>Ga0075158_10002849_pt1 | contig 12399 bp, 9 predicted proteins | sample JI91814BDNA_FD_70968 | JGI IMG/M metagenome (GOLD analysis project Ga0075158, IMG submission 70968) | Wastewater effluent complex algal communities from Wisconsin, to seasonally profile nutrient transformation and Carbon sequestration -... | ecosystem: Engineered > WWTP > Effluent > Algae... | reverse complement strand
GACGACCTCGACGGCGACGGCACCCCCGACATCGTGTTCGGCGCGCTCGACAAGCTGGTCGCCATGCGCTGGGGCGGCGAGCCGCTGTGGATCGCCCCCATCGAGGACATCAGCGGGTCCGCCGGCCCCGTCCTGTTCGACTTCGAAAAGGACGGCTTCCCCGAGGTCGTGATCGCCGACGAGGTCGCGATCCGCGTGTTCTCCGGCCAGGCCGGCGCGCTCAAGTTCGTGTCGACCGCGCACGCCAGCACCACCCAGTTCGAGACCCCCATCGTCGCCGACGTCGACGGCGACGACCAGGTCGAGATCGTGCTCGGCCACTGCTCCGGCGACGCGAACATCGGCGCCATCACCGTCTACGGCGACGCCGGCGAGTCGTGGCCCCCGGGTCGCAAGATCTGGAATCAACACACCTATCACATCACCAACATCGGCGACCTCGGCGGCGTCCCGGGCGACTACCGCAGCAACTGGATCGGCGACAACCACTTCAACAGCTTCAGGTCCGGCGACATCGGCCAGCGACCGGGCGAGTTCCACGACCTGCAGGCCGAGATCGTCGCCGTCTGCGAGGCCGCGTGCCACGCCGGCAGCGTCAGCGTGACCGCCCGCGTCCGCAACGCCGGCACCCTCGACGTCCCCGCCGGCATCGGCGTCACCGTCCGTGCCGGCGACGGCGGCCCCATCGTCGCCGCCAGGCTCACCTCCGCGCCGATCCCCGCGTCCACCACCGGCGAGCTCATCACCTTCGTGCTCGACGCCGCCGACCTCGCGAACGTCGCCCCCGTCGTCACCGTCGACGACCAGGGCGCCGGCGAGGCCAAGCTGTTCGAGTGCGACGAGACCAACAACACCGCCAGCTGGTCGTCCCCCGTGTGCGCGCTCCCGTAGGCGCGTCCGCGCGTCTCGACCCGCGGCCCGCGACATGCGAGCCTCCGTCCTTATGACGACCGACGACCTCGGGGACCGCATGAAGGACTACGAGATGGCCGAGGCCGGCCGCCGCTGCATGCCGCGGCTGCCGATCCTCGCGCGCATCGACGGTCGAGGCTTCTCCAAGTTCACCGGCGGCCTCGAGCGCCCGTACGACCGCCGCCTGTCCGACCTCATGGTCGACACCGTCAAGTTCCTCGTGCGCGAGACCAACGCCGTGTGCGGCTACACCCAGTCCGACGAGATCACCCTCGCCTGGTACGCCGCCGATCACACCAGCCAGGTCGTGTTCGACGGCCGCATCAGCAAGATGGTGTCGATCCTCGCCGCCCTCACGACCGTGTGGTTCAACCGCCGCCTGCCCGAGTTCCTGCCCCGCGAGTACGCCGACCGAATGCCCCACTTCGACGCCCGCGTGTGGAACGTGCCGACCCTCGAGGAGGGCGCCAACACGTTCCTGTGGCGCGAGTTCGACGCCACCAAGAACTCGATCTCCATGGCCGCCCGCGCCGTCTTCAGCCACAAGCAGATCGACGGCAAGCACGGCGGCGAGATGCTGGCCATGCTCCGCGAGCGCGGCGTCGAATGGAACGACTACCCCGCGTTCTTCAAGCGCGGCACCTACATCCAGCGCCGCAAGACCCAGCGCCGGTTCACCACCGACGAACTCGACCGGCTGCCCCCGCTGCACGAGGCCCGCAAGAACCCCGAGCTGCTCGTCGAGCGCACCGACTACGCCGCCCTCGACATGCCCCCGCTGGCCACCATCACCAACCGCGCCGCCGTCCTGTTCGAGGGCGCCGACCCGCAGCTCGCCCAGGCCTGACCCTCAGATGTCGTAGTTGTAGGCGTCGAACTGCCGCTCGAGCGTCGCGCAGCGGTCCGCCGCCCCGCACACCTCGATGCGCTCGCCAGCCAGCCGGCGGACCCGCAGCTCCTGCTCCCCGCCGACCGCGAACGCCACGCCCAGCGCGCTCGGCGTCTCCGCGAGCATGTCCGCGTCCACGTGGTAGCGCTCCGGTTTGAGCGTCACCACGAACTGGTCCGCCGCGACGTGGCGCACCGTCATCCGCGCGTACATCGTCCCGAATTGTTTGTCCGCCCGCCCGACCCACACGTGCCCCAGCGACGCGGCGAGGTCGAGCTCGAGCAGCTCCCCGACCTCCCACGTCGCCTCCGAGCTCCGCGGCGAGTCGAGGTTCGCCCGCCGCCAGCGGGCCCCCAGCCGCGGCGTCTCGCGCTTCAACGCCTCGCAGATCGTCCCGCACAGCTCGACCGTCTCGTCGCCGGTGCGCCGCAGCTTCAACGCCCCCGTCTCGCCCGGCTTGAACCGCACCCCGAGGATGTTGTGCTCCTCCTTAAAATCTCCGGTCTCGTGGTGCTTGCGGCATCTGCTCACGTAGCGCCCCTTCCAGATGCGGTCGGTCGCCAGCGCCAGCGCGAACCCGCCGTCCGCCGCCGTCACGCTCGCCTTGCCCATCACCATCACCTTCGGCTCCGCCAGGTCGCTGACCTCGAAGTCCCCATTGGCGAACAGCTCGATGCACGTGCGCTCCCCGACCCACCACCCGACCAGCGACGCGGGATCCGCGAGCGACGGCGGAGCAGGCACCGCAGGCACCGCAGGCACCGCAGGCGCAGGCGTCACCCCCACCTCGGGCGCCGCGTCGCCAGCCGGCGGAGCCGGGCTCGCCCCGCCGTCACACCCCGCGAGCAGCACCAGCGCGAACCCCAGCCCCAAGCTCCCGCGGTGCCCCATGACGTCCGACGATACACCGCCGACCGCCCGCGCAGCGCGACCGGGATCGCGCGCCCTCACGGCGCCCTCGCGGGCGCCCGCGGCTTCGGCCGATACGTGCCCGCGTGGTAGTCGAGCGCATCGAGCAGCTCGTCGCTGTACGCCCGCCGCCGCCCGACCTTGCGATAGAACACCTTCCCATCGCCGTCGACGATGTAGATCGCGTGCAGCGACAGCTCCGGCTGATCACTATTAATGAGCCCGAACGCCCCGATGATCCGCTGCTCCGGATCCGACATCAGGTCGAACGGGATCTCCTTCTTCGCCACCCACTCCCGGGTGTGCACCGGCTCGTCGACGCTGATCCCCACGACCGTCGCCCCGTGCCTCGCAAACTCCGCCTGATGATCGCGCAGATCCCCGATCTGCGTATTGCAAGCGGGTCACCAGAAGCCGCGATAGAACATGATCACCACCGGGCCCTTCGCCCGCGCCTCGCGCAGCGACCACGTCCCCTCGCGGTTGCCCAGCGGCAGCTCGAAGTCCGCCAGCGTGTCCGACATCTGCGGGGCTTTCGGCGCGTACGTGTAGGCCCCGTACGCGTTGCGCGTGATCGCCACCAGCGGCCCCGGCGACGACGACGGCCGGTACATCGGCGGCGCCTCCCCGGCCCGCGTCACGTCCCGCGGGTCCGCCGCGTCCGCCGCAGGCGCCGCGCTCGACCCTGGCCGACACCCCGCCGCGAACAGCACCCCCGCGATCACACAGGCCCGCACGAACATCCCGCCACCCTACCAGAGCCCCATCACCCCGGTCCAACCCCGCATTCGCCGGACCGCGCCCGTGCTAGCGTCCGCCCCGCGCATGGTCACGATCCTCCACTGCGACGACGCCCTGGTCGCCGTCGACAAGCCCGCCGGTATCGCCGTGCACCGCGGCTGGGCCGACGACGACGACGTCCTGCTGCAGCGCGTGCGCGACCAGATCGGCGCGTGGGTCTACCCGGTCCACCGCCTCGACCGCGGCGCCAGCGGCGTCCTCGTGTTCGCGCGCAGCTCGGCCCACGCGGCCGCCTTGCAGGCCCAGTGGACCGCCGGCACCGTCGCCAAGCGCTACCTCGCGATCGTGCGCGGCGCCCCGCCCGACGCCGCCGTCATCGACCACGACATCCCGCGCAGCGAGGACGGCCCGCGCGTCCCGGCCGTCACCGCGATCCGCACGCTCCACCGCGCCGGCCGCTACGCCGTCGTCGCCGCCGCCCCGCGGACCGGCCGCCTCCACCAAATTCGCCGCCATCTTAAACACATCAGCTGCCCGCTCATCGGCGACGTGCGCTACGGCAAGGGCGAGCACAACCGCCTGTTCCGCGAGCGCCACGACCTCCACCGCCTCGCCCTCCACGCCCGCGCCCTGCGCATCGTCCACCCGGACACCGGCCTCACCCTCGACTTCACCGCCCCCGTCCCACCCGACCTCGCCCACGCCCTCGCCGGCCTCGAGACCCCACAAGCCGTGCTCGAGGATGTCCTCACGGACATGTCCTGAGCGCCAGCCCGAGACTCGCCGACACCATCATTCATTGGACCGGTGGCAGCCCCTGACGACGAGTCGTTCTACGACCGGCCGCCGCCGCCTCGCCCGAGCCGCGCTCAAAGGACGATGAGATCAGGGTGCATCCACGAGTCCCCGACATTCCCCGCGTTCGCTCCCCAGTAGTAAGGCATCTTCGTGTCCATGCGGATCACGAGCGAGAAATCGGCGGGCGCGAGGAACACCGGGGTGCTTCGCTTTTCGGAGCAAACGGACGCGCCGAAGGTAGAGAAATTCCAAAAGGTCGTCTCGTTCGCCTCGTAGTCCGCGTTGTGCCGCGCGCCCCCGGTCGGGGAGATCGCATTTTGCGCCGGCCAACCTTCGAGCTGCAAGAACTCGTTGCGGTTCGTCGACGCCGTGACGCCCACGAGGAGCGCGAAGAGCAGAGGCTCCGAGCCCGTAGCGGCGAGCGCCTCGACGTCGAGCGTCAGGCCATGCGGCGCGGGAGCCCCGTCCGGGCAGTAATAACGGCCTGTCAGCGCCGCTGAGCCGCCGTAATGAGAGCTCGCCGGGTCGACGCGGACGGGTAGCGCGTCTCCCATATCCTCCCGCAGATCGCCGACCTCGGAGCCGACGTCCCTGGACGAGAGGATCACGACGGCGTGCGAGCCGTAATAGACGTGCTCAAGAAATCGCGCCACCGTGCTCACAGCGGGGTCCCCCACGACAGATCCCTGTGCGTTGAAGGCGCCGATCTGCCACTCTCCGCCGCGGAGGAAGGGCGCCCTGTCATAGCCGCCGTTCTTGTAGACAGCGTGTCCCTCCTCGTCGAAGCCGTGGAGGGACAGCGTGGGCGTGCACAGATCCAGGCTGTTTCGCGCGACATAGCCGCTGAAAAAGGCGACCCACGCGGCGTCCTGCGCCGGACAAGGCGGCGCCGTTGAATCCGCGGGGAGACCGACGGCGCGGCGCCACGCTTCGAGCCACGCGCGGAGTATGAGCGCCCGGCTCCCATCGTCGGCGTAGCTCCAAGTGAGCGCGCCTCTCGCGATGGCCGCCGTGAGCTTCGTCGGGTCACGAACGTCCTTCGAGAACAGGCTATCGACGAAGGCAGCGCGGTTCGTCATGGATGGATGGAGCGGTACGAGCGTCACGGTGATCCCCCTCGATGATCATTCCTCGCACCATGCGCTCGAGATCTCGAGCGCGCCGCCCCCGACTCCGGCCGCCAGATCGAGGCCGACCTTGCACCCCTGAATGATGCGTCCGACGGGGATGCCGTCGATGTTGAGCCGCCTCACAGGCTTGATCGTGGCGACCGCAAACGGCGAGACGAGCGACTCCACCAAGCTGGCCGTGCTGCGCAACGGAGGCTGGTACCTGTTGTCGACGAGGCTGTAGGTCGTCCAGCCGAGGTTGACGAGCCCGTAGATCGACAGAGCGAGCTTCGTGACATCGCCGAAGTCGCACTCCTTGAGCGACTCCGTCGCTTTGAGCTTGCCCTCGATCTTCTGCTTAAGGCCGCCATAGGCGCGGTAGGCGTCCGGCACGAGGTTGATCGCGCCCAGGCCCATGATCGCCGAGAAGCACACGAACGCCGGCCAATCCTGCGAGGCCGAGTCGTAGACCCAGAGCACCCACTCCGGCATCGACATCACCGTGTGGAGCGCCGTGGTGATCATCGAGGACACGCTGAGGAACGTCGGCGGCTCGCCGAGGAGATCGCAGGAGGCGACCAGCCCACCGCCGATGATGGCGAGCACTCCAGACGTCGTCCTGAAGCCCTGGTAGACGCTCTTCCGGTCGTCCCCGCTCGCGGACGCGACGGCCCCCCGCGGCTTCGGGAATGGGGGGAGCTTGCCGTCCGGGAAAGGCTCTTGATCCGCGCCCACGATGAGCTTGTAGGTGATGGTGACCGGGAACGCCGCCATCAGCGCCACGAGGTTGCACATCGTCAGCTTGTCGGACTTGCCACCTGCCCTCCTGGCGACCCACCCGTAGATGTCATTGATGAACCCCCACTTGAGCTCCTGGTCGAGGACGGCGGTGATCCCCTTCATCGCCACCTCGCCCAGCGCGAGGAGCCCCTGCACGAACGTGTCGAAGACGTCGAGGACGGCGATCAGCGTGTCCCGCGCCAGGGACAGGAGCGAGGAGATGAGGATATTGGAGAAGTTCTTCGGATCGTCGCAGAGATCCGTGAAGCCCTTGCAGAAGTCCGAGAAGATGGCGAAGAGATCGTCCCCGACGTCCGCGATCGCGGAGAAGAAATTGTCGGCCGCGTCCGCGGGCGACGTCGGAGGCGCGTAGTCCGTCGGCGCGTTGGAGACGATCTTGTTCTGCATCCAACTCGCGGACGGGTTGGTCACGATCTCCGCCGCAGACACGGACCCAGCGAGGGGCTCGTTCGAAGGCGCCTGTCCGACCTCCGGAAAGCCCTGCACCGCCTTGAAGCTCTTGCCCTGGTGCGCCTTGATGAGCGGGTCGAAGAGCCGGTGGACGTCCTCCTTCGTGGCGCCGACGAACCCACGCATCGACGAGCTCACGCGGTTGATCGCGTTCGTGACGATCTCCGGCAACGCGTGGAGCTGACTAGCGAGCGCCTCCTTCGTGTGCCAGATCGCCTTGAAGTCGAACAGCGCCTTCAACCACTCGATGGCCTTCTCGATGGTGACCTTGATCCAGTTGAGCACGGCGCCGATCGCATGGAGACCGGCCTCAAGCGTGTCGATGACCCAGTCGGCGAGCCGGACCAGGGTGTCTCCGATCTTCACGACGATCGTGATCGCCTTCCTTGCAAGGTCCACGACGAGGCTCTCGACCGCGTGAACCCCGTTCTCGATGGCGTGCCACACGTCCCCGGCGAAGTGCTTCGTCTTGTCCCACACATCGCTCCAGACGCTGGCCACCGACGTGCAGGCGAGATCGTGCGCCTCCTGCTCGTCCACGGAGGCGTGGTGCATGAGCACCCCGTTCCTGCGAGCATATACGTGATATCGCGGGCCGCTCAGCGGCATCGCCTTTGCCATGGGCGAGCCGGCCTGCTGGCCAAGGAGCGCGCATTGCTGGATCGCCTTGTGCGCTTTGGCAGCATCGCCGGAGGAGAGCCCCTTGCCCGGGCTCATCTGCTTCACCGCGTCCGGGCTGAACTGCGGCTTGCCGAGGATGCTCCCTGTCCCGACGAAATATTCGTTGACCGACGCGCCAGGCGAGCAGGACGCCTGCGGCGGGACCGACGCGCCCGAGAGCACGAACGCCGGCGGCGCGAGCGAGGCGGCCAGCGACGAGACGAGGAGCTTCCCGAGCTCGTTCGTGCGGATCCGGGCCGACGTGGTGCTCGTCACGACGTGGTATTCGGCGTTCACGAGCAGATCTGTCGCGGAGTCCGCCCGCAGATCCAGATCATAGTTGAGGAGGGGCGCGCCGCGGTCGTCGAGCGCAGTGATGTCCGTCTGCCAGGTCGTGATCTCGTACTGTCGAGTCGACGGCAGCGTGATCGGCTTCGCCAACCAGAGGTTGGTCGACGGATCCATGATGTACAGGTGGAGGGCGCCGATGTCGGCGTCCACGGCGATGATCGCGGGTGTATCGGAGATCGCGCAGTCCGGGTACATGCGCGCCATCCGGACGTCGAGCTGAAAGACGGGGCCCCACGTCTGGGTGTCCCCGAAGGAGGTCCCCATGTCGCCGAGGTTATAGGCGGTCTGCCGCATGACGAACAGGTTCATCTGCGGGTCGACCCCGTACACGGTCACGAGCCCGGCGGTCGAGCCGACGACGCTCACATCGGTGAACGAGGTGCCCGGGACGGCGCCGGTCGGGCTGGTTTCGAGCGTCGGGTTCACGACCCAGCGGACGGCGTGCCCACCCCGCGGATCCGCCTGCGCGTCGAGCCCGACCAACATCGTGTCCTTCGTGCCACCGACCCCGGCGTTGTCGTGGCTCATGGCCGCGAGCCTCACGCTCTTGTTCATCGGCCCGCCGATCACGTTGGCGCCCGGACCGAGCGTGCCGGAGAGCCACGCGCACTGCCCCTGCAGAATGCTCACGTTCGGTTGGTGGTACTTGGGCGAGAGGGTGAAGTTGCTCTTCGCAAGGACTGTCAGGAGCCAGCTATTCGCCGAGGTCATCGTCAGCGCCCAGCTCGACACCAGCCCGCCGGGCTTGAGGCAAACACCCGTCCACTTGCCCAGTCCTTCGCGAATGTAGAGGAACACGACGGTGAGCGCAGTGTTCACGTCCGGGTCCCGCTGACCGGCGTAGAGGACAACGGTGCCGCTCGTGCTGTTGGCGCCGGGAGAGTAGACCACGCGGAGCTCGCACAGGTTCTGAGGCGCCTCGTCGACCGCGACCGGCGCGGTCCATGCGTCGCCTCGGAGCTCGATGTGCTGGAGCTTGCCGCGCTCGTCGACGTAGAACCCCTCCACGCCGCCGGCCGTGTTGGCAAGCGCGAGGACCTGAGTCGCCGTGATGGGGCTCCCCCCCTTCAGGACAGGCTTCATCGCCCAGCCCGTCACGGTGCGCGCGCGGGCGAGGTAGAAGAGTTGGCCCTGCGTGCCGCCGTAATTGGAGAGCACGAGCGCCTCCACGGCGTTCCGCTTGTCGGGGTTGCGAAAGACCCCCACCTGTCCCTTCTTCGCGCGATCGACGACCACTCCGTCGCTGGTCACGAAATCCTGCGCCAAGACGCTCTTGTACGAGATCTTTCCGGGGATGGGGGTGGGATCGGTATCGTGGCTGCTCGTCATGACAATCTTCCTCTCCTCGACGTCGCTGGATCTCGGCGGAGCCCGCGGCTCGCGCCGAGGGCTCCTCGCATCCTCAAGAGTTGGGATACGGCCAAACCTGGACGATGAAGGTCTTTCCACCGGCGTTCGTGGGGTTCGCGATGTAGAGCTGACGGTCGCTCTTGTAGTCGGTGACATCACCGCTCTTGATCTTCGAGAAGACCACCGGATCTCGCTGGAGCTTCTTGTCCTTCATGACATCGAACTCGATGGTCTCGAAGTGGTCGTTCTCGGTCACGTACCACTGGAGCTTCTTGGTCCCCGACGGCGCGTCCTCGGTGCTGAAGCTTCCGCTGGAACGATGCTCCTGGCCCTCCTGGGGCGCGGGCTGAGACGTGACACTGGCGATGGGATTGTTGGCAGTCAGCTTCGACATGGGCTCCACCTTCATGCAGACGAGAATTGCAGCGCAGGCGAGGATTCGCTGTTCGAATCGCAGCGCTCCAGCGCTGGCAAACCCGCTGATGCAATGCACGTGCCACCGTGTCTTCATGCACCCGTGAGCCTCGTGGTCCGATCTCCGTCATGCAGCATGTGCGTCCGAGCCCGGCCCTTGCACCCGCGACCGTGGGCCGGCACGCGGCGACCGGCTTGATCGATCAGGTGCTCGCGCCTGGCACGTCACTTGCTAGTACGAATAATAGGGTCGCGCGACCCGCCGAGTTACTCAAGACGACCGCACATCAAGCAGAGAACGAGAGGGTTTCCCATGTCAGACATCTCGCAGACGAACCAGCCGATGGCCCCATCGAACAGCATCACGCTCTACGTGGACGGCGATTACAAGAAAGAACCGAAGACGTTCACCGAGGCGGTCCCGCGGCTGTCGGAACATAAGCGGAATGATGTGGTTTCCTCGTGCGTCGTGACCACTGGCACCTGGATCCTGTATGAGGACGCCAATTACAAAGGCCCCTCGAGCGTGCTCGTGCCGGGGAGGTATCCTCATTCGAAGGACATGCATATCAAGAATGACGAACTGTCATCGCTTCGCCCGCTGCCGACGTCGCAGTCGAATGCGATCGTCCTGTTCGAGGATACCGATTACGGTGGGAAAATGACGTGCCTCACCGAGGCCGAATCGAAGTCGAAGCCAGGCTTCAACGACAGGTCGTTGTCGCTCATCGTCCTCTCCGGCACCTGGCAACTGTTTCAGCATGCGAACTGCGGAGGGGACAGCTGGGTCGTGAGCGCGAACGGCGGCCCCAACGAGGACGGCCGATACCCTACTTACAAGGAATTCTACTCCGCTCGACCGGTGGATGCCTCGTTGGATTTCGCCATCAGCAACGGGGAGTGCAACCCCTCGGTCGAGGACGTTCGTCGCCAGGTGCAAAAGTTGTCGGATAACACGGTGTCGTACACGATCAAAGGCAGCATCGACAACATTGAAGTCACGGACCATCTCCAGGGCATGGCCAGATCCCGGGATGGCGAATACATCTACCTCGTGCACAGCTACGTCGGGACGATGCTCATTTGCCAGTTCGCATCTCGAAAGATCGTGCAGAGTTTTCCGATGGGTATCACGGGATACAAGCATCCAGGTGGGATCCAGCAGGTCGGCGACCTCCTGATCGTGCCCATGGCCAACAACGAGGGGCGCAGCAAGGTGGTCTTTTACGACCTGAGCCGGGTCAGCAGGGATGTGCCGCCCGTGCTCCTGCCGGTCACCATTCTGCTCGACTACTGCAATGCCTGGAGCGCGGGGATGACGACCTGGGAACACGGGGGAAAGCTCAGACACTTGGTGGCGATCCGCGGCGGGATGAATGTGTACTTCTTCGAGAGCAATGGTGTGTCGCTGCATTGTCCGGGGGCTGCCTTCCAACGCATCGGGGAGAACACCGGGCAGCCGATCCTCAGAGAGTATGAGGCGCTCAACCTGATTACCGACGCGGCAGGCACCGTGTACATGGCTGGATTCTGGAGCAAGGGAGGAGATTCTCCTACGCATGACTACGTGGACCTCCTGGTGCTCAATCCCAAGACCATGAAATTCTCCATGGTGGAAGATTCACACAAGATCGAGTGCAAGGATTCTAGCGTCCACTTCCGCTGGGGCGCTGGCCTGCGCATCGTCTCGCCCACGAGGATCGAGGCGCACGCAGTGGCCCGAACCTTCTACTGGGGTGATACCAAAATAAGCATCATCAATCCGACCTGAACCTCCCTGTCCCGTTGTTCGAGGCGATCAGATCGGACCGCCAATGGGGTTCACTTCGCTGAGCGGCCGGCGCAGCGTGTGTGAAGATCCCGGTGGGAGGGCAGCTGTGATGAGCGCCAGCCTCACCCGGGCGCCCGCGCCGGCACCTTCACCGACGGGCACGTCTCGCGCAGCGGCAGGTACGTCGCCGGGCCGCCGTCCGCCCCGGTGAACACCACTCCGACCGCACCCGGCCGCGTGAACCACAGCACCCGCCACCCCGGCCCGCCCGCGATCGACTCGTCCCACGTCGGGATCTCCAGCCGCTCCGGATCCACCCCGCCGGGGTCGACAAACCGGCGGTACAGCGCCATCCCCACGAAGTGCGGCGACCCGGTCGGCTTGCCCGATTCGTAGTCTGTCGGCGTGTACACGTTGAACGTGTGGGTCAGCAGACCCTCGCCGAGGTCGAGCCCCTGCTCCGGCGGCGTCACGATCGTGCCATCACCCGCGAATGGCACCAGCAATGAACAGACGCGATCCTGCCCCGCCCTCACCTTCGTCGTCACCTCGGCGGTGCGCAGGTCGACCGCGGCGGTCACCGCTTCGCCGCGCCGGCTCCACGCGACCCGCCACTGCGGTCCGTCGAGCCACGCATGCATCCCGCCGCACGCTCGCTTCTCGAACGTCGCCAGCACCTTCACCCCGTCCGCGCCGAACTCCGCGATCACGAACTGCTCCGGCGAGCCGCCCTCCGCCGCGCCGAAGCACCGCCCCTCCGCGCAGTGCGCCCGCAGCACCAGCCACGGCGACGGCGCCCCGAGGCGCTCGCTCGTCGCCGCGTCGAGCAGCGTCGTCTCGGCCACGCTGACCCCGCCCGGCCCGTCGCGCATCAGCGACACCAGCACCACGCGCTCGTCGGCCGCGACCGCCTTCGGATACTCACCCGCCATCAACCCGGGCATCACCGCCATCGCCCCCACCGCGGGCCGATCCCGATCCCGGAGATCCACCTTCAGCCACCCCGGCGGGTTCGTCGTCCACACCATCCGAAACGACCGCTCCCCGTCGACCGCCGCCAGCGTCCCGTACAGCGGCAACATCGCGTCCGCCACCTTGCCCGCCTCGTCGAGGTGCAGCAGCACGGGCGCCTCGCCGCGCCGCCCGACCAGCCACCGCTTGTTCAACGCCGTCACCAGCGGCTCCACACGATTAAACGCCAGCGTCTGCGGCGCGTACGCCACGGCGCACGTGCGCACCGGCTT
>Ga0075158_10002847_pt1 | contig 12405 bp, 7 predicted proteins | sample JI91814BDNA_FD_70968 | JGI IMG/M metagenome (GOLD analysis project Ga0075158, IMG submission 70968) | Wastewater effluent complex algal communities from Wisconsin, to seasonally profile nutrient transformation and Carbon sequestration -... | ecosystem: Engineered > WWTP > Effluent > Algae... | reverse complement strand
TTTTGGCTTTCTACAATCTGCTCTTCGATTTTGTCTTTGTATTTTTTTAAGTTTGCATGCCAGAGTGTATGGTTTTGGATTTCGTAGTTGTTCTTTACTAAGAAGTCTAGCTTTTTAGAAGTAAGCTTCTCTTGTCCAAATAGATTATTCGGATGCTTTGCACCGGGTAAAATAAAAAAAGTAGCGGTTAATGGAAAATCGGGATTTTTCTTTTTAAAGTCTTCCATGATACCAACTGCGCAGGCAGGAGAAATATTTCCTTTCTCGTCTAAGTCAAATTGACTTTGAGAAGAGTCATCGAGTGTAATGAATACTGGTCGTTTGCCTTTAGGGATATTTAGATTTCTTTTTTCTAAATCAGAAATTTTTAATGGATAAAAATTTCCTTTCTTGAGTAGCGCCAAATCATCCTTAAACCCTTGTATGGTTCTTGTGTATGCGGAGTCCTTGTCTCCAATTACATGATAGGTGATAATTAAAAATTTTCCTAATTCATTTGGTTGTGATTCTGAATGAATAGAAGCAGTAAATAGATGGCTTAAAATAAAGAGTGAAATAATTTTATTAAACATGAATCCATTTTTTTTGAAATGGCTTTGGTGAAAATCGAAAAACTAGAATGAGAACGCGTGAATGAATGAAGGCGCACAAACGTTTGTGCGCCTTCATTCATTCACTTTACTTCTTCTGAATTTTGTTTACATAAAATGTAAATGCCTTTTCAGTTTTGTTATTACTAAAGTCAGTTGCTTTGATAGAAATGGTATTATCCCCGGAAACAAATTTTAAGTCACCGATATAATAATGATTTTCAAAGAAAAGATCGTTAAACGACAGACCCTCTTCATTTTGCCATTTACTATTTACAAGTGTTAGCTCATTAAAATTACTTTGTTTAACAAGTTTGTTATTTAAAGAAAATTGAATTGATTTGACTCCTCTTCTTTGTCCCTTGCGTTCGCCTGTATCCGCAATATCGACAGTCACCGGAAAATTGCTTGAGGAGTTAAAGGAATCTCCATCGTTGATGTAGGTGATTTTTTTTCCAATCGTTAGAATTAAACTACTTATCGTAGGCGGCTTAGTGTCTTTAACCGGTGGGAGAATTTTTAGAGGATCAATAATTTTTCTACCCTGATCTTTTGCTACTACGAAGTGTAGATGGGAACCGCTGGAATGTCCCGTATTTCCTGTCTTGCCTACGATATCTCCTTTTTGAATTATTTTTTTTTCTAAAATCTCGGATGCCCTGCCGTCTTTTAAGTGATAGTAGGCAGATAGAATATCATTTTCATGTAAAATCCACACATTATTTCCCGGACCGGTTTCATTTTCAAAGGGATTATCTGTATTATAATGGCTGTATATTACTGTTCCTTTCTCGATAGAAGATACTCTTTCGTTGTCCGAGGAAACATCTACCCCATTATGAAAATGGTCTCCTCTTGATTCCCCAAATAGGGAGGAAAGTTTAACTTCAATGCTTTCTCCTCCTACAGGCCAAATAAATCCTTCAGTATTTTTAGGTTTTGCGGCTTCTTGACCCATTAAAAGAAAAAGGGGGAATAAGGACAAAAGAGTGAGTATTTTTTTCATAAAAATCTTCTCATATTAATTTTGTAAATGACTATAGAAACAAAAAATTTATCGTACCAATTCTGACTACTATGAAATTATCACAGGAAGAAATATTTGCTCTTGTTCAGTCTTGCGCAAATGGCAACGCTGATTCATTGAAGAAATTCTTTGAGGAATTTTCTGAAGATATTTATAATTTCCCGATTCGAGTCTTCCATTTAGAAGAAGACGATGCTAGCGAGTTTTTTATCTATGCCTACGAGCGGTTAAAGTCGGGCAAACGATTTCAAACCTTTGTAAGTAAATCTGGATTTAAAACCTGGCTCTATACAGTTCTTCGAAATATGCTTATTGATTGGAAAAGAAATAAGCGAGAGCTAAAAATTGTATCGAGTGTAAAAGTCAATTCAGATGGCGTTGAATATTACTCCATTGAAAATGAACCGGACTTAAAGTCTGATATGCAAAAAGAGGCTGATAGTATTTCCAGCCGCTTTCAGGATGCCCTTTCCGAAATAAAAATTGAAAGTAGAATAATTTTTAAGCTGGCATATATCTATTATTTAAACCTAAACGCGGAAGAAATTGAGTATTTAATTGAAAAGACTGGATTGTCGAAAGAAGAACTCCAGGCAGAAATTATATCTATTCGAGATTCCTTGAGTGAAAAAGAAATGCATATATTGGAAAGTGAAGATAAAATAGCTTCCATTTATATGAACATTTTAGATTTAAAGCAACAGCAAGAAAAAGAGAAGCCTATCGTTTTTAATGATAATTTACCGAATTATGATAAGATTCAGATATCCATTGATAAGAAATATGAACAAAGAAGAAAGCTAATCGAAAAGAAAAACAAGGGAAATTTTATTTCACGGACTCCTTATCGTGTAATCGCTCGTATCCTGCAGATTCCCGAGGGTGGAGTAAGTATTTCCTTGCAAAGAGTCCTTGAAAAAATTCAAAAAAAATTCATTAAATATGAAATATAAAATATATTTAATAAGTCTCTAATTACCAAGAGGTTAGCTATGAATTCCAAAAATGAATCAAAAGCAGCAAATAATAAAAAGAATTTCCTTGGATTGTATCTTGAAGGGGATGAAACAGTTTATGATCTTGCAATCGATGATGATTCTGCCTTTAAAGAACTTTCAGAAATTGAAGAGTCTTTACATGGTGCTATCAAGTATGAGAATTCCAAATACCTTGATTCCCTTCTTGATGAAGATTCATTGCTTTTAGAGAATTTGGATATTGCCAAAGCAAAATCTAGAATTTCAAAAGAAAAAAATAAACCATTACCAATCTATCTACAAAATTATATGAATGCAGACATTGCATCGCAAAAAGAAAAAGAATCAGATAAGCTAGTGATTCGTTTTGGTAAAGCAGGAATGAAATTATTGGGATCTTTTTTTGGAGAGTCTTTAATCACTCCTCTTGAGCTAACAATTCCTTCTGTTCGAAATTCAATCAATACTGTTCCGCAAAGCATCAGTATGCTTGAAAAAACAGAGCAGGGTAGTTTAGTCTATCAAGTCATTCAGGAAAATGAAAATGAAGCTTACCTGAGTGTAAAATTTGACGCTTCTTTTGTTGCCATTTATAATCAAGTCAATCTAAGAAAAGACAATCGCTTTATTTATTCCAGCAATATCAATTCGGAAGGTTTGGTTTCCTTTTCCGGTTTAAAAGAAGGCATTTACAATATTGAGTTTACTGGAAAGAATGCATCAAAAAGATTTGACTTATCTCTTTTTGCCGATAAATTGTAGTGGATGATTGATTTACTCATTGATAGGGTTGGAAATGTAAATATTTTTAACTTTCTAAATTCCGGACAGTTTCACTCGGAGTCGCATATTCAGTCTTCTCTTGATAGCGACTTGATTTCTGAATATGTAAAAGAAATCGAAAACCTATCTAAACTCTCTAATAATTTTTTATCAAACCATGAAACAAACTTTCGTGTTAAGCCCGATGTATTAAAAGAATTAAAAATACTCGGTGAAACTTTTTATGATCAATTCTTTCCCAATTCCATTTCTGAAAATTTAAGAACTACTTCTGAGAAGTATTTACATTTTAACATTGATAGTAGCCTTGCAGAAATTCCATGGGAGCTACTCTATGATGGTGATTGTTTTCTTTCCGATCGTTTTTTTATCGGGCGCACAATTAAAGGCTCTAAAACTTTTTTACAAGAAGCAAGTAATCAAAAGTTAAAAATGCTAATTATAGCAGATCCAACGGAGGATTTAGAATGGGCACAAAAGGAAGGGGAAACTTTATTTCAAGTCCTAAAAGAAAAAGTTCCCGCTTCTATTCTAGATATCGAGTTCATTGCCGGCGCTCAGATTACTAAGCTCAAGCTACTCTCTATGATCCGAGGAAAGAACATTATCCATTATGCGGGACATCTTTATTTTTCAAGCGATCCAATGGAGAATGGTTGGCTGTTATCCGGCGATAAAATTCTAAAAGCCAGAGAAATTAAAAATAGTGCCTTCTCTACAAATTTAGTTTTTAGTAATTCCTGTAATTCATCTAGAAGTCCCGGTTTAAAAGACCCAAAAAATATCATGAATGATTTTGCCAGTTCCTTTTTGATGTCAGGGATTATGAGTTTCATTGGAACCAAATGGGAAGTAGCGGATAACGCTTCTACTCTTGACTTTACAATTCGATTTTATTTATCTCTTTTTAATGATAAAAGTTTAGGGGAGTCACTTCATATTGCACGGGAATATGCAAGAAAAAATTATGATCCCCTGGACGTAATCTGGGCAAATTATTCTCTCTACGGACACCCGGATAGAATCATTCTAAACAAAAGCAATAGTCATAGAAATAAAATAATCGATCCAATCTTAATTCGAAAAACGTATCCTACCCCGATTGCTACTTCTTATGTAAATTTTATTGCACATGAAAGAAGTGATACCAGTGAAAACAAAATGAAGGCGTTTGTAAAAAGCTTTGAAGAATTCTCTAAATTAATCGGGGTAATTGTCCTCAGTGATCATAAATACAAAGCTTTGAATCAACAGTATGAGCGGGTAACAGATTTTAATCTCTCTATATGGTGGGATTTAATTTTTAAATCTATTTTAGATTTTAAGAAATTACAAATTACAATGGTCGTTGAAACTTTTCTCGTTGTTTTATTTTCGAATAAGGATTTGATTTATAAAATTGTCAATTGGATTGAAAAGTTTAGAGCGGGAGTTTTAGACTTAGAAAGTTTAGAAGGGTATTTAATTACTTCTCAATACTATTATGAAAATCTTCTAGTTGAATTGAGTGAGTTCGAAAAATGTTTTATTTTTTATATTTCAAATGAGTCAGAGAAACACTGTTTATTTTATGGTTACAATAAAAAAGAAACAGAAATTGATCCGGGTCAATTTGGCTTTTTTGTAAATCGATTAGATGAATTTAGAGGAAAAGTTGTCTTATTAAATAAAAATAAAAAAGCAATACTACCCCTTCTTGGAATTAATGCAGTCAAAGAAAAAAATTCCAGTAGCTCAGAAGTATCTCTTCAGTTTGTGAATCTTTCTTCTAGTCCACTTCTTTCAATTCTACAATGAGTCTTTGCCAATCGAATGGTTCATCCTGTGGGGCATGCTGTGGACTGTTTAATATTGATTATCCTCCTATTGAGCTTAAAAAAATTCTAACAGAAAGAACTAAATATTTTTCTGAAAATGTAGATTATTCAACAAGGGAAACAGTCATTTCCTATCGCGAAGACTTTGAAAAAAAAGAATCAGCCTATCCCAAAAAAGATGCGACAATTTATAATTGTCCTTTCCTCGGATATATCGATGGTAAAAATCGTATAGGTTGTATGATTCACCCGGTTAAGACAGGAGACCCTAAGAGCCAAAATTTTTCATTCTATGGAGCATCAATTTGTCAAACCTATGATTGCCGAAACAAAGAGCGAGTGAATGCCATAGACTGGGAGAATATTTTTGACTCTCTTGGTTTAGATGAATGTCAATATTCAAATCTTGCCGGGGATCATATACTCATTACCCGCATCGAGGAATTTTTTTTGGATATAGGAATTTCACTCACATCTATGTTTCAAGATCATTCTAATTTATTAAAAAGAATTTTACTATATAAAATTTCAAAAAGAACTTCTAATATTACTTCTTTTGAAATTGATATGGAATCAAGTATCGAAGGATCTAAATTTCAAAAGCTTGTAGATAAATTAGGATTAGTCGCAAACGAGGAATTGTTTTTAGACTTGGATAAATTAAAAAATTAACCCCTTTATAATCATAACGTTACCCATATCTTTTTGTTCTAAGTGAAATAAAATTGCCACCGAGGCACAAAGGAACAGAGAGGTTATGGATTTGTCTAGTCACCTCGAACTGCTTCACCGTGAGAGGTCTATCTTGCTTAATACGATCGTTTTAAGTAAGATAGATTTCTCACATCACCTAACACGCATTACCCAAAGCCCCATATAACGATGTTCGAAATGACAGAAATAAACCCCATCGTATCAGGTATCGGTGTCCATCGGTCTTAATCAGTTTCTTATTATTTAGCGTAAGCGTGGGTAACGTTATGTTTATAATAATGTATCTTCAAAGAACCGATTTAGATAAACAGTGAAGCATGTTTCTCCCGGAACACTTGTAAATTCTAATTTTCCTTTATGATTCTCCACAATTTTTTTGCAAATATCAAGACCAAGTCCAGATCCGTCTTCTGAAGACTTCGTAGTAAAGAATGGTTTAAAAATATTTGCTTTTATGTTTTCTGGAATTCCATGACCATTGTCAGTAAAGGAAATACAAACATAATCGCCTTTTATAAACCCACGAATCACTAACTTTCCTTTGTATTGGACGGCAAACAATGCATTACTTATCAAGTTCATCCAAACTTGACTCAATTGATCACTATATCCAAATGAGGTAAGATCTTCCGGTATATCGGTTATAATTTCCATTCCTGATTTTAATTTGTTTTGGTGAAGAACCAGGCACATTTCAATTTCTCTTCGAATATTGATTAGTTTCGGTTTTTCCATTAAATCTTGATGAACATAGTTTTTTAATGCCCGGATTACTCTAGAGGCTTTATCAGCGGCATTTTTGATTATCCGCCCGGAATAAAGAAGAGTGAAAACATTCAAAGAATTTTCTACTATAATTTCAAAGTTTTCCAAATCTATAAAAGGAAGTAATAAATCAATATTTTGAGTGGAGATTCCTAATTCAGATAAATTGTCAATTGTATATTCGTTTAGTTTTTTATCATGTTGTTTTAAATATTCGGTAATCTCTCTCTTTATATTTCTTGCTACAACTGTATCTAAGAATTCATTATTTTCTTTTGCGATATTGTATAGAATATTCCATGCGTCTTTTTCTTTGCTTCCAAACTTATCATAGGTTTCAAGCATGTTTAAAAAATTTCCGGATATCAGATCCATTATAGTTTGATTTGATGCTATAATAGCGCCTAACGGTGTATTAATTTCATGTGCAATACCGGCAATTAGTTTTCCAAGTAAAACCATTTTCTCCGATATTAGCAATTGATCCTGTGTAGTTTTTAAGTCATAGAGAGTCTTCTCCAATAGAGAATTTGTTTCTATAAGTTTGGTATTAGCCGCATGAAGCTCAGAGGTTCTGAGTTTAACCTTTTCGTCTAGATCTTCATATAACAAAGCATTCTCAATTGATATACCTGCTAACGTAGAAATTAAATTAATTACCTCTGTTCTATTTTCACTGAAAACTCCTGCAATGAAATTATTTTCTAAATACAATGCTCCGATCACATCTCCTTTGTGTAGTATAGGTTGACATAAAAGTGATTTAACCTTTTTATTTACAAGGTAATTATTGTTTAAGTAGTCAGATTGTTTATACGCTTCACTTAAAATAATAGTTTTTTTCATATGAAGCACATAAGTAACAATTTTATGGGAAATATTCTCAAACTCTTCAACTGGTATATTTATAAATTCGGAGTTAATTTTATCCGAGACAGAACCATGAGTATGAAGAATAAATGTATCCTTTTTCTTGATAATAAAACTAGCTTCACTTGCTCCGGAAATTTCTAAAATAACCTGGATGATTTTCTCAATCAAGCTATCTGTCTTTACTTCTCTCAGGATAATGTCAGTTGCCTTAATTGTTGATAAATAGTTTATTTGAAAATCAGCAGAAGATTTTTGTGTATTTTGAGTCGGGAAGATTGACATCTGTGTTGTTTCAATTCTATAATTTTTAAAATGAGGAAAACGCAAATCCATATCCTTAATTTTTAATTTCGCTCCCCAGAGTTTATATAATTTATAGCATTCATAATAATAAGTATCAGCTATTTTGTAACGATGTTGCTCTGTATAAAAATTACCTGCTAACTCATATGCAATTGCTGCATTTTGAATATAACCATTTTCTAATGCAGATGCAATGCTTTCATCAAAGTATTGCATGGCTTCCCATGGCGAATCCGATTTACTCAATTCTACTGCTTGAATTAATAAATACATATGAAGAAAATTATTAGGATTTAATTCAGAGAAAATTTTAAAATCGGATTTTAGTTTTATGATCTTCTTATTGAAGAAATTCTTTTCTTCTTCAGATAAAGAATTCAAAACTAAAATATAGGATACACAACGATAAAAATTCGGACATATATCATGAAAGACTGTGGGAGCGGCTGTATTTTTTTCTAATAACTCTCCTGTTTTTAAAATATCAGAATACCTTCCAAACAAAAAGGATTTGGTAATTAATATTCCGTAAAATTGAGCAAGTGGACTTTTAGAGCCAAGCTGTTCAACTATGTCTACATGCTCTAGTTCCGTTCTTCCATCATAATGAAGTAAGTCCTGGTCTGTTTGTCTATCTGTTAAATAATTTACAATGCCCATTGTTGGATAATAGACATTAATCATTGCTTCCCAAATAAAATATTTTTTGCAAACATTTCGATAATTATTACAATAAATAAATATTTCTTCTAAGTTTTCTCCCCTATAGAATTTGTTCCAGAGAGCATTTCCTAGATTTAAAGCTGTCTCGAATATATTTCCAGATTCTTCGCAGTATTTACTTCCTCTTTGAAACAAACTTTCATTAGCCACAGCAGGATATTTTAAATGATTTGTAATACAGCCAACAGTATTAAATACACCGCCCATCAAAGCTTTGTTGTTATTGATCTGGCTTGCTGCGATTGCAATTTCTCCGAATTCTATTCCTGTTTTATAATCTTGCTTAACACTTATTATTGTAACGGCAAATAATGCGTAGGCGTATGCAACTAAATCTATGGATCCGAATTCTATTACAAGAGTAATTGAAATACAAGTTAGCACTCCTAGTAATGTTAATTGAGCTGAAAGTATAGTAGGTATTAATAACCTGGATAAAATTTGTTGAATCAAAATTTGTATTTCATCAACCATCGGCTCGAGATTTAGCAAATCCTTTACTTCGTATTTTTCTAGATAATTTAAGATTTTCCCAAATTCTGAAAAGAACATTGCTCCGCGCTCTTCTTCTGAGTTCGGAATTATAACTCCCAGTTTTCTGAGAACTTCTAATCCCAAATTTACAGAGTCAAATATTCGTGCCCTACTTGCTAATGAGCCTATGCGAACGTTATTTAATCTGGAGTAATCCTTTAAATCTTTACACTGATCGATTAATTTAAGATAGATTTTTTCTCCTTCTTCAAAATTTCCTGTTGCAAATAGAAGCCAGCCATAGTGTTCGTAAATTGAGAAAATAAAATCTTCTGGCAATGAATTTACTTTCTCCAAATAGGAGATGATAATGTTTCCAAAACTCAAACCTGTCGCATAAGCGATATTAGCCTTAGATAAAAGCATTGCCCTGTAATTGATCTGGATTAGATTAATTAAATCCTCTTCTTTTGTAAACTTCTCAAAGCTATTATTATAGAAATTACAAATATCAAAAATTTTTGCATCAGGAAAATGCTTTAGATAATAATGTCCAAATTGAAAATTATACTCACGAATATCTTCTGCACTATTTAGTTGATAGGCTGCTTGTAAGATTCGATCATGTAGGAAGTAATAGCTTTCAGTTTGTGAATTATTCAAAAGAGGATAAATAATACTAGAAATGGAAGCTTCCTTTATTGCCGAATCAAATTCATTTTCCGGCAGCTTTGAAATCAATAAAACTGCATCTTTATTAAACACCAGACCTTCGCAAGCAGCAATTTTTAAAACGAGAATTGCTTCCTTAGAAAAAGATTTAATTTTTATTTTCATAAAATCTAAAACATTTTCTCCCATAGAGAGACTTTGAATAACTCTATTATCAAAGTGCCAGCGCTCTGTATTAAAATCAAATATTAGAGCTTTGTTTGAGTAAAGCTCACGCAAAAGTTCTTTTATGAAAAACGGATTTCCATGAGTTGTGATAAAAATAAATTCTACAAGCGAATGAAACTGATTTGTGTTTTCTCCAATTGTATCTTTTAAAAATGCCGCAATATCCATTTTATTGAGATTGGATAATTCTAATTGTTCTACATGAATAGTAGAATCTAGATATTCAATTAGACCAAGAAAAGTTTCAGAGTTTTGCTCTTCTTTATTTCTAAAACTAAGTATAAATAAAAGACCCGGAATATATTTTTCATTTATAATTTTCTTAACTAAATTAACAGTTCCAGTGTCAGCCCACTGTAAATCATCTAAAATAATTACTAGCGGAGAAGATGTATTTGCCATGACTTTAATTAAGTTAAGAATAATCACATTAAATCTATTTTCTGCTTCGGAACCTTCTAATATACTTGGAGTAGGTTGTTTGCCTAAAATAAGTTCCATTTCCGGAGCGAGTAATGTTATTATACCGGCATTATCATCAAGTGCTTCTATTAGTTTATCTTTTATTCTCTTTTGTGTGTTTGCAGATTCGGATAATAATAAGTTTGTGTATTTATTTAAAATTTGGGAAATGCCAAAGTAGGGAATATTTTGTTGGATTTGATCCTGTTTTCCTCTCAAGAAATATCCTTTCTTTAGAATTGTATTCTTTAAAATTTCTTCGATTAATATCGATTTACCCTGACCAGCATCTCCTTTGATTACTAGATAGTTTGCTTTTTCTACTGCTAGACTTGTATTCTCAAAAAGAGTTTTTAAAATGTTCTTTTCTTTTTCTCTTCCGTATAGATTTTCATTTACTTGAAGACGAGGAGAATAGTCCTTAGTTGCTATTTTGAAGTCTTTTTCTCCTTTTCTTATTTTCTCCAAATCATATAAAAGTCCATAGGTAGATTGGTATCTATTTTCAGGATTCTTTTCTAATAATTTAAAAATGATTTCGTTAAATGTTTTACTTATGAATGAAATGCGTTCTGGATTACGGGAAATATGAGAATGAATTAATTCCATCGGATCATCGCTGTTAAATGGAACATCACCCGAAAGCATTTGGTAAAATGTTATTCCAAGTGAGTAAAGGTCACTTCTCTGGTCAACGGAACGGTTAATCCGACCTGTTTGTTCAGGTGAAATGTATTTCAGTGTGCCTTCTAAATTATTTAAATTCGCTTGTTCTCTTAGTTTAAAATCATACTGCGAGGAAATTCCAAAATCTATAATATTAACTGAATCATTTTCTTCTTTATAAAGTATATTCGATGGCTTAATATCTTTGTGAATGATATTTTCTTTGTGAATCCGGCTGATTATAGTTGCTAAATTTATAAAAATTCCACAAAGTCTCTCGTTAGAATAATTTTTAAATTTCTCAATATAATTTATAAGAGGTAAACCATCCAAATCTGAAATTGTAATAAAGGGATCTTCTGCATGAGGGTAATATCCATTTACTTTTGATGCACCTTCAATATTTAGATCTTTTAAAATATCATATTCATTTTTTAATCGCATAGCAGCATCCGGAGTCTTAGCTACTTTTAAAATTACTTTATGCGAAATATCTTTGTTATTCGCTCTATAGAGAATAGTTCCATGACCTTCAAAAATTGTTTCAATTATTTCGAATTTATTGAATTTCATTGTATTTTCCAGGTATATGTATTTTCGAAAGAAAAAGAGAAAGTATAGATTTAACTTAGTAAGATAGAATTATTATTTTCGCGTATCAAAACTATCAATATAACTTTGTAAGGTCTTTGGATCCCATGGTTTGTTCAAAATAGCTGTAACTTTCATAGAATTGCGAAGAACATTTAAAGTTTCTTTATCCGCTTGTCCTGTTATTAAGATTAAGTTTATCTCTGGATATTTTTCTTTGATGATTGAGAATAATTGATCTCCTCTCATGCCTGGCATATTCCAATCTGAAATAAGCATGTGAACACAGATTCCAGAGTTTTTTAAATCTTCAATTACATTAATTGCTTCTTCGCCTGACAGGGATGTTTCAATCAAGAATTTGTTTTTGTAATGATTTCTAAGTTGAGCTTTCAATGACATTAGAATAATTGCTTCATCATCTACACAAACAATTGCTTTTGTTGAGTTATCTGTCAAAGTTCCTGCTCCTTTTCAAGAAAGTAAATTTTAAAAAGATGCAGTCAACTTCTTTTTTACATTGATTCGATATATTTAAAAATGCATTTAGAGTTCTAATAAATTACTAGTTTTATATACTTTATCCAAGTATTCTTAAAATCTTAGTATTAGTATGGAAATCACAATTTGTTTATTAGTTTTAAATTTCGTTATTGCTAATATCGAAAAGTTTTTATTATAAGTTGAATTGAATAACCATTAGCCGCTTCAAAAGAGGAATATGGAAAAGACAAATATTC
>Ga0075158_10002846_pt1 | contig 12407 bp, 16 predicted proteins | sample JI91814BDNA_FD_70968 | JGI IMG/M metagenome (GOLD analysis project Ga0075158, IMG submission 70968) | Wastewater effluent complex algal communities from Wisconsin, to seasonally profile nutrient transformation and Carbon sequestration -... | ecosystem: Engineered > WWTP > Effluent > Algae... | reverse complement strand
GCCGACCTGATGCGGCCGGAGGTCGGCTTCGCCAGCGCCGCGCTGATCGAACGCGCCGGCTTCACCGTCGTCGTGCCGCGACAGGGCTGCTGCGGCCAGCCCAACTACAACGCCGGCGACAGGAAGGGGGCGCAGGAGCTCGCCTGCGCCGCCATCAAGGCGCTCGAACCTTACGACACCATCGTCGTGCCCTCAGGCTCCTGCGGCGGCATGATCGCCAAGCACTATCCGCATCTCTTCGACGAGAGCGATCCCTGGCACGCCCGCGCCGTCGCGGTGGCCGGCCGCACACTGGAGCTCACCCAGTTCCTCGCGCGCCACCCTCTGCCCGATGCGCCCAAACGCGCCGCCGGGAAAATCGCGTATCACGACAGCTGCTCCGGCTTGCGCGAGATGGGCATTCACGCCGAGCCCCGCGCGCTCATCGCCGCGCACACCACCGCCGAGATCGTGCCGATCGCGGATGCCGAATCCTGCTGCGGCTTCGGCGGCCTCTTCTGCGTGAAGTATCCCGAAATCTCCGCCCGCATGGCGCGTGAGAAGACCGCCGCCATCGCCGCCAGCGGCGCCGACACGCTGGTCGCGGGCGATCTCGGCTGCCTCCTCAATCTCGGCGGCACGTTGCAGCGCGACGGTTCGCCCATCGCCGTCAGACACATCGCCGAACTCCTGGCAGGCGAGCCATGACCGCGCTCGACTTCAAGTCCCGCGCCCACACCGCAATGAACGACGCGAAGCTCGCGCCGGCGCTGAAGCGCATGAAGTCGCATTTCCAGATGGGCCGCGCCGCCGCCGCCCAGCGCTTCCCCGAATTCGAGATGCTGCGCGACCGCGCTGCCGCCATCCGCCGCCGCTCCATCGCACTGATGCCGGACCTGCTCGAACGCTTCGAGGCCAACGCCACCGCCGCCGGCATGCAGGTCCACTGGGCCGCCGACGCGGCCGAGGCCTGCGCCATCGCCGCGCGGATCTGCAAAGCGGCGGGCGTCAAACGCGCGATCAAATCGAAGTCGATGGCGACGGAGGAAATCCACCTCAACGCCCATCTCGCGGCAGAGGGCATCGAGCCGATCGAAACCGACCTCGGCGAATACATCATCCAGCTGCGCGGCGAGCGCCCCAGCCACATCATCGCGCCCGCCATTCACCTGTCGAAAGAAGACGTCGCCGAAACCTTCCGCGCCGCCCACGCCGACCTGCCGCCGGACCGCGACACCACCAGCCGCCCGGCCCTCGTGCGCGAGGCCCGCATCAAATTGCGCGAGGCCTTCCTCTCGGCCGATGCCGGCATCACCGGCGCCAACATGCTGATCGCCGAGACCGGCACGGTCCTTCTCGTCTCCAACGAGGGCAATATCGACCTCACCGGCACCGCCCCCCGGCTCCACATCGCCATCGCCGGCATCGACAAGATCGTCGAGAACTGGGACGACGCCGGCATCGTGCTGCGCGTCCTCGCGCGCTCCGCGACGGGTCAGGACATGTCGTCCTACGTCACCGCCCTCACCGGCACGGCCATTGAGGGCGAGGCGGGCCCGCGCGAGGCCCACATCATCCTGCTCGACAATGGCCGCTCTGCCTTGCGCGCCTCCAACAAGGCCGAGATGCTCGCCTGTATCCGCTGCGGCGCCTGCCTCAATCACTGCCCTATCTATGCCGCGACCGGCGGGCACGCCTATGGCGGCACCTATTCAGGCCCCATGGGCGCGGTGCTGACCCCCCTCTTCGACGGCCTCCGCGAAAACGCCGACCTGCCCTCGGCCTCCACCTTCTGCGGCCGGTGCGAGGCGGTCTGCCCCGTTCGCATCCCGCTCCCCATGCTGCTCCGGCACTGGCGCGAGGACGCCTTCACCGCCGGCTTGCCCCCGCGCGGCGAACGCTGGGGCCTTGGCCTCTGGCGCTGGGCCGGCCGCGCCCCCTGGCGCTACCGCCTCGCCACAAGGCTGGCCTCATGGGGTATCCGCACCATCGGCTGGCTCCAGCGCGGCCGGGTGAAGCGCCTCCCCCTCGCCGGCGGCAACTTCACCGCCACGCGGGACTTGCCGCCTCCCACCGGCACCACCTTTCAGGCCCGCTGGAAGGGCAAAAGATGAGCGCCAGCCGCACCGCCATCCTCGCCCGCCTCCGCGCGGCGGCACATCCGGCACCCGCCCCGGTCGCCCCCTGGCGGCCCGCCATCACCGACCTCTCCGGCACCTTCGTCACGCGTCTGGAAGGGGTCTTCGGCACATCCGAAACCCTTCAATCGCCGGCCGAAATCCCCGCCGCCGTCACCCGCTATCTGACCGCTCACGGCCTCCCGCTTCAGGCCGCCGTCACGCCCGAATTCGCCGCGCTGGACTGGCAGAAAGCGGGCATTTCGCGCCTCCCGGCCCCCGCAAAAGCCAGCGTGTCCACCGCCATTGCCCGGGCCGAAGCCGCCAGCGCCGAAACCGGCACGCTCCTCCTCTCCAGCCGCGACACCGCAGGCCCCTGGCCCAATCTCCTCGCCGACACCTATATCGCGATCCTTGAAAAAGCCTCGATTTCCGCCTCCTTTGAGGATGCCGTCACACGCCGTGCCGGTAACAGCCTGCCCCGCTCCCTGCACGCCGTCACCGGCCCGTCACGCACCGGCGACATCGAACAAACCCTGGAACTCGGCGCTCACGGCGCCGTCCGCGTCCACGTCCTCCTGCTGCCCTGAGGCCCAAACATGTTCACACGCCGCGTTTTTCTTGGGATTTCCGCAGCTTTCCTGACCGCCGGCACGCGCCTCAGGGCGCTCGCCATGACCATCGGCGCCCAGGTCACCGAGGTCGTGAACACCGTCACCTCCCAGCCCAAGGACAACGGATCCCCTGCCCCGGTCGAACCCGGCACCGACATCACCCCGGGCACCGAAATCGCCACATCCAAGGAATCCGGCGCGAAACTGACCTACGCCGACACCACCACCCTCATCGTCGGCCAGCGCTCGAAGGTCACCGTCATGCCTGACTTCTCCGCCGCCCTCCTCACTGCGGGCGCCTTCCGCTTCGCCGGGCCGACCGCCGAGAACGCCGTCCTCACCTCGCCCCTGCTCAAGATCGAAGCGCGCAAGGCAGAATTCGTCGTCGCCGTCGCCGAAGGTCAGACCATCTGCGGCGTCGTCTCGGGCGAGATCACCTGCACATCGCTCAAAAAGGGCACATCCGCCAATGTCGGCGCCGGGGAAAGCATCGCCTGGGTTTCCGGCTCGTTCGGGGACGGCGTCACGCCCGGCGTCTACCAGACCGGCGATATCGCGGTGGATCAGTCGCTTGAGGCCGCCCGCACCGCCTGGGCATCCGCGCCGCAATAGTCCCGCGCCATGGACTTTCCGGGGGGGCGCCTTTATCTCCCCCGCCCATGACCGGCCAGAGCCATATCCGTAATTTCTCCATCATCGCGCATATAGATCACGGCAAATCGACCCTTGCCGACCGCCTGATCCAGCAGACAGGCGCCCTCTCGGCGCGCGAGATGAAAGACCAGGTCCTCGACTCGATGGATATCGAGCGCGAGCGCGGCATCACGATCAAGGCCCAGACCGTCCGCCTCGATTACAAGGCCGCCGACGGCGAGACCTATGTCCTGAACCTCATGGACACCCCCGGCCACGTCGACTTCGCCTATGAAGTCTCGCGCTGCCTCGCAGCGTGCGAAGGCGCGCTGCTGGTGGTCGACGCCTCACAGGGCGTCGAGGCGCAGACGCTCGCCAACGTCTATCAGGCACTCGACAACCACCTGGAAATCGTTCCGGTCCTTAACAAGATCGATCTGCCCGCCGCCGAGCCCGAGCGCATCAAGACCCAAATCGAGGATGTGATTGGCCTGGACGCGCAGGACGCGTTGGAAATCTCCGCCAAAACCGGCATTGGCATCGACACTGTGCTCGAAGCCATTGTGAAGCGCCTGCCGCCGCCGAAGGGTGACCCGAACGCGCCGTTCAAGGCGCTGCTGATCGACAGCTGGTACGACCCCTATCTCGGCGTCGTCGTACTCTTCCGCGTCGTCGATGGCGCGATCAGGAAGGGCCAGAAGATTCGCATGATCGCCACCGATGCTGCCTATCAGGTGGAACGGCTCGGCGTCTTCCGTCCCAAGATGCAGATGTTTGACACAATCGGCACGGGCGAAGTGGGCTTTTTCACCGCCGCGATCAAGCAGGTAGCCGACACACGCATCGGCGACACCATCGTCGATGAAAAGAACAAGGACGCCACCCCGCTCCCCGGGTTCAAGGATGCCCAGTCGGTCGTCTTCTGCGGCCTCTTCCCTGTCGATGCGGCCGAGTTCGAGGATCTGCGCGAGGCCATCGCCAAACTGCGCCTCAACGACGCCAGCTTCACCTACGAGATGGAATCCTCCGCCGCGCTCGGCTTCGGCTTCCGCTGCGGCTTCCTCGGCCTTCTCCACCTCGACATCATCCGCGAGCGGCTGGAGCGCGAGTTCAATCTCGACCTCATCACCACCGCGCCGTCGGTCGTCTATCACATCCATCTGCGCGGCGGCGAAATGCTCGAGCTGCACAACCCGGCAGACATGCCAGACGTGACGCAGATCGAGATGATCGAAGAACCCTGGATCAAGGCGACAATCCTGGTGCCGGACGAGTATCTCGGCAGCGTGCTTAAGCTCTGCGAAGACCGCCGCGGCCGCCAGATCGATCTCACCTATGCCGGCAACCGCGCCATGCTCGTCTACGCGCTGCCGCTCAACGAAGTCGTCTTCGACTTCTATGATCGTCTGAAGTCAGTCAGCCGTGGCTATGCCTCGTTCGACTACAACATCACCGGCTACGAGGAAGGCGACCTCGTGAAGATGTCGATCCTCGTCAACGCCGAACCGGTCGACGCGCTCTCGATGATCGTCAACCGCCAGCGCGCCGAAAGCCGTGGCCGCGTCATGTGCGAGAAGCTGAAGGACCTGATCCCACAGCACCTCTTCCAGATCCCCATCCAGGCGGCCATCGGCGGCAAGATCATCGCCCGCGAAACCATCCGCGCCCTCCGCAAGGACGTGACGGCGAAATGCTACGGCGGCGACATCTCCCGCAAGCGCAAGCTCCTCGACAAACAGAAAGAGGGCAAAAAGAAAATGCGCCAGTTCGGCAAGGTCGAGATCCCGCAGGAAGCCTTCATCGCTGCCCTCAAGATGGACGAGAATTGACGGAGCAGGCCGGCCCCCACGACTGGAAGAATTTCCAGCTCGGCGAGTACGTCGCCGACAAGTTCTCGAACGGCCGGATCGTCGTCGATATCGACGCCGGAACGTCGCTGCCGCCTTACAAGGCCGAAGAGTGGAAGCACTACGGGAAGGGCGTGATCATGAAATCACGCCGTTACGGCCTCATTCACTTCGAGGATCGCCGTACACTTGAGCCTTCGAACTCGTTGGAAGTTCCATTCCGATGGGCAAGGATGGGATGCTTGGTCATCTGTGTGGTGGCGCTTTCTGCTCTTGCGCTGTTTGTGAACCCGTGGGGAGGAATCCGGCACGGTAAGGATTGGACCTGTCCACCTGTGCCCGCGAAGGTCCAACTCTGCACGCGCGGTGTTCCTACCCCTACGCCTTGAGTGTGCTGCCTCTGGGCTGAATCTCTGCGCATGCGCGCAGGAACCGGATCCCTCAAGCCCGATGCTGCTCCGGCCACGGCGTGCCGCGCCCGGTCTCGCAGTATCGTTTCAAGCTGTGGAGAAACCGGCCCCACGTATAGCTGCACTCGGAAAAGCCCAGTGTCTCCGCACGCCAGCCCTCATGGGCAAAGCGCACCAGCGTAACCGTCTTCACGTCCGCGAGCGGTTCCAACTGCCCGCCGATTTCCACATGCGCCGCGCGTAGCGCGTCGGGGCTTCCTGATTCCAGCGCAATGCTGATGGTCGTACCGATCCACTCATCCGCCCCGCCGGTGCAGCGCCACTGCACCAGCGCATCCGGTTCCAACGCCGCCACCACCATCGTCTTCAGGTAAGACGGCCCGAAGCGAAATCGCGCTGTCGATCCCAACTCTGGCACGGCTTCGGCGCCGGGCGACCACCACGCGGCCAGCCCTTCGCTGTGCGTCAGCGCGTCAAAGACCTTGTGTTCGGGCGCCGCGATCAGCACAGCCTGGCGAATGCTGGACATAGCTCAGGCCGTCAGCCGCGTTTCGTATTCGGCGCGCAGCTTGGCCCAATTCGTCCAGAAGTCCGGGCCGTCCTCGCCGTTCAGCTTGCCGCCCAGAATATCGAGATGCGCATGCCAGCCGCTGGAAACGCTGAGCAGCGTGCCGCGATCGGGAATACGGCTATGCGTCAGCGTCAGCAGCACGGTGTCGCCACGCGCCGCCAGATCGAACGCCACATGTCCCGACGCGCCGAACGTGATGACCAGCTTCCGTGGCGGATCGACCTCCAGGATCGTATTGGTGCTGGAGTGCTCCTCGTCGCGCCCTTCAGGGCGCTTGCCCTTCGGTGTGTTCAGCTCCTCGTTGCGCCAGGTCAGCGTGAACGGTTGACCGGCCACCAGTGTCATGTCGCCAGAGGCGAACCACTGCTTCCGCAGGTCACTTTTGGTGAGGTAGTCCCACACGCGCTCGATCGGCCCGGGCAGCACGCGCTGAATCTTCAGCGTCGTCGGCTCGGTCAGCACGCCATAGGCGTCCAGCGTCGCGGTATCGTTCATTTGGAATCTCCCTTGGGATTGCGGGCCTTCCGCGCATCGTCCTCACGCAGCAGGCGGTCCAGCATGTCGAGACGGCTCGTCCAGAATCGTTCGTAGAAACTCAGCCATTCATGCGCGCTCGCCAGCGGCCCCGGCTCCAGGCTGCAGACATGCGTGCGCCCCTTCACCGCGCGGCGGATCAGCCCCGCGCGCTCCAGCGCCTTGATGTGCTTCGATGCGGCCGCCAGAGACATATCGTACGGCTCGGCCAGCTGGCCGACCGTCTGTTCGCCGGCTGCCAGCGCGCGCAGCATCTGGCGCCGCGTGGCATCGCCAAGCGCGTGAAAGAGCGCGTCGAGGTCATGAGTCATTTGTTCAACCACATGGTATAATATACTCGCAGCGGGCGAATTGTCAACCTGATGGTTTAGGATATGGACTGCGTTGCCCCTGTACGAAGCCGCCGTGTCTACGCCGCCTTGCGCTAGGGACCATCAGATCCGCAGTTTGAGAGAATTCGCATAGCCGGTTCCGGCAAGTTCCGTCATCTTGCGGCAGAGAGGGGAAAATGCGCGTTTCGTGTCACGACTGTCCGCTGCGTGCGAAGGCCGCCTTCCGTGACAAGCCGGTCGAGGAGGTCGATTTCATCCAGCGGATGAAGACCGATCACCTTACCTTCAAGCCCGGCGACTCCATTCTTCGCCAGGGCAGCCGCAGCGCGCAGCTCTTCACCCTGTTCTCTGGCTGGGCTTTCCGATTTCGCGAGATGCGCGACGGCCGCCGCCAGATTCTCAACTTTCTGCTGCCGGGCGACTTTGTCGGCTTCCAGAACCGCCTGTTCGAAGATTCGCCCTATGGGGTGGAGGCCCTGACCGACGCCGAAGTCTGCGTTTTTGCACGCTCGAAAATCTGGGACCTTTATCGCGGCTATCCCGAGCTCGCCTACGATGTGACGTGGCTGACTGCGCATGAAGAGAGTTTCGTGGACGAAAACCTGCTGACGGCGGGGCGCCGCAGCGCGTCAGAGCGTGTCGCAGTCCTGATGATGCACCTCGCCAAGAGGGTGGCGCTTATCAAGCCCGACGCCGGCAATGTCTATGACATCCCGATCAACCAGAGCCACATTGCCGACGCCCTGGGACTGAGCCTCGCGCACACCAACAAGACCCTGAAGGGTCTGGAACGACTCGGCCTCTTTCGCTTCGCCAACGGCCGGCTCGAAATGCTCAATACCAAGGCGCTGGCCCGCCTCGCGGACTACTACGAGCAACCGATCGGGCAACGACCCCTGATCTAGCGCGCCACAATGAAGCGCAGGCCGGTATGCGTTTCGCTGATTTTCGCGACCTTGGTGTCTTTCAGCCCAGCCTCACCCGCCGCAAGAATCAGGGCGTCGCCTCTGAGAATGCCCTTCTCATAGACCAGCCAGACTGCACCCTTGGGTGGCAATACCGCCGCGATCGCCGCAAGCGGCTTCGCCTCCAGCGACGCGACCGCCATGATGGCGAGCGCTGCATCCAGCGTCTTGGGCAGGCTGCGATAGACCTTCGCGCCGTTCGTGACGGCGGCAATCTCGCTTGGCAACGCGCCAACAAGCGCGATGGCGATGCCTGGCTTTGCGCCCAGTTTGTCGGCCAGCGAAGGCGGATGAAGGATCGCCTTCGCCCAGGCGGCCGACTCCCGTTCGCTCATCGCGATGTGAAATGTCTCGCGCCCCCGGGTCACGGTCAGGCCGGCCGCATCGGCAATTGCGCCCAGTCCGTTCACAGACATCCTGATGCGGAATGGCGGCCCGATCCCCAGCGCATCGCTGTCGAGATGAACCCGTGCCTCGCCGCTCAACGATCCGGACCGCACGACGGTCTTCGTCTCGCGGCCCATCCGTTCAGCGCCGCTCCCGCGTCAGCCACGCCAGCGGAATGCCGACGGCAAACGCAGGTGCCCAGACGGGCAAGGCGAGCCCGTCCGCAACCAGCCGCGCGGTACGCGCCGAGCGGTCCGCAGCCCAGTCGCGAACGTGGGCCAGCCAGTCCGAAGCCGCGAGATCCAGATAGAAGCCGATCGGCTGGAAGGTCCAGCCGCTCGCCTTCCAAGTCCAGTAGGCGTCAGCACCCAGCGCGATAAAGGCGACCGCGAGAAAGATCCACGCGATGGCGTTCAGCAGTTCACGCACGAAACAGGTGCCGCCGGATCAATCGTCGTAACGCGACCGCTTCTGAAACAGCAGGCCCAGCAGCACGCCAATCACGCCGTAAACGGCAAAGGCGGGGAAGCTGAGGATGCTCTCCGAGACGGACGGGCCGGGGCTGGGGATCGTCTCGGTCACCCAGGCGCGATAGCCGTCAAGCGAGCCGGCATGGATCAGCTTCCAGAAGTCGGCGAGCGGTAGCGCCTTGAAGCCCTGGCCGTTCTGGATCGAAGAAATAACGTCGTAGCCGAGCACCAGCAGGCCGGCGACGATGAAGATGACGGCGATCAGCCTGAAAAAGGCCATGAGCAGCTTCCCTTTGGCGCGCCGCGACCCGGCGCCGGGCAGAAACTACTCGTGCCGCCGGGCTGGCGCAATTGACGCCCTCCATAAGCGTTAAACCGTCACTTTCGCTAGGAAGCCGCCAGAACACGTCAGGACGGCTTGTCAAAACCCTTCCAGCCCCCTAGAGGCAACCCCCTCGCGGACAGGTGGCCGAGTGGTTGAAGGCGCACGCCTGGAAAGTGTGTAGACGTTAATAGCGTCTCGCGGGTTCGAATCCCGCCCTGTCCGCCACGCAGTCTGCCGGAGAGCAGGCTGCTCCGCCTTCAGCGAAATCGTGGCGCAAAGCCCGCACTTCCGCGCACGAATTCGCAATCCCCTTCAACCTGATACGCGAACTCCTTCACACGCGGCCACTTTGGGCCGGCGTTTGCTCTGTCCGCGATGCCGGCAGTCCGCTTTCGCGCCGATGGGATTTCTGAAGGGATTTTCCGCGTATCGGCGATTCCGCAGGCGTTTGGCTCGATGAGATAAGTGCGTCTCCGGGCGGAATCGCGCCAGTTACCGGCGATATCCCTTGAGCAGGAGATGGGATTTCGGGAGGCTGGGTCTCAGCTGCGCCTGGTGTCGAGCATCGTGCCTGGCGTGACCTTCAGGGCCTTCGCCAGCTTGGCAACGATGGTGACGGTCGGGTTGCGGATCGCGCGCTCAACGCCGCTGACATAGGTCCGGTGCATGCCGCACAGGTCGGCGAGGGCCTCTTGGGAGAGGCCCGCCTCCTCGCGCAGGCGCTTCAGATTGGCGCCGAGGACCTTGCGGATGTCCATGGGCCGAGGGCACGGCAGCGAGCCCGAACGGTCTACAGACTATGAGTCTCATTTTTCTGGACTTCTGTGGGCGCTGACGCGATCTGTCGGACGTGAACAAGACGACCACCATCGCCCCGCAGACCCGCCGCCACATGACCCAGTGGGCGGCGCAGTTCGCTGTGGCCTCGGAGCTCTGCAAGCGGGGCTACGAGGTCGCGTTCACGCAAGGCAACGCGACGCCCCTGGCCGACCTGATGTGCGTCTCGCCTGAGACAAAGACCATGTTCCTCATCGACGTGAAGGGGCTCTTCCGGCCGTCCCAGTGGATGGTCAAGGACAAGCCGGCGCGGGAGGGCCTGTTCTACATCCTGGCGCTCGTGCCGCAGGGCGCTGCCAACCAGTTCTGGGTGGTGCCGCAGGCGGACATCAACAAGATGCTCGCCGCGTACCGAGCGAGTGGCATCAAGTACCTCCCAACTCACCCCTCCAGCTTCAACTGGACGACGCCCGCGGCCTTCAAGGACCGCTGGGACATCCTGCCGAAGTAGGCGCGCCGCAACTCGTGGCGCCTAGCCCATTAGTCCGATGATCTCGTGTTGGCCGGTAGTGGAACGCGCGGCGTCGTCCGACCAGTCGAGATACTGCGACACGCTGTCGACCTGGTCGTCATGCCTGACATGCGGGAAAGCGGAGAGCTCGCGCTTAAACTCGCCCAGCCAGAGCGCCTCCATGGGTACGTAGACCTTACCCTGCTCAATCAGGTGGGTGACCTTGGCGAAGCGAGCGGCCTTGTCGAGTTTGGGCTTGATCCCCCAGATCGCGACGTCGCTCTGCTGCCTGAGTTGCTGAGCCAGCGCCGAGCCGACGCCATGGTCCTCGATAAGTACCTTGTAGACGTTCCACTCGCCGATCAGTGCTTTCACCTTGGCGAGGAGGTCTGGATACTCGAGCCGCTCGCGGTGAACATGGACAAGCAGGTTTTCGTCACCGCCATTCCTGCGAACCCAGATCGTGCAGACAGAATAGTCGTTGTCGCCCGTCTTGTGCGCGGTATCGATGCTCATGACGACCTGTCCCGGGTGGAGGGGTGGGCTCTCGGTAAAGATCCTGAACCAGTCCCATTTGATGAGGTTGCCTTGCGGGCTGCCCGGCTGCTGCAGGTACTGGGCGGTGAAGGCGAAGGTGCCGAGGTCATGCCTGAGCCGGTCCAGCGCTTTGCGGGACAGGTAATCGGGATGGAGCAGATCGCCCTCCCGGAAGACATGCGTCCGGCCGCGTCCGAGCTCCATGATGCGCGTGTCTTGGGCGATCGCCGGCAGGTCGAGATGCGCCCAGCCAGGGTCCCCGAGCACGTGACCTGCCAGGTCCTCCTCGTGCAGCCGCTGCATCACGAGCACGATGGCGCCGCGATCCTGGTCGTTGAGGCGGCTGACGAGGCTTGTGCTGTACCAGTCGATGACGCGCCGCCGGGCGGCTTCAGACATCGCGTCCTCGGCTTTCATCGGGTCATCAATGATGATGATGTCAGCGCCACGGCCGGTCAGCGTGCCGCCGATCGAGGTGGTGAGGCGGTAGCCGCCCTTGGTGGTCGTGAACTCATCATCGGTGACGCGGTGCGCCTTGGTCCCGGGGAAGGCCTGCTTGTACCAGGCAGACTCAACGACCTGCCGGAACTGCCGCGCGAAGGTCAGCGCCAGGTCCGACGAGTAGCTGACACAGATGATCTTCAGCGCCGGGTTCCTGCCGAGGAGATAGGCGACCCAGGCCACCGACGTCGCCAGGGACTTCATCGTCCGCGGCGGCTGAGTGATGACGAGACGGCTGGTCTCGCCCCGCTCAACCCGTTCCAGTTGATGAACGATGGCCTCGATATGCCAGTTCTCGAGGAAGATCGCGCCAGGGTTTAACGTCTGGAAGACGCGGAGAATGAAGAAGTAGAGATCATTGCGCGCGGCCAGCGCCAGGGCCTGCCTCTGTTCGGCGCTCATGACGCACCCCGCGACGCGAAGCGGGCGATGAGCAGGTCCATTGCGGCCTGCTCGTCCCTGTCGAGCGGGGTCTCCGGATCGGCCTCCTCCGTGCCGAACACTTTCAGCATCAGCTCAAAGACCAGCCTCTGGGCCTTCGAGCCCTTGCCGAGCGCGTCATTGATGAGGGTCTTCACCAGCGCCTGCTGCTTGGTCATGCGGCGCTTCTCGCCGTTCTCGCGGACCTCGATGATGGAGAACAGCTCCTCCGTCAGGTCGGTCTTAAGGTTGCGCTCGCCCTTCCTGCGGCCCTTCGGGTTGCGCACCTCGCCGGGCTTGATCTGGCCGGCCGCCGGGGGCCGGCAGTAACCGACCCCGTCCTTGGCCTTGTGTGCATCCTTGGCAGCCTTGCTGACGCGATGTGTGTGCTTGCCGGTCACGACACCACCTCCGCAGACTGAACGGCCTCAGCGGCCGGCGATGCTGCTGCAGCAGGCGCGCCCGCCCGGCGCGCCT
>Ga0075158_10002845_pt1 | contig 12412 bp, 11 predicted proteins | sample JI91814BDNA_FD_70968 | JGI IMG/M metagenome (GOLD analysis project Ga0075158, IMG submission 70968) | Wastewater effluent complex algal communities from Wisconsin, to seasonally profile nutrient transformation and Carbon sequestration -... | ecosystem: Engineered > WWTP > Effluent > Algae... | reverse complement strand
CGAATTGGTTCCACGAAGCTCGCAGAACGAATTTGAGGGGGGCTCAATTCCCGGCCCGCAATTTTAATCGACTTGTGCGGGCTAGGCGGCCTTCGCCGCTGCGCTGCGCCCTGCCTCGGCCCGGCGGATGAAGGCCGCCATATAGTCCGAAATCATGCCCACGCCGCCCTCCGGCAGATCGTGGCCCCAGCCATCGATCAGCACGAATTCGGACTGCGGAATCGACGCTGCCGTATGCGCGCCCGCCTGCCAGGGGATCAGCGTATCCGCCGTCCCGTGCAGCACCAGCGCCGGCGTTTTCAGCGATTTCAGCCGCTCGGTCCGCGGCGGCGTGCCCAGGATCGCCGCATACTGGCGCAGCGTCCCTTCCGGATAATAGGCCCGGTCATAGCTGGCGCCTGCCAGCGCCGCGACCCGCGCCTCGTCATAGGGCCAGCGCGTGGAGGCATAGATCTTCCGGTTCTTCACCGCATGCGCCACCACATCGTCGCGCGACGTCGAGGCCGGCGCCGTCAGCAGCGCTGCCTGCGCTTCCGGCGTCGAACGCGGCAGCGAGGGATCGCCCGTCGTCGAGAAGATCGAGATCAGCGAGCGCGTCTTCTTCGGGTGATCCAGCGCCACCAGCTGCGCGATCATGCCGCCCATCGAGGCGCCCGCGATATGCGCGCTCTCGATGCCCAGCGCATCCAGCAGACCCGCCGCGTCCGCCGCCATGTCGGTCAGCTTGTAAGGCAGCTCGGGCGTCTCGCCCTTCGCCACCGCCGCCGCCACGTCCTTCGCCGATGGCGTGCCGCTGAAGCGCTGCGTCAGGCCTACATCGCGATTGTCGAAGCGGATGACACGAAAGCCTTCCGCGACCAGCGCCTGCGTGAAGCTCGGCGTCCACGACGTCATCTGCGAGCCGAAGCCCATGATGAGCAGCAGCGGCACGCCGCTCTCGGCACCGCTGACATCGTATTCGATCGAAATGCCGTTCGCCTTGATCTGCGCCATGGCTCAGGCCGCCTTCGCTTTGGCTTCGACACCCGCGATGAACCCACCGACATGCTCCAGGAACACAGGCATCAGCGCCTCGGTGAAGTCGTGGCCCATGCCGGGCACGCCGACGAACGTCGCGCCGGGGATCGACGCGGCGGTATCCTTGCCGCCTTCGATCTTCACCAGCGGATCGTCCTCGCCGTGCAGGACCAGCGCCGGGCAGGTAACGCCCTTCAGCAACTCGTGGCGCGGCTCCGATGACATGATTGCCACCAGCTGGCGCGCAATGCCGGCCGGATCGTAAGGCGCCCGGTCCACCACGGCGGCTGCCAGCGCATCCAGTTCGGCCTCGGTCGCGCGGAAGCCGGGCGAGCCGATGGTCGTGAACATGGTCTTGAAATGCGCGATACGGCCCTCGCGGCCGTTGTCGGCCGGCGGTGTGATCAGTGCCGCCTGCACCTCCGGCGCCGCCTGCGGCAGGCCGGGACGACCGGTGGTCGACATGATCGAGGTCATGCTGCGGGCATGGCCGCCATGCTTGGCCGCCACGATCTGCGCGATCATGCCGCCCATCGACGCGCCGACGATATGCGCCGACTTGATGCCCAGCGCGTCCAGCAGGCCAACGGCATCTTTCGCCATGTCGTCCAGCACATAGGGCGCGCTCTTGTTCACCTGGCCCGACAGGGCCGCCATCATCGCCGCACCGACATCGGGCATGCCCTTGTCGTCCAGATGCGTGGACAGCCCGATATCGCGGTTGTCGAACCGGATGACCCGGAAGCCCCTGGCCACCAGCCCGTCCACCAGCGACTGCGGCCACATGATCAGCTGGCCGGTAAAGCCCATAATCAGCAGGACTGGCGGATCGCCGGCCTTGCCGTGATCGTCATATTCGAGCGTAAGGCCGTTGGACTTTACCTGGGGCATGGCTTCCTCGTTTTGCTCTTGAAGGCAATGTTGATGGCCAAAACGCTAGCAAAGCCCGCCCTCCATTGACAGGGGGCGGCCCCTCGCCTTTTGTGCCCGGCCCTTCCAAACGCCAGAGCGAATCCTTCCCTTGCGGCGCGACTTCCAGAGCCTAGGACGCGAAACATTCGACCTCCTGATCGTCGGCGGCGGCATCACGGGCAGTTGCATCGCCCGCGACGCGGCGATGCGTGGCCTCAAGGTGGCGCTGGTCGAGAAAAAGGACTTCAGCCACGCGACCAGCGCCGCGAATTCAAAGCTTGTCCATGGGGGCCTGCGCTACCTCAAGAATTTCGAACTGGGCCTCGTGCGCGAAAGCCTTCGCGAGCGCCGCATCTGGCAGCGCATCGCGCCACACCTCGTCTATCCCCTGCCCTTCCTCGTGCCCCAGCCTGCGAACCGCAAGGGCACGCTGATGCTCCGCATCGGCCTCTCGCTCTACGACTGGCTCTCCTTCGACCGCACATGGCTCGACGACAAGGACCAGCGACTGCCCGGCCATCGCAGCGTCAAGGGTGACGAACTGAAGGCCCGCGCGGATGTGGCGCTGGCCAGCGGCTATCCGACGGCGCTCGAGTATCACGACTGCCAGATGTACGCGCCCGAACGCCTCGGGCTCGGCTGCCTTCAGGACGCCGCCGCGCGCGGCGCCGTCATCGTGAACTACTGCGAAGCTGTGGCGCTGGAACGCGACAATGGCGGCACCGCCACCGGCGGCCGCGTGCGCGACCTGATGACCGGCGCTGAAACCCTCGTGCGCGCGCGCGTCACCGTGAATGCCGCAGGCCCCTGGGCCGATGGTGTCATGGCGATGGCGCAGGGCGGCAAGCCCTCGCACCGCCTCGTGCGCGCCAAGGGCATCCACCTCATCACCCGCGCCCTCACCACCGGCAACACCGCGCTCGCCATGTTCGTGGGCAGCGGACATTTCTTCGTGCTGCCCTGGCGCGGCCATTCGATCATCGGCACCACCGACGACGTCTTCGAAGGCGCCCCCGACAGCGTCACGCCCACCGACGCCGACATCGACAAGATGATCGCCGCGGTGAACACCGGCCTGCCCTCCGCCGCCCTGACGCGCGCCGACGTGCTGCACGCCTATGCCGGCGTTCGCCCGCTCATCGACGAAAGCGACCCGGGCGAGAAGGGCGGCAGCTACAAGAAAAGCCGCAAGGCCGAATTCATCGACCATGCCGAAGACGGCCAGCCGGGGTTCTTCTCCGCCCTCGGCGGCAAGTGGACGACGTCCCGCCATGTCGCCGCCGTCGCTGTCGACCGCATCGAAAGACATCTCGGCCGCCGCCCGAAACGCGCGGCCACAGACCGCATTCCCCTGGGCGGCGACTCGACGCGCAACTTCACCCGCTTCCTCACCGGGCTCCGTTCGACCTATCGCCATGTGAACGACAGCGTCCTCGCCAATCTCGCCCGCAATTACGGCACCGCCACCGACGAGGTGATCGCGGAAGCCAACGGCGACCGCACGCTTTTGGAACCGTTCAGCCCCACACTGCCCGATTGCTGCGCAGAGGTGCTCTACGCGATCCGCCGCGAAATGGCCCTGACGCTGGAAGATGTCATCTTCCGCCGCACCGGACTTGGCACCCTCGGCGCACCCGGCGGCGATACGATTTCCCGCGTCGCCGCCCTGATGCAGTCTGAACTGCGATGGAGCGAGGACGAGAAAGCCCGCCAGATCGAAACCGTCACTGCACATTTCCGCTGGGGCGCGGCGTGAGCATCGTCGCCATCGTCAATCCGAAGTCGGGCGGCGGCCGCACGGCGAAACGCCTTCCCGCCATCGCCGCCGCGCTGAACGACGCCCTCGGCGCCGTCGAGGTCGTCCAGACGACGTCGCAAGGCGACGGCGAAACACAGGCCCGCGCCGCTCTCAAACGCGGCGCGACTGAGATCGTCGCCATCGGCGGCGACGGCACGCTGAACGAGGTCGTCAACGGCTTCTTCGAAAACGGTGTGCCCGTGAATCCCGAAGCCGTCTTCTCCTTCGCCATGAGCGGATCGGGCGGCGACTTCCGCAAGACCTTCGGCGCTCCCGGCGATGTGCTGGAAGCCATCGCCGCCCTCAAAGGCGCAAAGCCCCGCCATCTCGATATCGGCCGTGTCTCCTATCTCAGCGAGGCCGGCGCGACGCAGGTCCGCCACTTCGTCAACATCGCCAGCTTCGGCCTCTCCGGCGACGTCGTGGCCCGCGTCAACCGGGCCCGCATCGCCAAATGGTTCGGCGGCCCGTTCGCTTTCAAATGGCACTCGACCCGGGCCGCCCTCGGCTTCAAGCCCTGGCGGGTCCGCCTGACCGTGGACGATGTCTATGACCAGACGCTCGAGCTCTCCACCGCCGCCATCGCCAATGGCCGCTATTTCGGCGGCGGCATGATGGTCGCCCCGAACGCCAACACGGCCGACGGCCTCTTTGACATCGTCGTCATCGCGGAAACGAAAACGCGCGCCATGATCTCGCGCATGAACGACATCTATACCGGCAAGCATCTCGAACAACCGACCGTCACCGTCGTCCGCGGACGCCGCGTCACCGCCACGCCCGCTGACGGTCAGAAGGCGCACGTTTTCGCCGAGCGCGATGGCGAGGGCGACATGCGCCTGCCCGCCACGTTCGAAATCCTGCCCGCCGCGCTGACCTTGAAAATCTGAGGCCACATGACTCTCGACCGTTCGACGCTGCGCTGGAACGCCTGGGGCTTTGCCGGCCATCAGGACGGCCTCGCGAAGGCCGACAAGCTGTGGGCCTTCCTCGCCGAGGCACTGAAGTCGGGACCTCTGCCTGCGACCCCTGCCAAGACACTGGCGGAATCGACACTTCCCTCCTCCGCTCTCGCGTTCGGCGATCTCGCGGCGTTTCAGGACGCCGGCTGCGATGTTGGCGTCAGTCCGGAGGATCGCGCCTTCCACGCCCGCGGCGATTCCTATCGCGACCTGCTCGACCTCCGCGCCGGCAAGCTCGACCCGGCGCCCGACGCCATCATCTATCCCAAATCGCGGGATGCCTGTCAGCGTGCGGTGGACCTGGCTGCCCGCATGGATCTCGCCGTCGTGCCGTTCGGCGGCGGCACCAGCGTCGTCGGCGGCGTCTCGCCGCTGAAGGGCAGCCATCGCGGCGTCATCATGATCGACACGACGCGTCTCAACGCACTCGTTTCGGTCGATCGGGAATCCCTTCGCGCCACGGCCGAGGCCGGCATTTACGGTCCCTTCCTGGAAACGAAACTGAACGCCGAGGGCGTCACGCTCGGCCACTACCCGCAGAGCTTTGAATTCTCCACGCTCGGCGGCTGGGTCGCGGCGCGCGGCGCCGGCCAGCAGTCCAACCGCTACGGCAAAGCCGAGGACTGGCTCGTCTCCGCCAAACTCGCCACGCCGAAAGGCGCGTGGTCGACCGAAGACTTCCCGGCCTCCGCCGCCGGACCGCGCCTCACCGACCTGGTCGTCGGCTCGGAGGGCGTGCTCGGTCTCATCACCGAAGCGACCTTCGCGGTGCATGAGCGCCCCACCGCGCGCGACTACCGCGCCTTTCTCTTCCGCTCGTTCGAGGAGGGCCGGGCCGCCGTCCGCGCCATCGTGCAGGCCGAAATCCCGGTCGCCTCGCTCCGCCTGTCAGATGAGGACGAAACCCACTTCTTCGGCGCGCTCTCCCGCCTCACCAATCCGCCCAAGGCGATGCACAAGGTACAGGACGCCTATCTCAGCATGCGCGGCTTCGGCGGCGCCAAATGTGCGTTGATTGCAGGCGCCGAGGGCGACCACGATCTCGTCGCCTATGCCCGCGCGCGCATCGCCGAGATCGCGCGCAAGCATGGCGGCATGGGCGTCGGCACCTCACCGGCCAAAAGCTGGCTCAAGGGCCGCTTCCACGGCCCCTATCTGCGGGACCCGCTGATGGATCGCGGCCTTGGTGTCGACACGCTGGAAACCGCCGCCGCCTGGTCGGACATCCCCAAGCTCTACACGGCGGTTCGCACCGCACTCCTCGATGCCATGAAGCGCGTCAGCCCGAACAGCTCGAACGGAATCTGCCTCGCCCATATCAGCCACTCCTACCACGACGGCGCGAGCCTCTATTTCACCTATCTCTGGCCGCGCGCCACGGGCGGCCTCGAGGCCGAAATCGCGCAGTGGCAGGCGATCAAGAGCGCGGCGTCTGATGCCATCGCGGCGAACCGGGGCACCATCTCGCACCATCACGGCGCGGGCACCGATCACGCCAAATGGATGGCGGCTGAGAAGGGCGCTCAGTCCATGGGCGTGCTGCGCGCCCTCAAGGCCGAACTCGACCCGCAAGGCATCATGAACCCCGGCAAGCTCGGCCTTTAGGCCAGAGCGTTCGCCATCGCCTTGGCGGCATCGCGCAGCGCCTGCGTCGCCAGCGGCACAAGGCCCGCCATGCCGAGGAATCCGTGGATCATCGACTCGTACTCGACATAGTCGACTGCGACGCCCGCAGCCTTCAGCTTCTGCGCATACGCCTTGCCTTCGTCCTTCAGCGGATCGAACCCAGCGACGATCACATAGGCCGGCGCCACGCCGCTCACATCCTTGGCCGCCAGCGGGGAAACACGCGGATCGTTCACGTCCGCCCCCGCGTCCAGATACTGGTCGCAGAACCAGTCCATCGACGCCTTCTCCAGGAAATATCCTGTCGCGAGATCATGCATCGACGCCGTATCCGCGCGCGCCTGCGTCACCGGATAGAACAGCACCTGGTATTTGAGCTGCGGGCCGCCGCGCAGCTTGGCGTGCAGGGCAACCGCCGCCGCCAGATTTCCGCCCGCGCTGTCACCCGCCACGGCCAGACGATTCGGGTTGATATTGTGGTCGCTCGCATTCGCCTCCACCCACACCAGCGCGGCGTAGGCATCGTCGAACGCGGCCGGAAACTTGTTCTCCGGCGCGAGGCGATAATCGACCGAGACGACGCGTACGCCGCCCTCGTTCGCCAACTGGCGGCAGATCGCGTCATGCGTATCCAGATCGCCGATCACCCAGCCGCCGCCGTGATAGTAGACGCAGGCCGGCGTCACCCGCCCGCTCAAGCCCACCGGTGTATAGATGCGCGCGGCCAGCGGCCCGCCCGGGCCCGGGATCTCGACCGAGTCCACCTTGCCGATCGGCACGCCCTTGGGTTCGAAAATCTCGCGCATGCCCGCGAACATGGTGCGGGCCTGGGGCGCCCCGACCTCCCACATCTTGGGAGCCGGGTTGGCAGCCATCTGTTTGATCAGGGCTTCTATGGTGGCGTCGAGCATGGCGTCCCCGCGTTTCGCGGAGACTTCTCTATCACGCCGCTACGCTGAGTGAAGCGCCAGGCTTAGTGAAGGGTAGGCCGCTTGTGCGGGTCCAGGCGGCCCGCGATCATGTCGTCGGCGACCGAGCGCAGCATCCGCCACAGTTCCGCACGTTCATCGTCGCCCTGAAGGTCCAGCTCAGCGATGGCGCGGTCGGCCCATGACAGGGCGTCGGCGCCGTGTGCGTCGATCAACCAGAAGGCGAGGTCCTGAAAATCCCCTGCATTCAACATGGCGCTCTCCGAACGATCCCCGAAACCAGGGAGCACAGCCATGCGATCAAACTGGTGCCGCGAAGGTTTCCCATTCGTTAACGCGCGCGTTAGACGCGCCGGACTGAATCACCTGTGGTGATCGTGCCACCGCTCAGCACCTTGCAGCACACCCCGCCGCGCCAGCCTGGCTTCAGCGCGGCCTTCAGGCCCGCTTCCGCCTTCTCCATCAGGTTGCAGGGCGCTGTTTCTTCGGTGACCTGCAGCACGACCTCACCGATCGCCAGCTTCGCGCCAACGTCCGCCGGCACATCCATGCCGCTCACCAGCAGGTTCGCCCGCCGTGTCGTCCAGGGCAGCGCCTTGCCGAGATCGGCGCAGGCCGCCTGCCAGTCATGCTGGAACAGCAGTGTCACCTGCCGCCCCGGAAAATGCCCGCGCGCATCGCCGGTGATCCCCTTCGGCACCGTCACCTCGGCGAACATCGTCTCCTGCATCACCCCACGTTTTTTCGGCGCGATGGCGATGGCCTCCAGACGCCCGATCATGCGGCCGCCTTGTGCGCCTCCGCAGCGGCGACGAGTGCTGCGGGGCTTACATCCATTTCCGACAGGCACGACACCAAAGCCCCCTGCCGCGCCACGCGCCGGCGCAGCATGCGCCCGCGCGCGACGAACCGCGCCGGATCGGCCGCCGTCACGCGCAGAAAGGTCCGCGTCCCCGGCTGATCGACCTCCAGCCCCGCAACATCCTGCCACGGCACAGCCCGGCCGAATCGGCGGTCAAGGAAGCCCTCCGGCCCGATCACGATCACCGGCGCATCCAGCTTGCGCGCCTGCATCGCCCGCCACAGCCGCCACGCGCAGTACAGCGCCGCCAGCACGCCGATCACGGTGATCGGCAGCGCCAGCCAGGGCACGAACGATCCCATCACCAGCCCGAAATAGAAGAAGGTCAGGCTGACCGCGAGACCGACCGCCCACCAGACGGCGCGCATCGTCGCCGCCCAGGGCATCAGCCGCGCCTCCACGGCACGCGGCGTCACTTCGTCCGTCGCGCACGATCGCACTGCCATGTCGTCGATACTCACGCCCGGCGCTCCCCCTCGCCCAGCCCGTCAGATCACGATGACCTCGCCGTCCGGCTGGGCGGCGTAGAGCTTTTCCACCAGAGCGTGCCGCCGCTCAAGCGTCGCGCGCTGGTTGACGTAACCCTTGTCGGTGATCTCGTTCCCGTCGATCGACGGTGGCTCGGCCATCAGGATGACCCGCCCGATCCGCCCTGACGATCCGCCTGCCGCCTTGTTGTGCGCGGCGAGATGCGCCTTCAGGAACGCACGCACCTTCTCCGAAGCGAGAACCTCCGCCACCGGCGCATCCGCTGGCAGGCCGGATATCTCCCGGGCCGCGATCACGCTCGGCCAGGCCAGCACGCCGATGAAGTTCTTGTCCTGCCCCGCGATCACCGCGTCCTGCAGCAGCGGCGAGGCCGCCGCCAGTACGTCGGTCCTCAGCGTGCCGACCGAAACCCAGGTGCCGGACGACAGCTTGAAGTCCTCCGTCACGCGCCCGTCGAACACGAGGCCCTGATTGGGATCGCTCTCGTCCACGAACTTCGCCGCATCGCCCAGCTTGTAGAAGCCTTCCTCGTCGAAGGCCGCTGCCGTCAGGTCGGGCCGGTTGAGATAGCCCGGCGTCACCGTCGGGCCCTTCACGCGCACTTCCAGCTTCTGCCCGTTCGGCACCAGCTTCAGCGTCAGCCCCGGTAGTGGCAGGCCGATGAGGCCCACCCGGTCGGTCAGCCAGCTCACCACCGTGATGCCTTGAGTCTCCGTCGCGCCATACATCGTCGTGAAGCCGAGGCGCATGCCTGTCTCGGCAATCGCGAGCGCCTGCAGCCGGTCCGAGATGTCCTGGCTCAGCGTCGCGCCGCCATAGCCCATATATTTCAGCTTCCGGAAGAAACTGGCGCGCAGCTTCTCGTCCTTCTCCATCGCATCGGCCAGCATGGCGAAGGCGATGGGCGCACTGCCGAACACCACGGGCGAGACTTCATAGAGATTGCGGATGGTCTCGTTGAACATCCCCGGAATGGGCTTGCCGGCATCGAGATACACCGTGCCGCCGGCATTCAGATTGCCGTTGAAGCCGATATTGCCCGCCGAGATATGGTTCCACGGCATCCATTCCAGGCCCTGCGGCGGATCGTTGGGATCGGGCTCTTCCGAGCGCAGCGTCTCCTGCCCGGCGATCACCGCACACATCATGCGCTGCGTCTGGATCACGCCCTTGGGCATGCCCGTGGAGCCGGAGGTGAAGAGATACTTGCCGACCGTATCGTGGTCGATCTTCTCCAGGCTGGCCGCGACCGCAGGCCCGACATTGGTCTGCAGCAGGCTCTCATACGAGGTCTGCGCCATGTCCGGCGCGGGGATGAGCGTCACGATCTCCACGTCCGGGCTCTCGCCCTTCAGCACGTTCAGCGCCTTGGCATAGAGCGGCCCGTGATCGGCGAAGACCATCTTGGGCTTCACCAGATTGAAGACGTGGCGCAGCTTGCCGTGATCGCCCGACATCAGCGAATAGGCGACCGACACCGGTGCCACCGGCACCCGCGCCTTCATGGCCCCCAGCATCATCACCATGTGCTCGATGGAGTTGGACGAGAGGATCATCACCCCATCGCCCTGGCCCATGCCGCGATCCAGCAGCGCCTGCGCCACCTGGTTCGCCTTCGCATTGGCCTCGCCATAGGTCATGAAGCGCCAGGCGCCGGTCTTCAGGTCCGGCCCGACTTCACGCTGCGCGATCAGGTTGCGCTCCGGATGTTCCGCCGCGCGCTCTTCCAGCAGATGCGGGATCGAGCGATGCATCGGCCCCAGCTCGTACTCGCTCCGGATCAGCCACGACCCGTCGGCGCGCTTTTCGGCGCGCGTCTTGGGCGGCAGCATCGGCAGCGGCTTGAACGGCGGCAAGTCGGCCGGATTGACGGCGATGTTCATGGCGTTTCCTCGGATTTTTGTAATGTCGTTATGACGCGACATTACCGCGTCACGCCGCGCGCGCAAAAGGCTGAACGGTGCTCGGATTTCGCAGGCGCGAGAAGCGATACCGCCTCTTGCGGCGCCCGCCTCGCTCCTGTCTGCTCACGCGCATAACAACATTCCGGAGGAACACCCCATGCGCGCCGCCGTTTTCAAAGGCCCTGACCGCAAGCTCGAAATCGAAACCATCGACGACGTGAAGCCGGAACCGCACCAACTCCTGCTCAAGGTGCATCACTGCGGCATCTGCGGCTCCGATCTGCACATGACCGAGTCGCACTCGATCTCCGCCCTCCCCGTAGGCAGCGTGATGGGTCATGAATTCTCAGGCGAGATCATCGAGATCGGCTCGGCCCTGAAGGGCAGGTTCAAGACCGGCCAACGCGTCGCGGGTTTCCCCTACATCCAGTGCGGCGTCTGCGAGGCGTGCCAGCGCGGTGACACCACGTTCGGCGCCTGCACGGGCGCCAAGGGCATCGGCCTCGGTCAGCATCACGGCGCCTATGCCGAATACGTCACCATCGGCGCGAACGGCGCCCACGCGCTGCCCGATATCGTCTCATCCGAAGAAGGCGCGCTGATCGAACCGCTCTGCGTCGGTCTCCACGCCGTCGACATGGCCAGGATGGAGCGCGGTGCGACGGTGCTCGTCATCGGCGCCGGCCCGGTCGGCCTCGCGGTCATGCTCTGGGCCCGTTTCCTCGGTGCGCGGCACGTCATCGTGTCCGAACGCGCCGAGAACCGCCGCGCCACTGCCGCACGGTTTGGCGCGACGGATGCCATCGATCCCAACCAGTCGCTGACCGCGCAGGTGCAGAAGATCGCGGGCAAGGGCCCCGACATCATCTTCGAATGCGTCGGCGCCCCCGGCATCATCAACAGCGTGATGATGGACGCCCCGCGCGGCGCCAAGATCGTCGTCGCCGGCGTCTGCCAGCAGATGGACCAGATCCTGCCCGTCATCGGCGTGGTGAAGGAACTCACCCTGCAATTCGTCCTCGGCTACCGCCCTGCCGATTTCGACTACGTCATCGACATGATCGCCAAGGACCGCGTCGAGGTCGCGCACATGATCACCGACCGCATCACCCTCGACCAACTCCCCGACGCCTTCGAGGCGCTCAGGAAACCGACCACCCAGTGCAAGGTAATGGTCGGGTTCTAGGCAGCCAAACTTGTCATCCCGGGCGTAGCGCAGCGAAGACCCGGGACCCAGGGGCAACAAGCACCGGCACCGGCCGCTGGGTCCCGGCGCAAGGCCGGGATGACACATTGGGGAACTATGCAATCATGACCCTTCACCACCGCCTCACCGCCTTCAACACGGCGACGGAAAGCGAGAACAAGATCCACGATGACGGCGTGGCCGCCCGCTTCGGCTTCACCGGCGGCCTGGTGCCGGGCGTCGATGTCTTCGCGTACATGGCGCACGCGCCCATTCACGTCTGGGGCATGGACTGGCTCACCCGCGGCGGCATGCAGGGCCGCTTCGGCAAGCCCGTCTATGACGGCGACGAGACATTGGTGACGGCCGAGGCGGACGGCGACCGCCTCGCCCTCACCGCTTCCGCACGCGACACGCTCTGTGCCACCGGCACCGCCTGGAAGCTGGACGATGCGCCCGAACCCGCCAGCATCGGCACCGCCGAATTGCCCGACTATGCCGCGCGGCCGAAGGCTTCGATGGCGAGCCTCAAGCCCGGCCAGATCCTCGGCACGATGCACGAGACCTACACACAGGCCGACGGGGCGCAGCACCTCGCTGACATCCGCGAGACCAGCCCGCTGTTCGAGGCGGGCGTCATTTGCAATCCCGGCTGGCTGGTGCGCCGCGCCAACTACATCCTCGCCGCGAATGTGAAGCTCGGCCCCTGGATCCATGTGGAAAGCCG
>Ga0075158_10002844_pt1 | contig 12418 bp, 6 predicted proteins | sample JI91814BDNA_FD_70968 | JGI IMG/M metagenome (GOLD analysis project Ga0075158, IMG submission 70968) | Wastewater effluent complex algal communities from Wisconsin, to seasonally profile nutrient transformation and Carbon sequestration -... | ecosystem: Engineered > WWTP > Effluent > Algae... | reverse complement strand
GACGCATCGATGGTTTCGCGCGGCCGCAACGCCGTGGCCGAGAATGCCGCGCTGTTGAACAAGGTGGGCGAGGACACCGGCGTGGACCCCGCCGCCATCGCCGGCATCTGGGGCAACGAGACGAGCTACGGCAATGTGCTGGGGAATTTCTATGTCGTCGAGGCGCTCGCGAGCCTTGCCTATGAAGGCCGCCGCCGCGCCTATTTCGAGGACGAGCTGTTCGCCGCCTTGATGTTGCTGCAGCAGGGCCTCGCGACCCGGGCCGAACTGACCGGCTCGTATGCCGGTGCGCTGGGCCAGGTTCAGTTCATGCCGTCCAACATCCTGAAGCTGGGCGTCGATGGCGACGGCGATGGCGAGCGCGATCTGCGCGGCTCATTGTCGGACGCCTTCTATTCCTGCGCCAATTATCTGCTGGCCTATGGCTGGCGGAAGGGCGAGCCTTGGCTGGCCGAGGCGCGCCTGCCCTCCGGCTTCCGCTGGGAAAATGCCGGCCCCGACATCACCAAGACGCCGGCGGAATGGGACGCCATGGGCGTCACAACTGTCGATGGCCGCCGCCTGTCGGCGCTGGTCGCACCGGATGCGCAGATTTCGGTGCTGCTGCCCGGCGGACATCGCGGCATTCCGATGATTGCCTTCCCGAATTATCGCCGCTTCCTCGACTACAACCCCTCGCAGTCTTACGCGATCGCCGTGAGCCATCTCGGCAACCGGATCAAGGGCGGCGGCGACTGGCAGGCAAGCTGGCCCGCAGATCTGCAGGGCATGACGTCCGCCGACATGAAGTCGCTGCAGGCGGGCCTTCTTGCGCTCGGCTATGACGTCACTGCCGATGGCCGCTTCGGCGACAAGACCCGCAAGGCCGTGCGCGCTTTCCAGCTGTCGATCGGCCTGCCGGCCGACGGCTATCCGACCAGGTCGCTGATCGCCCGTGTGCGCGGCGGTGTTTCGTGAAAGCACTGGCGTTTCTCGCCGCCGCGCTGCTGACCGGCGCGGCGAGCGCTGCCGACATCTGCGCGGTGAAGGTGCCCGATCCGCCGGCAGCCCGCGCCGCTGACGGATCAGCGCTGACCAATGCCGGGTTCAAGGACTGGCTGTCGGGCTTTCGCGGACGGGCGCGCGATGCGGGCATTCCAGCCGCGATCTTCGATGCCGCCATGGCCGGCGTCGTCTTCACGCCCAAGACCATCGAGCGCGCGCAGAATGCCAACGAACGCACGCAGCGTATCTGGGGCTATCTCAAGAACCGCCCCAGCGCCGAGCGCCTCGCGACCGGCAAGGCCGAGCTGCAGAAGAACGCGAAGATCCTCGCCCGCATCGAGGCGGAAACGGGCATTCCGCCGGAGATCCTCGTCACCTTCTGGGGTGTCGAAACCGACTACGGCCGCAACAAGGGCAAGGACGATATTTTCCAGGCGATGGCGGCGCTCGCCTATGAAGGCGGCCGGCGCGAATTCTACGAAAACAACCTGCTCGCCGGCATGCGGCTGATGCAGCGCTACGGCTTCTCCAAGACAAAGATGGTCGGCAGCTGGGCCGGCGCAGTCGGCCACGCCCAGTTCATGCCCGAAGCCTATGAACAATATGCCGTCGACGGCGACGGCGACGGTGTGATCGATCTCTGGGATTCGCTGCCCGACGCGTTCGCCTCCAAGGCCAACTACCTGAAACAGCGCAACCAGAAGACACCCTGGATCAAGGGCCAGGCGTGGATCGTCGAGGTGCAGCCGCCCGCCGGATTCGCCTTTGAAGACGGCGATCTGATGATCAAGAAGACCATCGGCGCCTGGCAGATCCGCGGCATCACACTGATGAGCGGCAGCCCGGTGACGGAGGTGCGCGGCGTGACCCTGCAAACGCCGGCGGCGGTGTTCGCGCCGGGCGGCATGCGCGGCCCGACCGTGATGACGTTGCCGAATTTCGACCGCTTCGTCGACTACAACCCGTCGCAGTCCTACGCGCTCGCCATTGCGCTGTGGTCGAACGCGATCGCAGGGCGACCGGGCCTGCAGACGCCCTGGCCGGAAGACGAGCCCGACATCACCCGGGCGCAGGCCTATGCGTTGCAGAAGAAGCTGAAGACGCTCGGCCACACCGATGCCGAGCCCGACGGCGATATCGGCAAGGGCACGCGCGCGGCGATCCGGTCCTACCAGCTGGCCGAAGGCATGGTCGCGGATGGCTTCCCGTCCTGCGCGCTGCTGAAAAAGGTCATGGCTGAGTAGTGCCGAAGAACCGCGACGCCGAGAAACGGGCGCTCGCGCGGCGCGACGGGCCGGCGTGCTTCTTTTGCGGGCGGGCGCGCAAGAACCCGCTGAACATGACCATCGAGCATCTGCATGCGCGTGCCGATGGCGGTTCTGACGAGATCGAGAACCTTCGCCTCGCCGATGTGCTCTGCAACAAGCTGGCGGGACGTTTGAGCGTCCCGGCTAAGCTGGAGCTGCGCGCCAAGTGGCACGCAGCCGACGGGCTTTAGGTTACCGAGGCTCTAGACCTTCGGCACGTTGGTTTCGGCGTTGTCTTCCGCTTCCGCGTCCAGCGTGCGCAGGCGCGGCGTCACCGCGACATAGATCGCCATCACGATCATCATCGCGGCGCCCAGATAGAACGGATAGTGCGCGTCATAGGCGTAGAGCCAGTTGCCGATCAGCGGCGCAAAGATGAAGCCCGACGCCGTGGCGCCGCCGGTGAGACCCGCCGCCGCGCCCTGCTGCTCCTTGCCCACCGCCAGCGACACCGCCGCCGCATAGCCGGGGCGGATCAGGCCGAAGCCAAGGCCCGACAGAAGCAGCGCGAAGACAATGAGGCCGTAGGTTTCGCCCACGATGAAGAGCACATACGACGCAAATCCGATGCCGATGCCCCACTGCACCAGCTGTCCTGCCGTCATCTGCATCCGCTGAACGATGACGAGCTGCGCGAACAGGGCCGCCATGCTCGAGGCCATCAAGCCGACGCCCGACATCTGGATCGCCTGGTTGGTGTCGAGCTTCAGCACGTCCATGAAGAAATAGGCGATGACCTGGATCGGAAACGAGCCCGCCGTGCCCAGCAGCACACCGAAGATGAGGAAGGGCAGGATGCGCCCGTCGCGCCACGACAGTTTCTGCGACTTGTCCTTCTGCTGCATCACCGGTGCGGTACGTTCGGGCAGGAAGCGCCAGATCGAGAAGGCCGAGACGGCGCCGACGGCCGCGATGAAATACAGCGGCGCGATAGTGCCCATGACAGCCAGCGCCGCGATGATGCCCGGTCCCGCCGTGGTGCCGAGCCCGAAGGCGGCGTTCAGCGTCGCGACGGCGTTGGTGCGTTCCGAAGGGCTGGTGCGGTCGGCGATATAGCCCTGCGCCGCGGGAAAGCCTGCCGATCCGAAAATGCCGTAAATGGAGCGCGAGACGATCATCAGCGGATAGACGACGGCGATGGGCAAAAGGCCCATGAGCCCGATCTCCACCGAGGTCGCGAAGGCGAACATCGAGACCGAGAACGCGGCGAGACCGAGCACGATCATCGGGCGGCGGCCCTGACGGTCGGACCGCGCGCCCCAATAGGCCGACGAAAACACCCAGATCGTCGCCGAGATCGCGAAGATGGCGCCGGTCTGGAATTCGGTGAGGCCCAGATCGCGCGACACCGGCGGCAGGATCGCGAACATGCCCGATTGCCCGACGCCGAGGCAGATGAGGCTGAGGAACAGGATCTGGAAGGCCCGCTTGCGCTGCTGCGGCGAGGAGGGTCCCTCGCCCTGCTCGCCAGAACCAGCCGGCGTGAAGGCGCGGCGCAGCAGCGAGGGACGCGGCGCGGGGCTTTCAGGCGCAGGGCTTTCAGGCACAGGCGGGGGCTGGTCGGACATGGGCCGGCGGTTAGTCTTGAGATTGGTTCGGGGATAACAGCGGCGCTGGCGGGTGTCACCCCGCAAGCCGCTACATCTGTCGCTTGAGGCGGATGTTGGAAGTCGCGCTGCGACCTTCGGCGTCGATCACCGTGACGCGGCTGAAACCTTCACCCTTGGGTGTCCATTCGGTCTGCGCCCAGCCATCCACGGCGGGCAGCGGCAGACCGTCGACGATCCAGCGCAGCGGCTTGGCGCCGCCATCGGCGCGCAGGATCAGCGCCGGGTCTTCATCGTTGAGTTCAACCACCGCGCCGTCGGGCGGGAAGGCGATCACCGGCGGCGGCACCGCCTTGGCGAGGCCCGCCACCATGCGGCGCGGCGAAAACCGTTGCAGCGCGGGCGGCAGATGCTGGGCATTGGCGGCCGTGATGACGCCATCGGGCGGATAGAGCCCGCCCGTCTCCGCAGGCAGCAGCTCGAATACCCGCAGCATCACCGGCGCAGCGGCGTTGCGGCCCATTTCGCCGGGGCGCGTGGAGCCGTCGGCACGGCCGGACCAGACGCCGACCGTGTATTTTGCCGACCAGCCCACGGTCCACGCATCGCGGAAGCCGTAGGACGTGCCGGTCTTGAAGGCGACCTCGCGGCCGCGGTCGATCCCGCGTCCCATCGCCCAGCCATCGGGCAGCGGCGAGCCGCGCAGCACGTCGTACAGATACCACGCAGCCACCGGACCGAAGAGCCGCTGCGGCTCACCCGGCCCCTGATCGGCATAGCGCACCAGCGGCCGCGCCACGCCGCCATTGGCGATGGCGGCATACATCATCGTCAGATCTTCCAGCGTGATGCCGACGCCGCCCAGCGCCATCGGCAGCGACGGCCCGGCCAGCCTTGTCGACCACGACAGCCGCGCTCCGCTCTGCTTCATCACTGAGGACAGCCGCACCGGCCCGATGCGGTCGAGCACCGCCACCGCCGGGACGTTCAACGACATGTGCAGCGCATCGCGCACGCTCACCGTGCCCTGGAAGCCGCGGTCGAAATTGCGCGGCGCATAGGCGCCGAAGCTGATCGGCTTGTCATCGATCAGGGATTCAGGATGCAGCAGGAGATCGTCGAACGCGATGCCGTAGATGAAAGGCTTCAGCGCCGATCCCGGCGAACGGGCACGGCGCGCGAGATCGATCTGCCCCGTCGCGCCCCAGAAATTCGTCGAGCCGGCATAGGCGACGGTCTTCATCGTCGCGTTCTCGATGACGACGACCGCCATGTCGCCCTGTCCAAGAGCCTGGCGCTGATTGTCGAGCAGCTGCTCCAGAGCTGTCTGGATGCGCGCGTCGATGGTGGTGCGCACCTCGGCGGTATCAGGCCGTTCGCGCCGCGCTTCTTCGGCGAGATGCGGCGCGCTGAAGGGCAGCGAGAGCCGCGCCGTCGGTACCGGATCTTCCATCGCTTCGGCCGCATCGATGGCCGAGATGGCGCCCTTCTCGGCGAGAATGCGCAGCACCTTGTCGCGGGATGCCTTGGCGCGCATCGGGAAGCGGTCAGGCCGGTTGCGTTCGGGAGATTGCGGCAGCGCGACCAGCAGCGCGATCTCGCTCAAAGTCAGCCGCTTCGGCTCCTTGCCGAAATAGGCGAGACTTGCCGCGCGTACGCCTTCGATATTGCCGCCGAACGGGGCGAGCGTGAGATAGGTATCGAGGATCTCATCCTTGCTCAGCCGCCGTTCGATCTGCAGCGCGCGCGCCGCCTGCAGCATTTTGCCCGGCAGCGAACGCGGGATCGGCTCCAGCATCCGCGCCACCTGCATCGTGATCGTCGAGGCGCCCGAGACAACGCCGAGATTGCTGATCGCCTGCCAACCGGCGCGGCCGACCGCCAGGATGTCGACTCCGCCATGATCGGCGAAGCGGTTGTCCTCATAGGCCAGCAGCAACTCGACATAGCGCCGGTCGACATCCTTCAGCGTGATCGGCAGCCGCCATTTGTCGTCGGGCGTCAGGAAGCCGCGCAGCATCGTGCCGTCGGACGCCAGCACGACGGTCGAACGCTGATGCGCGCGGGTAAAGTCCGGCGGAAAGATCGCGTCAGCGGCGAAGAGCAGCGCCATTGTCGCCACCGCGCCGATGCCCAGCATTTTCAGGCGGCGGAACCGTCCGCCCAGAAACGAACGCCGCCCCTCCCGATTCTCGGAAGGAGCGGCGTTATCAGTGTCGTGGCCGGATGACATGGCTCTGATGCCTACCGGCCGATTGCGGCGTTACTGCGCCGCGATCGTGACCGAGCCCATCGTCGTGCGGCCGACGATCTTCGGTGCGTACATGTCTTCAACCTGCACGGCGGGCTGGGCGAAGGTGCCCGGAACCGTGGCGCGCGCGATATAGGCGAAGCGGAACGTCGGCAGCGGCGTTTCAGCTTCTTCACGCGGCGACAGCCGGTACGAGTAGCCCACCCGGAAGGCAGCGACATAGCGGTCGTCGCGGGCTTCCTGGATGTTGGCGTAGGACAGCTTGTCCAGCCAGGGATAGACGCTCTTGCCTTCCTCGCCAGCCTTGACCGGGCCCTCGATCTCGAAGCCTGCAGGCAGCAGGTCGGTGATCGCCATCTGGCGGTAGGTATAGTTCGCCATCGTGCCTTCGATCACCACCACGACCTGATCGTTCTGCTTCAGCGCACCCAGATTGGCCGGTGAGCCGTCGAGATTGTAGTAGGCCTTGGTGACTTCGACGCCGTCGCTGGCGGCGGGCAGCGGGCTCGCCGGAACGCCGGTCGCCGAGACGACGCGCCAGATCGACTTGTCGCCCGCGTTCTTCACGCTCACCCCGGCCGCCAACTCGTTCAGCGCCGGGTTCAGGACAACCTGACCCGAGGCTTCGGTCGCCGTCGCGCCGGCCGCTTCCACCTTGAGGGTGGGCGCGTTGCTGAGCAGGCGCCACTGGGCCAGCAGCATCCAGGATTTCTCCTGGGTGGTCGTGTAGTTCAGGTCGGTGTCGAGCGTGTTCGCCTTCTCGATCAGCGGCGCGACCAGCATGGCCTGATCGCTGTCGGCCGCGACGGCCGTGAGGCCGGCGAGGTCACGCAGCGGCGTGCCATAGTAGTCGTAGGTCCACGTATCGAGGTCGAACGCGACCGCGATGTCGCGGGCCTTGGTGAAGGCTGCGACGCCGCGGCTGCGATCGCCCGCCTGGAACAGTGCGCCACCCATCAGACCCTGCGCGAGCGCAGAGTCGGAATTCGCACCGCCATTGTCGGCGAAGTAACGCAGATCTCCCGGCTGACCCTGACCGCCACGCGCCAGCACGTAGAACGCATAGGCGCGCGCATTGTCGGAGTTGTTCGTGTCGGTCGCGGTCTGGCGCGTGTAACGCAGCGCGCGGGTCAGACCTTCCTCCGGCACGACGTAGCCCTTGGCCTTCGCCTGCATCAGGAAGTCGGTGGCGTAGACCTGCAGGAACTTGTCGGCATCGTCGTCATAGGCAGACGACCACATGCCGAACCCACCATCGGGACGCTGCATGTCCAGCACCCGGTCGATGGCTTCCTGCACGCGCTGGCCGACATCCTTGTCGCCTTCCAGGCCCGCGGTCTTCGCGAGATCGTTGAGATAGACGAGCGGCAGAGCGCGGCTGGTCGTCTGCTCAAGGCAGCCATAGGGATAGCGGTCGAGCCATTTCAGCATGCCGGCCACGTTGTCGAAGCCGCGCGCGCCCGACAGCGTCACCGACACGCTCGCGGAGCCCGGCACGAACGGCGCCAGCACGGCGGCAGGCAGAGCATAGCTCTCGCCCGCCTTCAGCTCGGCGACGTCGTCGATGGAGGTCGGCAGCTGCGGCGCCCGGATCTCGATCGGCCACACGCGGTCGACCTTGAAGCCGTTCGGGCCAGTCACCGCGAGACGGATCGTCGCGATGCCGGAGCCATTGGCACTCAGCTTCACCGGCACGAGCTGACGCTCACCGGCGGCGAGTGTGCGCTCGATCTTCGCCGAGGCGCCGTCGATGATGACCGGCTCCGCCGCCGAAATCTCGGCGGTGTAGGCGCCGGCTGCGCCATCGACATTGTGGAGGTTGAAGCCGACCTCGGCCGTGTCTCCAGGCGCAAGGAAGCGCGGCAGGACCAGTTCCGCCACCACCGGATCGCGCACCGTCACCGGCTTCGATCCGAACCCGACGGCGTTGCCCGACCAGACCACCGCCATCACGCGCAGTTCGCCGTTGAAGTCGGGGATATCGAGCGTGACCGTGGCCTTTCCGTCCACGACTTCGACCGGGCCGGAGAAGAGCGCCACCACCTTCTGCGGCACGACCGCAAGGCCGCGTCCACCGAAGCCGTCACCGCCGGTGCGCAGCGCGCCCACCTGATGACGTGTGGTCTCGATCAGGCGGCCGTAATCGTCGCGCATGTCGACGCCAAGCCGGCGCTTTCCATAGAAGTACTTGACCGGATCGGGGGTCGCGAAATCGGTGAGCTGCAAGACGCCCTCATCGATCGCCGCGACCGTCACATAGGCCGCACCCTTGGCGTTGGTGACGCTGACCGGCACGACAAGCTGCGTGCGGGGCAGGGTCTTTTCCACCGTGCCGACCTCGATGCCGAGCGTGTTGGCGCTCTGGTCGATGGGCAGGTGGACGAGGCCGATGGCGCGCGGCGAGCCCTTGGTCGACGCATCGAGCGGGCGATAGAGCGTGACCATCGCATAGGCGCCCGAACCCCAGTCTTCCTTCACGTCGATCGGGATCGTTGTGCCTTCCGCCTTGATGTCGACAAGGCGGGTTTCCAGCACGCGGTCGTTGGCGATCACCAGCAGACCCTTGCCGTCGACCGCCGAACGCACCGAGATCGTCGCCGTCTCACCGGCCTTGTAGCCCGGCTTGTCGCTGGCGACAGTCAGGCGGTCCGGACGATCCGAGGCGCTGGCGCCCCAGCCCGCCCAGAAGCGGTAGGACGAGCGCGCGCCGGTCGCGGGATCGGTGACGGTCAGGCGATAGCTGCCCCACTCGACGCGCGCTGACAGCTTGGCAGGCGTATCGGCGCCGATATCGACCTTGCCGCCCGACAGGATGCGGTCGCGCACGATGCGGTCGTAACGCCACTCGCCATCCACCTGATACCAACGATAGTCGACGATCTCGCGCACGAACTCGTATGTCGCGCCCGGAACGGCGATCGCCTCGCCCTTGTCATTGACGGCGACGACCTCAAACCCGGCATCCGAGGCTTCGGCGACCGTGTCGTAGTCGAAATTGCCGCGCAGACCGATGGCGACAGGCTTGGTCTTCACCGGCAGGGTGATCTGCTCGCCCGTGGTGCGGCCGCCGGGCTCATACACCTGCACGTCGATCACCGCTTCCAGCGGCAGCGTCGTGTCGGCGATGTTGGCCGAGGCCAGCGAGCCGGTCGCCGTCGTCTTGCCTTCGGCGTCGGTGGTGCCGACCTCCAGGTTGATCTGCTGCGGGTCGAAGCTCTCGTCAGCCGAGCCGAAGCTGAACTGCTTGAACTTGGGGTAAGGCGCCCAGGCGCGTTGCAGAGTCATCGTGCCTTCGCCGCCGAGGCCGGCCGAAGGCGCGCCATAGAGGAAGCGGCTCTCCACATTGACGGTCACGGGGTTGGCCGCATCCAGCTGCGCGTTGTCGGCAGTCAGCGTGACCTTCAGCTTCTGCGGGACAAAATCCTGCACGTCGAAGGCGATCGAGCCGACCGCCGGTTCGTTCGGATCGGTGTAGACGGCCGCCGTCCAGCGCCCGCGCGGCGCGGAGGCCGAGAGCGTGAAGGGCTGATAGACGCCGCCGGCTTTCAGCTCCGACGTCGTATAGCGGCGGAACTCCTGCCCGTCGGGCTTGGTGACGATCACCGTCACCGGCGCGTTGGCGATCGCCTGGGCGCCGCGGTCGCGCAGCAGGGCGTTCAGCTGCACCGTCTCGCCGGGGCGATAAATCCCGCGGTCGAGATAGACAAAGGCATCGATATCGCCGGCAGCCCAGCGCCCGTCGACGCCGCGATCCGACAGATCGAAGGCCGAGCGGCGCAGGTCCAGATAGGCGAAGTCCTGCTTGTCGGCGTCATAGGCCATGATGACGGCCGGCACGTTGCCGCCGTCACCGCGCAGCAGGCCGGCATCGAACACCGCCTTGCCGTCGCCGTCGGTCACCGCTTCGGCGAGGATTTCGTTGTTCACGGCAACCAGCTGCAGCTTGATGCCGGAGGCCGGCGCCGCGGTCGCGAACGAGCGGGCGAAGACGGTCAGCCCGTCATAGGCCTTGAACGAAGTGAGCGCGATGTCGGTGTTGATGATCCACTGGCCGGCTTCCGGCTCCCAGTCGTCAGGCTTGCCTTCGCGGGCCTTGTCCTTGGCCAGCACCAGATAGACGCCCGGCTTCATGGCCGGCAGTGCATCAGAGATCGCGAAGGTGGTGGTGACCGCCTGATTCTTGACGTTGGCGATGTCCATCTCGCCCGACCACACCGGCGCGCCCTGCTCATTGGCGTACTGATCGGCGTAGTAGTCGTACACCTCGCGCTGATCGAGCACGTAGTCCTGCAGTTGCGATAGCAAACGGTCACCGACGCGCACAACCTTCAGCATCACGGTGTCGACGTTGACGGTGGTCAGCGGCACGCCTTCGGCGCTGTCGCGCGGCAGGATGAAGCCGGTACCAAAGGCAACCGTCGCGGGCTGGTCACGCAGCTCGACGCGGACCGTCTCATCCGCCACCAGCTTCTCGTCCTTCGCCGAGGGGAGGCCGGCGCGAAGCGTGAGCGTGTAGGTTTCGGCGTAGGAAAGACCGGCGACACACAGACGGTCGGCGGTCGCCCGCACGGCGATCTGGGCCACCGGCTCGAACGCCATATAGTCTTCGTAGCGGACCGAACCGTCCGTCTTCAGTTCCTTGGTGAAGACGAGGCAGGCCTCGGGCTGGTCCTTGGAGGTGTCGATCTCCAGGCGGCGGAACGCGAAGTCGACCGCGACCGGCGCCACATAGGGTTCGCGATCCTTGGCGGGCTCAACCGGGGTCCCTGCGGCCGGCGTCGGCGCTGCCGGATCGGCGGCCGCCGGCGTCTCGCTGCCGGCTGCGGGCGCGGGCGTCGTGGACGCCTGCTGCTGGCCGGACGTCCCGCCGCCCATGCCGTATTTGCCGCCGATGAAATAGCCGCCGGCCAGTGCTGCGAGCACAGCAAGGACAAAGCCCAGTTGTTTCATAATCATCCCCTCGGGTACGCACGCGGCCCCGTCGGTGACGGGACCGCTCAATATGAATCGCTGTGGAGACTAGTGCGCCCACCGCCTGCTTGTCGCGGGGCGGTTGGCCGCAGCCAACCGATTCCACGTTCAAGCCCCGATGGCGGTCAGGGACACCAGGATTTCCGCATCCGGCACGCCGCGCCCCGATTGGGGCGGCATTGCGGCAGACGATGGCGGACACGCAATACCGCGCGCGAATGTCGCAGCTTTGCTATCATTTGCGTCGCGACACCGGTATGGCTGCGGCATCACTCGACAGGATCACGACCAATGAGTTCCGGCCTTCTTGCGCTGCTCGATGATGTGGCGGCGCTCGCCAAGGTTGCGGCGGCGGCGCTCGACGACGCAGCGGCACAGGCCGTGAAGGCGGGCAGCAAGGCTGCCGGCATCGTCATCGACGATGCCGCCGTGACGCCGCGCTATGTCGTCGGCTTCTCGTCCGACCGCGAACTGCCCATCATCGCCAAGATCGCGTGGGGCTCGCTGAAGAACAAATTCATCATCCTGCTGCCCGGCGCGCTGATTCTCTCGCTGGTCGCGCCTTGGCTGATCACGCCGCTACTGATGATCGGCGGCGCCTTCCTCTGCTACGAGGGCTGGCACAAGGTTGCCGAATACCTCCACCCGCATCACGACCATGCCGCCGAGGCGGAGGGCGCCCTACTCCTCACCGCGCAGGAGCTGGAAGACAGCAAAGTCTCCAGCGCCATCCGCACCGACATCATCCTGTCGGCCGAGATTATGGCGATCTCGCTCGCCAGCGTCGCCGACGCCTCGTTCGTCTCGCAGTCCATCGTGCTGGCGATCGTCGGCCTCGGCATGACGGTGCTCGTCTATGGCGCCGTCGCGCTCATCGTCCGGGCCGACGATATGGGGGCCGCGATGGCCCGCTCGCGCCGCGCCCTCACGCGCGGTATCGGCAAGGCCATCGTCACCGGCATGCCGGGCTTTCTCGCGACGCTCTCGTTTATCGGCATGATCGCCATGCTCTGGGTCGGCGGCGGTATCCTGATCCACGGCCTCGCGGGACTGGGTGTCGCAGGCCCGGAACACCTCATCCACGATGCCGCCCACGCCGTCGGCGCGGCCATACCGGCGGTCGAGGGCATCATCTCGTGGTTCGTCACCGCCGCCGCCTCGGCCGTCATCGGCCTTGTAGTCGGCTTCATCGTGTCCTTCGTGACCGACCGCTACGTCCTGCCGGCGATCAACGCCTGGCGCGCGAAACGAGCCACGACCAAGCGCCCGGTGACGCCCGAAACCTCAACAGAACCAAATACTTGAGGAGAATGGTGGGCGGTACTGGGATTGAACCAGTGACCCCTTCGATGTCAACG
>Ga0075158_10002843_pt1 | contig 12419 bp, 15 predicted proteins | sample JI91814BDNA_FD_70968 | JGI IMG/M metagenome (GOLD analysis project Ga0075158, IMG submission 70968) | Wastewater effluent complex algal communities from Wisconsin, to seasonally profile nutrient transformation and Carbon sequestration -... | ecosystem: Engineered > WWTP > Effluent > Algae... | reverse complement strand
GATTCCATTTGAGAGAAAATCGTTTTCAATTGCAATAATTTTTCACGTGTTAAATTTTCTAATACCGTTATTTTATCATTTGCATATTTATCGTAAATCGCAGCTACTAAAGCACCGCTACTTCCTACTCCATATCCTTGTGGAATACTTGAGTCGAAATACATTCCGCTATTTACATCTTGCTGTAAAGCTTCTAAATTAAAAGTTACTAATTCGGGTTGCTCTGTTTGCAATTGCTCTAAATATGTTACAAACTTTTTTAAACTTTCGTTTGATTTAATTGCACTTTCCGAAGGATTATCCTCTTTTTTCAAAGCACCATTATAGAAATTATAAGGAATTGAAAGTCCTTTCGAATCTTGGATAATTCCGTATTCTCCGAAAAGTAATATTTTTGAGTAAAAAAGTGGTCCTTTCATTTTTAGTATTCAGTTTACAGTTTATAGTAATCAGATTTTTAGTTTCTAGTATTCAAAACTTTCAATTATATCTTCTAGATTTAAAAAAATTCCATTTTCATCAAGTATCACGTTCTGACATACAAACATAACTTGCTCTTCCGATAATTTATCTATAAGACCTATTTTTTCTAATTGAAATATACATTTTATTTCCTTTATCACTTCTGGATCTTCAGTTTCATTAAGCAATTTTAATAATTCTATCTTTTCTAATTGAATGTCCATTCTAATAAATCTAATTTATTCTTTTGGGATTTTGTCTAGTATCAAAAACTGATACTATATATATTTTCTGATGATCAAATCGATAAAAAATAGTAACTTGTTTGGTAACAACACATTTATGATAATTACTTCTTGTTGATTTTGGAAACAATTCAGGAGATTCTTGAATTAAATCTAAATTCACCTTTAATTTTTCGATAAATTTCTCACTTATCCTAACCGACCATTTATCAATCAGATAATCAACAATCTCTTTAATTTCGGTTTTGCTTCGGGAAGAAAAAACCAACGCTTTCATTTCCAACCAAAGAACTGCTTTAATTCTTCATATGAATGAACTCTACCTTCCGCAATATCTTGTTCACCTGCTTCAATTCTTTCTTTAACATATTTTGGCAATTCATCCCACCAATCTTTCTTTTCTTTAACAAAAATATTCTTAATGTAAGTTGCAACCGAAAGCTTTTCTGTTTCCTTCAGTAACTTCATCAACTCTAATTTTTCCAATCGAATGTCCATTTTCATCAAAATCTATGGTAAATATACAAATTATTTTAATTGATTCGCACCATTTCCAATTTCATCACAAATATACTGACCATTTTGACAATAGCCAACTAATTCATCTTGAATAAATTGTACTACTTTTTCTTTTACATTTTCTGGATACAAAACATGCACATTTGCTCCTGCATCTAATGTAAAACAAACTGGAATTTGGGTTTCATTTCTGAACTTCCAAATTTTGTTGATGATTTCTAATGTATTGGGTTTCATTAAGATAAAATACGGCATTGAAGTCATCATCATAGCGTGTAAAGTCAAGGCTTCGCTTTCTACAAGTTTGATAAATTCTGCGACATTTCCAGCAGTTAAAATCCTTTTTATTTGAGATAAATTATTGTGTGCTTGAGCAAAACGTCTTTCAGCATAAGGATGATTGTGCATTAAATCGTGACCAACCGTACTCGAAACTTGCTTTTCACCTTTATCAACAAGCAAAATCGTGTCTTGATAGTTTTTAAAGTTGGAATGAATTTCAGAAAATTCCACACCAAACAAATCCGAACTCCCGTTAATCTCTGCATGATTTGCTTCGCCAGTTCGCTTTAGCTCGTGCCCCCAAACTACTACTTTGCCTTTGATACTTCTGCACGCACTTCCGCTGCCTAATCTTGCCAAAAATGATGCTTTTGAATAAAAATAGCCATCAGAAATTGTTGGATTAATTGCTTTTTCTAAACTCATAATGTTCAAAGCCAAAGCTGCCATTCCGGAAGCGGAAGAAGCAATTCCTGAACTATGAGGAAAGGTGTTTTGAGTGTCAATTTTGAAATAATATTCCTTCAAAAACGGACAATATTGCTCGATTCTTTCGAGGAATTTTTGAATTTTTGGTTTGAAATCTTCTTTGGGTTTGCCTTCAAATAGTAAATCGAAAGAAAAACTATTGTTTTCTGATTTTTTAACTACATCTAATTTCGTGATTGTTTTACAATTGTTTAACGTAAAACTTATCGACGGATTCGCCGGAATTTGATGTTTTTTCTTGCCCCAATATTTCACTAAGGCTATATTACTAGGGGCACTCCATTCGAAACTAGCGGATTCAATAAAATTATATGAGGTTGTGATAAAATCTTTTTCGGTAAGCATAGCTTAAATTTTTACAAAAATACCAATTTTGATTGATTTGTTCCCTTGATATTTCGTTAATTTGCCTATAAAATTGAAAACATGAACAAATATCTTAAAATTATATATTGCGTTATCATTTGTTTGGCAGTTGGTTATTTGTCGAGTATCACTACTCAATCTAGTATAAAAACTTGGTATCCTTTAATTGTAAAACCAATTTTCAATCCGCCAAATTGGATTTTTGCGCCTGTTTGGACACTGCTTTTCGTCTTCATGGGAATTGCTGCTGGAAGAGTTTGGAATCAATTTGAAACTAACAAAGAATTAGTAAAAAAAGGGCTATTATTTTTTACTATTCAATTGCTTTTAAACGCTTTATGGTCATATTTGTTCTTTGGATTGAATAATATTTTATTGGCTTTAATTGAAATTATTTTGCTTTGGTTAATCATTTATGAAACGTATTATATTTTCAAACAGATTGACAAAAGAGCTGGATACTTATTAATTCCGTATTTAGCTTGGGTTGGTTTTGCAACTATTTTAAATGGAAGTATTTTTTGGTTGAATCGATAAAAAAGGTATAAAAAAAGGCGACTTCAAATTGAAATCGCCTTTTTTTATATTTTGATAAAGATTATTTATTCCCCATTTCTTCCATTTCTTTATAGAAAGTTTCTTTAAATTTTTCATAGTTGTAATCAACTTTCAAACGATCATCAGCAGAAATTCTATTGTTTAAAGTGTTTAATAATGCAGCATTATTCAGCTCAATTGCAATATATGTTTTGTATTTTCCTGCTACTGTTTTAGTCAATTCTTCACAAATAGTTTTAGTGCCTGAAATAGATTGATTGATAACCTCACGGCTTAAACCTTCATATTTTGCAATATATTCTTGTTTCCCAGCTGAATTTACATCGTTAAAATAGTTATCGATAACGGCTTTTAAAGTTACTTCAATTTGTCCAGCCAATTCTAAACGCGCATTACTTAATGCCATTCTTTTTGAGTTAGCTTGATCAGGACTTTCTCCAACACTATTTGCTCTAAAAAAATCTTTATCTGTAAAATATTTTGGACCACTGCACAATACTTCCACTTTAACCTCTCCTTTAGGAACATCTACTGGTTTTTCTTCTTTTTTACTTTTACAAGAAGCTGCACTAAGCACTAATAAACCTACTAAAATTGTATTTCTCATGATTGTAATTTTTTTCATTTTTGTATAATTATTGTTAAACACTTATTTTTGGTATCAAATTTGAAATATTTGCCAATATTAACAAAAAAAACAACTAAAAAAAACGTTTGTTTGTTATTTTTGTTTTAAAATTGTCCCTTAATCAATAACTTTTTTTACAAAATACGTGCCAATTTATGAAATTGAATTTTACTCCAAAATATTTTATTGCCCTATTGTTTCTAATTCTTTTTTCTTGTAGTGTAAAAAACTCGACCTTAAAAAAAGGTGCCGAAATGGAAAAATTAGGTAATTTTAAGCAAGCTTCTGAATTGTATTTAAGCGTTTTATATCGAAAATCAAATCTTCCAGAAATTGAAAATGCTTTGAGAAGAAGTGCGCAATTACACATTTCAGAAACGGCTTTTTCTATTGCTAATAAAAACGAAAAAGGAAACAAAGAAGATGTTGTAAATGAATATTATAACTTAAATACATTTGTTAATCAAGTGAATACTTTTACTAAGAATTTGGATATTGATCAACAAACAAAAGCAATCTACACAAAAAATTTAGACCAATATTTAATTGGGCAATATGATTTAGGCATTAAATACCTTTCTGAACAAAGATTTACAGAAGCAGAAAATATTTTTAATGATATTTCTCGTTTTAATCCTAATTATAAAGACACTTCTAAACAACTTAGTATTGCAATAAACGAACCTATTTATCTTTATGGGATTCAGCTTTTTGGAGAAAAAAAATATATTACAGCATACCAAAAATGGAATGAAGTTTACACACGTGATCCCAATTATAAAGATGTAAAAAACAAATTACAACAAGCTCTCAATGAACGCTATAAAGAAGGAAGTTACTATTTAATGCAAGAAAACTTCAAAGAAGCTGCATTGGCTTTTGAGCAAGTAAAAAATATTAATATTAATTATTTAGATGTAAAAAATCTTTACAAAGAGTCTTCCTGCGAGCCTATTTATCGAAAAGCTGTAAAAGATTTAAAAATTAAAAAATGCCGAACTGCTTTTTTTGACTTAGATAAAATGATTCAAAACTTTGATGCATATAAAAATTCAGATGAATTAAAATATCAAGCTTTGGAATGTGCGGAATATCCTATAATTGTTGAATCATATCGCGCTAGAAATTCGAATGGATTTGAAAATAACATTCAAAATGCTGTAATTGAAGATATCTTATCTAGTAAAAACCCTTTTGTAAAAATCATCAAAGGAAGTAACAACATTGCTTCACCATATTATAAAATTGGAGAATCAAATAGAAACAATTTGCAATTAACACGTTACATCGCTAATTCATATTTAAAAACTAATGCTAAAGCTGTTTTAACAATTCACATCAATCAATATCAATTTGAGGAAGCGCCTTTAAGAAGTTTTGATGTAAATGGAATTGAAATGAATAAGATGAAAGCAAAAAACGGAGCCGATTCGTTAGTAGAAAAAGCAGTAGTTTACAAAGAGTACCAAAAAAGAAGTACGCTACAATCAAGTATTACTTATCGGTTAGTTGAAATTACTAGTGGTAAAATTTTACTGCAAAAAACGATTCAAAAAAATGAAAAACAAGAGTTACACTATGCACGAAACAATAATTCAAATTTCAAAATGATTTATCCAACACGAGTGAATGCCAATAAAATTATTAGAGACGATTCGAATTATAAAAAATTACAAACATTATTTCAAACTAGCGAACAAATTAATAACCAGCAACTCGTTGATAATTTATTAAACGATTTTAGAAAGCAAATAGTTACTGAAATTTTACTTTTTAATCCTGAAGAATAATGATTAAGCATATCGTTTTATTGGTGAGTTTTTTTCTTTTTTTGGCTTGTGGAAGTTCTAAAAATAATTCAACTGTTTTAGAAAATGCTCCAGAATGGGTAGTAAAAACACCGTTGAGTAATTTCAATTATATTGGTATTGGAATGGCGCCAAAAACATCATCAGATTATAGAGAAAAAGCTCAAAAAATGGCACTTACTGAAATCTCAAACAGCATTTCTGTTACGGTTTCTAGTAATAATTCCTTAAATGTTTTTCAATACGATACTACGTTTAATGAGTTTTATCGCATGAATAGTATGGTTTCAAGCGCTGCTTATCTAGAAGGATATGATGTGGTTGATGTTTTTGAGACAGAACATTATTATTACACTTATTTAAGTTTGTCAAAACAAAAACACCAACAATTACGAAAAGATAGAATTAATAAAGCATTGGGCGCTTCCATTTTTAAATTCAATTATGCCAAAAAATTAACCAGTGAAAAAGATTTTTCAGAAGCTATAAAACAACAAATTTTAGCTTTAGAAGATATTAGCGAATTTTTAAATGAAGACTTACGATTTACAGAAAATCAAATTGAAAAGCCTTATGTAAGTCTATTAATGAATACCATTTTTTCTAATTTAAATAAAATCGAAATATTATTTCCTGTAAAACAACTTAACATAAAACACCCTTCTGACCCAAAAGAAATCTATATACAACCTATTACTGTTGTATTGCAAAACAAAACACTAAGTATGATTCCTGTTTCAGTATTTTACACTTGGCAACCTGGACAAAAACTTGATTTAATTTCCGATAGCAATGGTAATATTACTTTAATTGTACATAGAAATTGTAGCAAAAATAATTTGGAAAAAATCAACATTCTACTAGACACCTATTCATTAGTTAAAAACATAAGTCAAAACCGTGTGGTGCAAAAAATATTTGAAAATTACCAATCAAAAAAATTCGAATTAACCGTTACTAAAAAATTACCTACAGTTGAAATTGATATTTTTTTAATAGAAAAAAATAGAAAAACCCTAAATGCTTTAGAAGACGAATTATTTGAATTGTTCGCAGCAGATTATTTTACTTTAGCTTCAAAAAATGCTAAGAAAGATTTTACAATTACAATAGAAAACAAAAAAGTTGAAAACTTACAAGTAAACGGTAAAATCTCTACAAAACTAGAAAGTAGAATAAAAATTACAAATAAAAGTGGCCATATTGTATATCAAGAAACAATTCACAACGTAATTGGAATTGGTTCCAGCACAGAATTAGCTGAACAAGATGCTTTACAATCGCTTATGGATAAAATCAAAATGGTTAATTACACCGCTATGGTTCAAACGATGCTATAGTGTTTGCAACGATAAAACCTCCTGTCCAAGCATTTTGAAAATTGAAGCCACCTGTTATCGCATCGATGTTTAAAATTTCACCTGCAAAGTAAACATTTGATAACAGTTTACTACCCATGGTTTTAAAATTCACTTCCTTTAAATCGATGCCACCAGCAGTAACGAATTCTTCTTTAAATGTGCTTTTTCCGGTAACTTGAAATTCGCCATATACAAGTTGTTCAATAAACGATATCATTTGCTTCTTATTTACATCCGCCCATTTTAATTCTTCCGAAATACCGGATGCTTTAGTTAGATTTTCCCAAAGTCGTTTTGGCAATTCAAAATGTGCATATTTTGACACTAATTTCTTTGCATTTTCTTCTTTGATATTTTTCAACAAGTCAAGTGCTACATCAAAAGTAGTTTCGTTTAACCAATTGACTTGAATAGCAAACTGGTATTTTTTATCAGCTAATTCTCGAGCTCCCCAAGCCGAAAGTCTCAAAATTCCTGGTCCGCTCATGCCCCAGTGTGTAATTAACAAAGGACCAGATGCTTCTAACTTAGACTTTTTGACTTTTACTGTTGCCATGGCAGAAAGTCCCATTAAATCTTTGATTCGAACATCTTTAATATTGAAAGTAAACAATGATGGAACGGGTTGAACAATAGTGTGTCCCAAATTTTGTAATAACTCCCAAATTTTTGGATTACTTCCAGTAGTCATTACCACTTTTTGACAGATAAAAACCTCTTGATTGGTTGAAATTTTCCAATAATTATTAAATTTGAACAATTCCTGAACACTATGACCCGTTAAAACATCAATTTTTAGTTTTTGAGTCGCTTTTAAAAAACATTCGACAATAGTTTGAGAAGAATTGGAAACCGGAAACATTCTTCCATCGTCTTCAATTTTAAGTTCTACTCCATGTTTTTCAAACCATTCTACTGTATCTCCAGAACAAAATTGGTTAAAAGGTCCTTTTAATTCACGTTCGCCACGAGGATAAAACTTCGCCAAATCATTTGGCACAAAACACGCATGTGTAACATTACATCGTCCACCACCAGAAATGCGTACTTTTTCTAAAACGCTTTTTCCTCGCTCAAGAATAGCCACTTTTAATTTTGGATTTTTTTCTACAATATTTATCGCGGTAAAAAATCCAGCAGCGCCACCACCTATAATAATTATGTTATACTTTGAATTCAAGTGATTTATTTTGTTGCAAATGTAATTCAAATTGACAAAACGGATTAATGTTACTTTTATGTATTTTTGCTGTAAGATATTCATTATTCAATTGATAAAATTTGGAAAACAACTATTTACATACTTTCACTTTTCAACAAATTAAAAGCAAATTAGAATATTATTGTGCCTATCAAGAACGTTGTTACAAAGAAGTAGAAGAAAAATTATATTCATTTAAAATTTCCACTTTAGAAAAAGAACAAATTTTAATTTACCTTATAGAAAATAATTTCATCAATGAAGAAAGATTTGCACAAAGTTTTGTTCGAGGCAAACACAATTATAAATCTTGGGGAAAAAATCGTATTATCAATGAATTAAAGTTTAGAAATATCTCATCAAAAATCATAGAAATTGCTTTAAAAGAAATTCCTGAAGCTACTTATTTAGCCAATTTTCATACATTAGCTGAAAAAAATTGGGAAAACATTACCGAACGAAATGGACAAAAGAAAAACAAAAAATTTGTAGATTTTTTATTGCGAAAAGGTTTTGAAATGAGTTTGATTTATGAGAAACTTAATGAGTTGGAAGATGGAAGTTAAGAGTTATTACACAGAGATTTACAAAGTAACACAGAAACACACTGAGGTTTAAAAAAATTACTTGAAAAACTTAAAAAGATGTATTAAAACTGATTTTAAAACAAAAACTTTGCGCTACTTTGTGAATAAATTTGCGCTACTTTGTGTCACAATAAAACCGTACTTTTGCAAAAAATACCATGTTAGAAAATAAAGACCAATCAAGAACCAGTTTAGAACAATTAGGCGAATTTGGTTTAATTGAACACTTAACTAAACATTTTACGGTTAACCAAAAATCAACCTTAAAAAGTATTGGTGATGATGGTGCTGTGTTGGATTTTGGTTCAAAAAAAGTAGTAATTTCAACAGATATTTTGGTCGAAGGTGTTCATTTTGATTTAGGATATATGCCTTTGCGACATTTGGGCTATAAATCGGTGGTTACTAACATTTCCGACATTTGCGCTATGAATGCCACGCCAACACAAATTACCGTTTCAATTGCGGTTTCAAATCGTTTTCCCTTGGAAGCTTTAGAAGAATTATTTGACGGAATTACTATGGCATCAAAAGTATACAATGTAGATGTAATTGGTGGTGATACGACTTCTTCGCAAAAAGGACTCATCATTAGTATTACTGTAATTGGTGAAGCAAATTTAGACGATATTGTCTACAGAAATGGAGCAAATGCTACCGATTTATTAGTAGTTTCTGGTGATATTGGCGCAGCTTATATGGGATTACAAATTTTAGAACGTGAAAAACAAGTGTTTCAGGTGAACCCAAACAATCAACCCGATTTAGAACCTTATACCTATTTAATTGAACGCCAACTTAAACCCGAAGCACGCACCGATTTAAAAACATTATTTGAAAAACTTGAAGTAAAACCTACCGCAATGATTGATATTTCCGACGGATTATCTTCAGAAATTTTACATTTGTGTAAGCAATCTAATGTAGGTTGTAATTTATACGAAGAGAAAATTCCAGTTGACCCGCAGTTGATTCATGTTTGCGAAGAATTTAATTTAGACATCACTACCATAGCTTTAAGTGGCGGCGAAGATTATGAATTGTTGTTTACAATAAAAATGGAAGATTTCGATAAAATCAAAGGCAATCCAAACTTCACGGTTATTGGGCACATGACACACGCCAGCAAAGGAATGCACTTAGTAACCAGAGCAAATACAAAGATTGAGTTGAAAGCAAGAGGTTGGAATGCTTTAACTCAATAGTGTTAAATTTTTATCAAATACAAAGTTTGATTTTCAAAAATCCTTATTTTTACATTTCTAAAAATATTTTCTATGAAAAAATTTATTTATCTATTTGCGCTTATAATTACAACGATGAGTTTTGCTCAAGATACTGAACCAAATATCGATTTTAATAAAAATGAATTAAAAGGAAACGCTTTATTTTTGGTTTTAGGAAGTTTTGACTTTTCTTACGAAAGAATTTTAAGTGAAGAATCTGGGGTAGGCGTTTCTATAAATATGCCTTTTGACAGAGAAAATTGGGATATTAATTATGCTGTTACAGGTTATTATCGTTACTATTTTGGTAAAAAACCTGCAGCAGGATTTTTTGGCGAAGCTTTTGGAATGTTAAATAATGTTGATGATTACATTTATAATGAAAACGGTACTTTTTATACGTTTGAGCCTAAAACCTTAACTGATTTTGCTTTAGGGATTGGTATCGGTGGAAAATGGGTGACCAAGAAAGGCTTATTATTAGAAATTAATGCAGGAGTTGGGAGAAATTTATTCAACAATCAATATGATGATAGAGATTATGAATTAATTGGAAGAGTAGGAATAACTGTTGGTTACCGATTCTAAAACCAAAAAATTCAAAATTCAAAATATGAGTTTGGGGTTTTTTACACTTATTTTATGACTTCAAAATCTACCTCATGTAAATAAAATTTTCTTAAACCATTTGTTTTTAAGGTTACAGTTGCATCATTTTTTCCTATCTTTTTGTCTTTAGTATCAATTTTTACTTTAAGATATGTAATTTCATTTGAGGTAATTTTATCAAGAAATCAAAACTTACTTTGTGTTTTATAATGAAGAAGTCCTCGTTAAAAATTAACATTTCGCCACATATATTGAATAAATCTCTACCAACATTAATTCTTTTTTTTAAATTGAATTGGATAGTATTCATTTCCATCAATCTCAACATTTTCTAATTTTTTATTAGGTGTGTTTGTGTTTTTTAAATAATGGGGGGGGGGATAAATTCGGTGATTGAAAATTAAAAAAAAGCTTCCTCTAAAGTAATCTGCTCCAAAATAATTGAACATTTCTTTGTATTTTAAAATATAATCTTTGGGATTTAATTGCTCAACATTTTTTCTGAATTCTCGTGATATTATGTAAGCATATTGAAAAATGTTTTTTTTTGGAACAAAATTTTGTAATAGCTCCATCAATTTCTAAATAACTTTTGTAAACATTATTTTCCATAATAATTTGTTTCGCTGTGGTATTAGCATAGTATGGTGTTGACTTTATAATTTTCAATAAAATTTTTAGCACTTTTTTTGATACCATAGTTTAGAGTTAACGGGTTTTTTGTGCTAATTACTACTATTTCATGTAATAGCGTAGCTTTTTCAACTAAATAGACTAATTGATTTTCACTTTTAAAATCATAAACTTAAAAAAAAATGTTCTGTAAAAACTAAATGAGAAAATGTTAGCTCTTTAATTTGAGAGGTGTCTTCAATTTCAAATTTTCCATCTTGGTCAGAAAATGCAAACGGTATGCCATCACTATAAATAGTAACTCCAAAAATAGGTATATTAACAAATTCGCTTAAAAGTGGTCCAGAAATTTTTTTGGCATTTAATTAATTTGTAATATAAAAAGTATGAGGTATCATAATGATTTTAAATTCATAATCCTTTATATTTAACTGTGTTCCAAAACTTCTAATTTCTAATTTCTAATTTCAAAATCGTACCTTTGAACTTTAAATATACCCAACATGTTTCAGTTAAATAAAACCATCGTTTCAGAAGAAATTTTAGAAAAAGAATTCATTTGCAATTTGTCGGCTTGTAAAGGTGCATGTTGTATAGATGGCGATGCTGGTGCGCCTTTAGATGAAGTAGAAACAAAAATTTTAGCTGAAATTTACCCAAAAGTAAAACCCTTTCTTCGCCCTGAAGGAATAAAAGTCATTGAAGAACAAGGTACGCACGTGGTGTCAGATTTTGGAGAATTAGAAACGCCTCTTATTGAAGGAAAAGATTGCGCGTATGTAATTTTTGACGGAAAAACAGCACTCTGTGGAATTGAGCAAGCTTATAACCAAGGCATTATAGATTGGAAAAAACCAGTTTCTTGTCATTTATATCCTATCCGAATAAAAGAATATTCTGATTTTTCAGCAGTTAATTTTCATAAATGGCATATTTGTTCAGATGCATGTGCTTTAGGGGAAGAATTAGGAGTCCCGGTCTATCAATTTGTGAAAGAAGCACTAATTAGAAAATTCGGACAACAATGGTTTGACGAATTAGATAAAGTAGCAAAAGAGTTAAAAAAATAATACTTTTTTTTATTGTATAAAAATCGTTGTGAGCAGTTGATTTTTCAAATGCTTACAAGGTTTTAACACTTGTTTTATTTGTTTTTAAATTATTGATAATCAATGCTTTAAAAACCTATATTAATTTACTGACAAAAAAACTTGTTTGTTAAAAACTTGCTCTAATTGTGAATAAGTTTGCCTTTCATTTTTCATTTCAAATGACAAACTTTGTAATCTTCAAATATATCAATTTAACCAATCGTTAACCCCTATATAAATTAAATAACTATGTCAATAGTAGAACCAATTTTACAAGAAAATAAAGATCGATTTGTAATTTTTCCTATCAAACATCAAGATATTTGGGAATGGTATAAAAAACAAGAAGCCTGC
>Ga0075158_10002839_pt1 | contig 12431 bp, 12 predicted proteins | sample JI91814BDNA_FD_70968 | JGI IMG/M metagenome (GOLD analysis project Ga0075158, IMG submission 70968) | Wastewater effluent complex algal communities from Wisconsin, to seasonally profile nutrient transformation and Carbon sequestration -... | ecosystem: Engineered > WWTP > Effluent > Algae... | reverse complement strand
TAAAGATTTCATTTAAGTTGAAAATGAAGCGCTCAGAAAATGGAACTTATTGATAATCAAACGATTGAAATATTAACAGTAAATTTCTTTTGTTTTGAAAACTAACGACTTACATTTTCAACTTCAACGGCGTAGCTTTGATTAACTACCGGCTCGTAGTCAAGCGTATGGGTGAAGGCAGAGGGAATTTTCTTCTTATATTTATAGGAGTCTTTTAACGATTTAAAAAGAAAAATCGGCTGGACTAGAAAGGGTTTAAGATCTCTTTTATTAAAAATGAGATCTTTGGAAGAGAAGAAATTCTGAAAGAACTTTTTCAGTTTTTTATTAGCGTAAGCTGTTTGCCAGCCAAAAAAGAGCATAGGAAAGAGCATTTGCCTTTGATACCCCTCTTTTGGTGTAATAAGCCTCTCCTCTTTGCCAAAAAAAGCCTTATCGATTCTATCATCTGTTGTAAAAAGCGTAATACCGCTTGTCATCCGAGGGTTACACTCTATCGGATAGAGAGTGCCGTCTTTAAGCTCTATAAAATCAAACGCAATCTGGCCCGAGTAGTTTGTTAACGCTACGAATTTCTTTGTCCAAGCAAGGATAGCTGGATGATTAACGGCCGCAAAGGAGAGGCAGTAACTACCTGCATCTTCTTTTACAAAATCCATAGGATAGGCAGCATGAGCTCTTACCACGCCTGCCTCGCAAACAGAATAGGTACAGAAAATCTTTCCCTCTAACCACTCTTGCGCAACCCACGGTTTATCAGTACTTGGAAAAACGTTTGGTCGAGGAGTATTGTCTCGCACGCGATAGACGTCACCAGAGCCTCTAGATATACAGGCTTTTAAGGCATAATCAGGAAAAGTAATGCTATCTAAATCTTCCCGAGCTCGTAAGAGTTTTGTTTTAGGGATTGGAAACCCGAGCTCTTCTGCATACTTTATAAAAGACCATTTACATTGCAGCGTATGGAGAAGAGCCCCCTCTCCTACAAAGACTCGACAAGTCGGTGGAAACTTCTCTATGTGATTAGAAATAAGAAAGCCATCTTCCCACATCGGCATAAAGAGATCGATCTTTTCGTCGAGCGCAATCTTAGCTAGCGCCTCTAGGTAGCCAATTCTATTTTCATGGGGGCTTGGTAAAACAAAGCTCTTTTTTACAGCATTTGAAAAGCGACAAAAGTTAATAGACTCTGTCTCTGCAACATATACCTCATGGCCTAAAGATGCCAAATTGCGAACAAAATCCAACGTAATCGGAGAGCGGCCATTGGTAAGTAAAATCTTTTTCACAACCTCTACTTAATACACAGAAATTTTTTTAGCAATTTTTATCTCTAGAAAAGATTCTGTGAAGTAATTTTTGAGATCTGATATCATGGTGAGATAACCAGTGAGTAGTGAGATGATGGACTCTTTAGATTTCTTCCGTAAAAATCAAAGTATCATTGAAGAGCAGCTTGGCCATACCTTTGCGAATCCAACCCTTCTAGAGGCAGCTTTTTTACACAAATCTTACTGTAACGAACAGAAAAGAAACGACTTAGAGCATAATGAGCGTCTTGAGTTTCTAGGCGACGCTGTCCTTACTATGATTGTTAGCGACTTTCTCTATAAAAGATTCCCAACAGGCGCCGAAGGCCAACTCTCTGAGTTACGCGCTCGCCTTGTAGAGACAACAACGCTGAGCAAGCATATGGAAAAGCTCAATCTGATCCATTTTCTGATCGCTGGACAGGGAGAAAAGAAAAATTTACGCAAAGAGTCGATCCAAGCAAACCTCTTTGAGGCCATTTTAGGAGCCATTTATTTAGATAGCGGCCTTATGGCAGCTCGTAAATTTCTCTTTGCCCACTTCGAAGAGGACATGGTAGTGCTTCTTACAGCCCCCTCTCGCAACTGGAAAGCTATTTTACAAGACTATGTCCAAAGAAAGCTTCAGAGTAAGCCCGAGTATATTCTCAACCACGAAGAGGGTCCTGATCATGAAAAGGTCTTTCATATCACAGTCCTTATAGAGGGTCAAGTAGCCGGTATTGGCCAAGGCCCCTCTAAAAAAGAGGCAGAGCGAGAGGCCGCCTCTGTAGCGATTCAAAAACTCGGCCTTCTTACTTAATAGGAATTATTTGAAAACGAAAGAGAGCTGGCTATGTTCAGAGTGCGGCGATGTCCAAGCCAAATGGGTGGGTAGCTGCTTTGCCTGTAAGAATTGGAACACGATGCAGCGCTTTGTTGAAAAGACAGAGGCCTCCTCCTATGCTGTTAAAACCTCCCGCCAAGCAAAACCTATCCCCCTCGATGAAGTAAGCCTTGTGCCTTTCGAAAAAACGAAGACAGGGTTAGAAGAGCTCGACCGTCTTTTGGGCGGCGGCTTTGTGACAGGATCTCTCACTCTTTTAGGCGGCGATCCAGGCGTTGGTAAGTCAACCCTGATGCTAATGCTCGCTGATCTCTTCTGCAAAAAAGGATTTAGAGTTCTCTACATCTCAGGCGAAGAGTCAATCGAACAAACGACCATGCGCGCCAAGCGCCTAAAAATTAACTCGAAAGAGCTCTACCTTTTTTCAGAGACAGTCTTTGAAGAGATTAAAAAAGAGGTCGAAAACATAAAGCCACAGGTTTTGATTGTAGACTCCGTACAGATCGTCTACAAGAGTAGTATCGCCTCCTATCCAGGCTCTGTCACACAAGTCAAAGAGATAGCCATTGAATGTATGCATATCGCAAAAAGGATGCATATCACAACTTTTCTTATCGGCCATGTGACAAAGACAGGAGAGCTTGCCGGCCCTCGCGTTTTAGAGCATATTGTAGATACCGTTTTAGATTTTGAAGGCGATAGCAGCCAAGGCTTCCGTATGCTGCGCGCTCATAAAAACCGCTTTGGCCCAACAGAAGAGGTAGCTCTCTTTCAGATGACAGAGACAGGGCTTGCTGAGATCAATAGCCCCTCTGAAGTTCTCTTAAAAGAGCGCATCAAAGGCTCCTCTGGCTCTACCATTATCCCGACTATCGAAGGCTCTAGAGCTATTTTAGTAGAGATCCAGGCACTCGTCGCCTCCTCCCCTTTTTCTACAGCAGCAAGGCGCGCTAGTGGTGTCGACAGCAATAGATTAGCCCTTCTTTTAGCTGTTTTAGAAAAGCGGATGGGCTACCACTTTCACAATCTAGATGTCTTCGTCTCCATTGCCGGCGGCCTTAAAATCAAAGAGCCTGCGATAGATCTAGGCCTTCTGATCGCTATTGCAAGCTCCTTTGCTAATCGCCCCATCCCTCTAAACACCCTTATCGTTGGAGAAGTAGGCCTTGGGGGTGAGGTGCGCTCGGTACCCCGTATCGATGTTCGGATAAAGGAGGCGGTCCATATGGGGTTCGAGCGGTGCATTCTACCAAAGAGATGCCTTCCTAAAAAAGAGCACGCGATAGAACTTATTGGCGTCGAAAGAATTGAAGAGGCTGTCTCTTTGCTTATAGGCTAAGCAATCTGCCACTCTGCTAATTCTGCTTTCTCCTTCTTTAAGACTTTGCCCCCTCGCAATATGGGGCTAACTCCTCTTCCCACGCCTCTATATTGTAGAAAGAGATAAGGGCCCTACATACGGACCTCTAACACCTTGCTCTACTGGTAACATACCGAATCCCCCCCTTTTTAGAAAGCAAAGCAATTTATATTAGAAAAATTTTACTTACAATAGTAAAGATTTCGTTAAAATCCATTTTTAGAAAATGGTGAACAATTTTCTTGCCTCTGGTATGCTTCTTCGCTATGAAAGCAGTCAAAGAGAGTTACAAGCACTTTTCTAAGAGCTATCTTTTTACAGAGATTGAAGCCAGAGTTGTCAAAAGCGGCTCTTCAGATCTAGTAAGCCTTGGAGTTGGCGATGTCTCTTTACCTTTGGCCCCGAGCGTTAAAAATGCGATTATAGAAGCCGTTGAAGAGATGGGCTCTTGTCCGATAGGCTATGGTCCGACCGATGGCTACACCTTTCTTAAAAAAGCGCTTCTAGAGACCGAATACGCCCCCTACAACTTTACTTTAGAAGAGATCTCTATCAACGATGGGATCAGCTCTGCTATCACAACTATGGCCTCCATTTTTCCTAAAGATTATAAAATAGGAATTATAGATCCAGCCTACCCTGCCTACCAAAATGCTGCGAGGTTAGAGGAGAGAGAGATTACCCTCTTACCATGCCTTGAAGAAAATGGTTTTATCCCTCGCCCCCCCAAAGAAAAACTTGATATCGTCTACCTCTGCTCTCCCCACAACCCGACCGGCACTGCTATGACAAAAGATGATTTGCAAATGTGGGTAGACTACGCAAGAGCCCATAAAGCTATTCTCTTTTTCGATGCTGCATACCACGCCTTTATACAGAGCCCATCCGTGCCAACCTCCATCTACGCCTGCCGAGGTGCAAAAGAGGTTGCCATAGAGTTTCGAAGCTTTTCCAAGTCAGCCGGTTTTACAGGACTTAGACTTGGCTACGTAGTCACCCCCAAAGAGCTTGCCATCTCCTCCTTCTGGCGCCTTCGACAAGATGTCTATACCAATGGCTTTGCTTATCCTGTGCAGAAAGGAGCGCTTCAAGCGCTCTCTCCTATCGGGAAAGAAGAGACTAGAGCGCAGGTAGAAAGCTACCTGCAAGGAGCAAAAGTCTTGAAAGAGACTCTAGAGTCCAAAGGCTTTTTAGTCTATGGAGGCAAAGATATCCCTTTCCTATGGTGGAAAGTAGGCGGCGACTCTTGGCAAGCCTTTGACACGCTTCTACACAAGTATGGTCTTATTACAGTCCCAGGGAAGGGGTTTGGCCCCTCTGGCGAAGGATTTATACGCTTATCTGCCTTCCTATCCGCTGTTAAATTAGAAAAAGCCCTAAGCCGGCTAGAAACAGTTACACAAGGTGTCTTATGAATATTGAAGTTACAGAAGCGCAAGAGCGCCATTTCTATGCAAACGGGGAGATTCTTTTTGAAGATGTTTTGACCGCCGCTGAAAAAGAACTTCTTCTTAATCAAAAAGAGGGAATCGACCTTTGGCGTAAAAATGAGCGCCTTAAAAAACTAGCGCTCTCGAAGACAATCGGCTCTATTGCTGCCGCTCTTACACAAAAAAGACCCATTCGCTTACTTATCGATTATCTTGGAACAAAGCCGGTAGATCTTGCCACACACCCCTACCAAGGGGCGCTCATTGCCTTCTCTTTCGACCTGACAACCCTTAGCGAAAAGTTTCATCTCTCAAAAGTCACCCCCGTAAACCCAACCTATATCATCGTCTACGGCGAGGATATCTGCCGCTATCGAGAAACAGAAGAGCACTTCCCTCTCCCGAAAAGACTTGGCCTTGGCTATGGCGATCGTCTTCCGCTCAAAGACTTCCCCTATCTCATCAAGTAGAGAGAAATTTTATTAGAGCTAGTAATCTAATGCCCCTTCAACCTCGGTTGCTAAAGCAGTTACAGCATCGCCTAAAGCATTTGCTTCTTTTTCCTTAGCTCCCATAGCTCTGTCGTATTTTGCTTTTGCAGCCTTTTTTAAAGAACTAAGTTCTTTTAACTCTGCTAGCATTTTAGTTAATTTTTCTATTAGAGCTGGTACGTCTTCTAAAACAGAGGCTTTTCGGTCTTTGGTTCTCTGTCTGGAGCCGCCTTTAAAACGCTCTTTTAATAAAGCAATCCGCTTACCCAATCCTTCTGTCTCAACTTCCAAAGCAACTATCTGCCGATCAAATCTCTGAAAAGCTTTGTCTGCTAGAACTGCTTCCTGGTAGTACTCTACAATCCTAGAAAAGCCTTTTCTACAAGCGCCTGTTATTTTAGAAACGTTTTCTATAGCAGCTTCTTGTCTTGCCACAATAGCTCCAAATTGACGCGTCAAAGCAACATCTAAACTAATTGCCATACTTTTATCCTTATTTTTACGATTTTATAAAAAATTATTTAAGGCTAAGCAGAAATCTCTTCAACTACTCGTGCTAAGCATGCCATAGCAAATGCTAGGTGTTTTTCGCTATCTTCTTTACTCGAAGTCATACCGTCAAAGGGGATGTCCGACTTACACTTAGAGTCAAAAAATTTAGCAAACTCTCCCATAGCCGTTATGCATCCCTCTCTTTTGGCTAAGACTTGATGCTGCGAACGCTCATAAATACAAAGCTCTCTAGATCCTATAAGTTTCATCTGCTATCTCATTTTATAATTTATTATTATGATAATGATTCTTCAACAACACTTGCTAAAAGAGTGCCAGAGGCGCTAAAGCACTTTATTGCTTTATCCTTAGCGATCGTAGCAGCTTTTTCTTTGGCTTCAGCAGCTTCTTCTAAACGCTTTAAACCTCTAATTTCTTCTAATCCTCCTACTAATTCCGCTTTTAAACCATGTAAATCTATTAAAACAGTTGCCTGGCGCTGCCCCGTTCTTCTTGCTACTCTTCTTCCTGTATGGTCATCTAATGTGGCAATTTCAGCTTTGATTTCTTTTAATCTTGCTCCTAAAACTTCCAACCGTCCATTACAGATAGCAAGCGCTTTTCTTGCTTTGATCTCTTCAGAGCTCTGTTTTTGAATTTCATATAATGCTGCTTGATACTCTGTAGCCCTTCCTAAAACAGTTGTTGTAGCGCTCTCTTTTATTGCAAATACAGGATCAAATTGAACCATCGTATCCGCATCTAAAGTATCTGAAGGTAGAGATAAAGGCGGCATCGTGACTCTATCATGAAGAGCATCAAGAAAACAAGGCATTACATCTAATTCTCTTTGTATAAGAGCTCCCGCTTGCCGAATAGCTGAGCGGCGTGCTAACATCGCACTCCATCTTGCGTCAACAGCTCCAAAACAATGCGCTTGTTCCACACACTCTGCGACAATTTGAGCCCGTCTCTCAGCTACTCCTTCTAAACGCCTGCGGGTTGTAGGGGAAGCTTTCGAAGCAACAAGCTTTACTGCCTTTTTTAAAACAGCCTCTGCATCTCTATGGCCATTCATAGCTAACTCTTTTAAAGGGCGAGCTTCTTCTTGAAGACGACGCTCCTCCATCATATTTTGGGCTAGAGCATGCACGCTTGCATGCAATCCTGCCATTTTATCAACAAATACTGTTTGATATTTCTCATGCCTTTCTAAGGCCCCCAATGGGTTTATTGCTTCCATAACTTTTTTCCTTACCTATTTATGATTATTTTTATATCTCTTCGAGAGGAGGCTCTGTTACAAAAAGATCTTCTACAAGACCGTTTAGCGCTTCTCTATACATCTCTACATTAGCATGCACCTCTCTTGCCTCTCTAGAAGCTGTAAGAGAGTTTTTTAAAGACTCTGCAACGCTTTGCATTAAACCTGTCATAACTGTTGCCATTTGAGCTTGCTTTCGTAAGTCCATTGGATCTGTTGTACTGCTGTGAGCAGCAATTCGATCCTGAATATGGGCAGCATGAGCTGTAGCCTCTCGCGCTACTACACTCTTTTCTGCCGCTAGATGGCTTGCAATACAGTACTCTCTTAAAAAGTCTTCTCTTGCAGTCAAAGCCTCTTCTACCTCGACTGCATGCCATACAAACCATGCCTCTGGATTCAGACTTAAAGAAACAGCAGTCATAATTATATCTAATTTTTAAATATTTTTTTATTTAACTTGCAGGGCCGTTAGTACGCTATCCGCACTCATTGTGATATCTCTAACAGCTTTTTCAGCCAAAAATTTCTCTAACGCTGCCTTTTGAACGGCCTCTAGAGCCTCTATAGCCCTGTCATATAACTTCACTAAAGAGCCACTTTTCTCCATATCCCTTTTTTTTTCAGCCAAAGCTTTTCTAAGCCTTGCAGGACAGGTTCTTCTCTGTGTTGCTCTACTTGGAGGAGAAGGGGGTTCTGTAAGAGCTTCCTCCTCAGCTTTGAGTGAGCTTTGTATACATTCGAGTCTAACACTAGCCTCTCTAAGAGCTTCTGTTTTCTGACTCAAAACTCGCGAAGCTTCATTCACTCTAAGAGATAAAAGAGCCAAGACCTTACAAATACGCTCTTCGATAAAACCTCTAGGTTCCATGCTAGGAGCGAGTATCGAAGAAATACTATCCATAAAAATCCAGTAATTTTATATTAAATTTAATAAATTTTTACATAATTATACGAAATTAATATAATTATAAGAAATTAATATAATTAAAATCAACTGTTTATCGATTTTAATAAGTAATTAATTTAACTCGGCAAGCTCTTTTGTTAAAAAAGCCTGGTTCGTGAGAAGAATAGGGCGGCTAGCCGCCGGAAGACTGGTTTGGGTCAAATCAGCCGCTATATTGCTATTTAGATAGGTAAGAGTCGCACTCTCTTGCGGGGTCAAAGCAGCCGTTGAGACTGCCTCTGTAGGGGGCAGCATCGCTACAAGAAAGTTTGTCCAGTAGGTCCCCGGCGTTAAAGCAGAGAGAAGGGTCGAGCCAATACTAAAAGTAAAGGTAATCGAACTTGCGAGAGAAGTAGCAGTCGTACTCTCTAAAATAGCGATGTTACTCCACGTGGGCGAAAGAAAGGTGCCAGCTGGAAAGCCAATCCACCGCTTTAGAGAGGCTCCATTGTAGAGAAGATCGTGGTAGAGGATGTTCGTTGTTCCAGAGGCGGAGGGAGCTTGCGTCAAAGAGGTCGCCTGCAAGAGAAAAAAGAGCGTGCTTGCTACATTCATATTCACGCGGACGGGCAGGGTTTCGAAAAGGAGCTGATAGCCTGTAACGGAGAGAGGGTTTGCCGTAATGGTAAAGGGAAGTGATAAGCTGCCCGCTGAGATGATCTGAGAAAGCGTTTGAGTAATCGAGCTTGTTGTTACATCAATGTGGGCTGTAGTGCCACCCGCGACTAAAGCTGTGAGAGTGATACTGCGAGAGGGCGGCGCTATCTGCAGTGTTACCGAGGTGGTAGAGATATCGATTTGGGCAAAAATTTGGCAGTAGGCGTTATTTATGGTAGTGTTGATAGCCTCGTAATTACTATCGGTTGGATTAAAGATAAAAGCAGCAAAGAGAGCCTTTTGCCAAAACAAAAGAGCTATAGGCAGATAGGCGAAATATCTTCTATTTTCCTGCCGTAGCACGCTCTATAACCACCTTAGAAGAGCTTAGAATCCGCTCGATAATCTGCTCTGGGGTAAAGCCAAAGTGCTGGAGAATATCGGCTATCGGGGCCGATCTACCAAACTCTTCGATACTGATAGCAATCCCCTCAGGGCCTATATAGCGATCCCAACCAAAAGAGGTACCGAGCTCGATAGAGACGCGAAGGCCAAGATTGCCTCCTAAGACCTCTTTTCTATAGCTCTCTGGCTGCTCCTCAAAGAGCCTCCAGGAAGGCATAGAGACAAGGCGGACATTCTTTTTAAAGGGTGGTTTTTTTAATCTTTCACACACTTCAAAGGCAAGAGGAAGTTCAGAGCCTGTAGCCATAAGCGTAACATCGATCGGGCGGTTTGTCTCTTCTTTGATAAGGATATACGCACCTCTACCTACACCCTCTTCCATAGGCACCTTTGTCTCTTTAAGGGTTGATACGGCTTGCCTACTTAAAACAAGAGCTACAGGCCCCACTTTATAACGAATAGCCCATAGCCAAGCTGCCTTCACTTCATGCGCATCCCCCGGACGAAATAGATGTAGTCCTGGCATAGCTCTAAGAGAGGCTAAATGTTCGATCGGTTGATGGGTTGGCCCATCTTCACCAAGGCCAACAGAGTCATGTGTGTAGATAAGAAGCGTCGGGTGTTTAGAAAGGCAGCCGAGGCGAATCGCATTTCTTGCATAGTCGGAGAAGCAGAAGAATGTACCAATAAAGGGGCGTAAAAATGTCGTTGCCATACCGTTTGCCATAGCCGTCATGCTAAATTCGCGGATACCGTACTTGATATTGCGGCCTTTAAAATCATTTGCTGTGATCATCGGTGAGTCTTTAATCCAGGTGTAGTCAGACTCAGATAGATCTGCAGAGCCGCCGATCAGAAATGGAAGGTGTTTAGCAAGGACTTGGATGACACTTTGTGAGACTTTTCTACCAGCGACCTTATCTTCTACAGGAAGCGCCTCGATTTCAGCCTCTAACTCTACAGGGGTTTGAGCTGTGCGCATCTTCTCAAAGAGGGTAAAGAGATCGGGGTGCGCGCTCTTCCAACGGAAAAACATCTCATTCCATTCATGCTCTTCGCGCTCTTTTTGAAGCGCCTTCTCTTTAAAAAATTCCTTTACGCGAGCCGAGACATAAAAAGGCTCCTCTGGAAGGTGCAGCGCTTTTTTAGTAAGCTCTACCTCTTCAACACCGAGCGGGGCCCCATGGGCTTTATGGCTACCTGCTTTATGGGGAGAGCCCATACCGATCACGGTATGCATGATCATAAGAACGGGCTTTTCTTGTTTTTTGTTCACGCGCAGAAAGGCCTCTAGCACCTCTTCTACGCTGTTACCGTTTTTAACTTCTATGACATCCCAGCCATAAGACTTATAGCGTAAAACTTGATCGTCTGAGCAGCTCTCTTTCCACTCCCCATCGAGGGTGATTTGATTCATGTCATAGATTAAAATAAGATTATTTAATTCTAAATGACCCGCTAAAGAAGAGGCCTCTGAAGAGATTCCCTCCATTAAGCAGCCGTCACCTGCAAGGCAGATAATCTTATTGCTAACGATCGGAAACTTATCGCGGTTAAAGCGATTTTCTAAAATTCTATAGGCAAGCGCCATGCCGACAGCATTGGCAACCCCTTGTCCAAGGGGGCCTGTCGTTACCTCTACACCAGGAGTCTCATGCTTTTCTGGATGGCCTGGCGTCTTAGAGTCCATCTGTCTAAAGCGTTTGATATCTTCGATAGTAAGGGCGTAACCAGAGAGGTGTAAAAGAGAGTAGAGAAACATGGAGCCGTGGCCGGCAGAGAGAACAAAGCGATCACGGTTAAACCAGTCTGGATTTTTTGGATTATACTTCATGAACTCACCCCACAAGACGGCACCAATCTCTGCGCATCCCATAGGCAGCCCGGGGTGGCCAGAGTTTGCCTTCTGGATCGCCTCCATGGAGAGTTGTCTAACGGTGTTTGCTATTTCATGTAGGAGAGATTTTTTTTCATTATCCATGGATCAGAGTATACTCTTGCTTTTCTTGAGGTTTTCCATTATTTTTACTCCCATTCCAGTTTAAGTCAAAGGAGAAATTGCCTGCATATGAATAGTCGAGAACTACGTAAGAAGTTTTTACAATATTTTCAGAGCCACGGTCATACGATTCGCCCCTCCTCTCCTGTCGTCCCCCATGATGACCCGACGCTCCTTTTTACGAACGCAGGGATGAACCAATTTAAAAAAGTTTTTCTAGGCCAAACGCCGGCAGAGGCAAAAAGGATAGCAACCGCACAAAAGTGTATCCGTGTGGGGGGTAAACACAACGATCTAGATAATGTCGGCCACACCTCACGCCACCTCACTTTTTTTGAGATGCTCGGCAACTTCTCTTTTGGCGACTATTTTAAAGAGGACGCCATTCGTTTTGCCTGGGATCTTGCGACAAACGTTTTAGAGATAGACACCGACAAGATATGGGTCTCTGTGTTTGAAGAGGATGATGAAGCCCACAGCATCTGGCAAGAGCACATTAATGAATCTCGTATCGTCCGCATTGGCGCAAAAGATAACTTCTGGGCGATGGGAGATACCGGTCCTTGCGGTCCTTGCACAGAGCTTTTCTATGATAGAGGCCCCTCTTTTGGCCATGCCCCGAACCCTAAAGAAGACGAAAGCGGTGAGCGTTTCTTTGAGTTTTGGAACCTTGTCTTTATGCAGTATAACCGCGATGAACATGGCAAAAAACATCCACTACCGAAGCCTTGTGTGGATACTGGGATGGGACTTGAAAGGCTGATTTCCTTAAAGATGGGTGTGAACACCCTCTTTCAGACAGATATCTTCCGCGCTCTTATTGAGAATATCGAAAGAGTCTCTCACATGAAATATGCATCCAATCCAGCCGCCTTCCATGTGATAGCAGACCATCTAAGAAGCCTATCATTTGCTATAGCTGATGGCGCCCAGCCAGGCAATGTCGAGCGTGGCTACGTTCTTCGTAAAGTTTTAAGAAGAGCTGTCCGTTATGCAAGACAGCTTAAATTAGAGAAGCCCTTTTTAGCAGATCTTTTACCAACGCTTATAGCTGAAATGGGCGATGACTATCCAGAGCTTAAAGCATCGGAGATGCGCATTACCGAAATTGTAACCGTTGAAGAGGAGAATTTCTTACGTACCCTTCGACGCGGTGGTAATATCCTGACCTCCATCATCGAAAATGCCAAAGCTTCTGAAAAGCATCAGATCACAGGTGAAGAGGCGTTTAAGCTCAAAGATACCTACGGCTTTCCTTTAGAGGAGATCATGCTTCTCGCCAAGGATAACCAACTAAATGTAAATCTA
>Ga0075158_10002838_pt1 | contig 12436 bp, 8 predicted proteins | sample JI91814BDNA_FD_70968 | JGI IMG/M metagenome (GOLD analysis project Ga0075158, IMG submission 70968) | Wastewater effluent complex algal communities from Wisconsin, to seasonally profile nutrient transformation and Carbon sequestration -... | ecosystem: Engineered > WWTP > Effluent > Algae... | reverse complement strand
ATCTGAATAGGTACTTTTCAGTTTTGCTGTCTGCCGCCACTCCAACACTTTTTCTGCGATGATATGACCTTGAGCCGCCAGTTCTTCCAGCACTTCCGCGCTGGTTGTGAGGTTGCCTGTCTTGCCTTTTTTACCATCATTGGCCAAGCCCATTTCCTGGAACAGAACTTCTCCCAGTTGTTTGGGGGAGGCGATATTAAAAGGATGGCCTGCTTGGGCAAAGACTTCCCCTTCAAGGGCCGTCAACCGCTGATCAAAAATAACGGAGAGATCTTTAAGCTGTTGCACATCAATCAGGCTGCCATAGGATTCCATATCCTTGAGGATTTTCACCAGAGGCCGATCAATGGTGTAATAGACTTGATTGGCTTGGCGCTCCAAAAGGGTGCTTTGGAACAGTTCATAAAGCCGAAAGGTGATATCCGCGTCTTCAGCAGCATAGTTACATGCGGTTTCCACGGGAACATAGTCAAAGGTCACCTTGCTTTTGCCGATCTTTGTGACCTCATCATAGGTGATGGTGGTGTGTCCCAAATAGATCTGAGCCAACTCATCCATCCCGTGACCGTGGAGAGGACCATAAAGGTCATAGGACATCACCATGGTGTCGTCATAGGACGCAATCTCAAGATCGTACTTGGCAATGACCAACATATCGAACTTCAAGTTATGACCAATGACTTTAACTGCGGGATCTCCCAATAGATCTTTTAAGACCGCAACGGCCTCATTCAGGGGGATTTGTTTGGGCACGGGCTTATGATCAAAGTCGCCGCCCAAAAGGGAGAGTTGCTCGCTTAACACTTTATGCTGCAAAGGGACATAACACGCCCGTCCGCCCCCAAGGCCCAGGGAGAATCCCACCATATCTGCTTGATAGGGATTCAAACTGTTGGTTTCCGTATCAAAGGCCACGATCCCGGCGTTCATGGCATCCAAACACCATGCTTTCAGACGCCCCAGATCTTGAATGAGTTCATAGGTAATCTGAGGTTGCACAGGGGCGGGTTTAGGGGCCTGAACACTTTGGGGTTGGGGGGATTGAGCACTATGAGATTGGGGGGCACTCTCCCCTTCCCCTTCAAATTTTTTTAAGAGGTTTCGGAAATTCTGAATCCGGAGAAACTCGCGGAATTTTTCCCGGTCTAAGGGTTTTTTGGTAAAATCCGTGAGAGCATGGTGTAACGGCACATTATCATCGAGTGTCACCAACCGTTTCGACATCAAGGCGTCTTCTTTATGATTGATCAAAGCTTCCCGGCGCTTGGGTTGCTTGATGGTATGGGCTTGCTCGAGGACAGCCTCCAGGGATCCAAATTGGGTAATCAGTTCCGCGGCTGTTTTCACCCCAATGCCCGGAACCCCTGGAACATTGTCACTGGAATCTCCGGCTAAAGATTGAATATCAATGACTTTATCAGGGGTTACCCCAAATTTGGCCAAGACTTCATCAGGGCCAATGGGCAGATTCTTAATAGGATCCACCATGGCAATACCGGGGCGTATCAACTGCATCAAGTCTTTATCCGAAGACACCACGTGCACTTGAATATCATCACTGCGGGCTTGGTTGCAGAGTGTGGCAATAAGGTCATCGGCTTCATAATTCTCAAGTTCAAGTTGGGCAATATTCAACGCTTCACAGGCTTCGCGAATGAGGGAAAATTGCGGAATAAGTTCCGGCGGGGTTTCCGAGCGGTTGGCTTTATAGTCAGGATAAAAGTCGTGACGAAAATTCTTGCGGGCCGAATCAAACACAACCACCATATAGTCAATATGATTGCTATCAAGGAATTTCAGGATCATATTGCAAAAACCTAACACCGCGCCAACAGGTGTGCCATCCGGTCTTGTCAGGGGTGGCAGCGCATGAAATGCCCGGAATATATAACCCGAGCCATCAATGATGTAGAGGTTTTTTCTTGCTTGGCTCATGGGGACACTCTCTTATAAAATGTTGTAACAATCCTTCATTAATGATAGAAAATGGGGGGAATGGCAAGGGCGCATAGGGACTTTGTCATGGACAAATCAGGAACATAGAATGAATATCAGGCGTGAGTTACCACTGTGCGTTGATCTGGATGGAACTTTAATTTTTAAAGATACCAATTTGGACTGCATGATCTTGCTGCTACAAAAAAATCCCCTTTATATTTTTGCGATGCTTTGGTGGATTCTCCAAGGGCGGGCAAAGTTTAAAGAACAAGTCGCCAAGCGCGTTCTCAGTGATATAGATAAGCTTCCTTATAACCCCGTCATGCTCGATATGATACGCGAAGCCCGACACAGTGGCCAAACCGTCTGCCTCGTCACAGCCACAGACGTCCGCATTGCCAATGCCATTCAAGATTCTTTAAAACTCTTTGATCAAGTCTTTGCCAGCAATGGGTTCATCAATCTCAGAGCGGAAAGAAAGGCCCAGTGTCTGGTTCAAGAGTTTGGGGCCGGTGGTTATATTTATGCGGGTAATTCTCGGGATGATTTGCATGTTTGGAAATATGCGGCCCAAGCCATTGTGGTCAAATCCACCCCGGGACTTGCTCAAAAAGCCAAAAAGCTGTGCGACCAAGTCCTGTGGATTAATTCACGCACCTCGGAAATACAAGAGGTGTTAGAGTAGAAGAATCGTCATTGCGAACGCAGTGAAGCAATCCAGGACTGTTAAGGTCCAGCACCTATGTGGATTGCCGCGTCACTCCGTTCCTCGCAATGACGGGAAGGCGCGTCAAGTCGCGGTACGCCTTCTCCCCTAAAAGTCGCCTCAGGGCATGACCACGGGGTCCAAAGGATGAGAGACCACATTTAAACAATTATTAAGGTTTAACTGTTTTTATAAGAAGAAGAAAAGATTGTTACAGGCCATGACACGCGAAACAGAACAAACGACATTTTTGTCGGGATCCAATGCTATTTTTCTGGAGCAATTATATTCAGAATATATTAAAAATCCCTCAGCCATTGACCCCAGTTGGGTTGCCTATTTTCACAATTTAGGCGATGAAGTTCATCAGGTCCTCAAGCAAGCCGTGGGTGCCAGCTGGGCGCCGCGCGCTAATTTTGAAGGCGAGACATCTGGCACTGTCGTAACGCCGCCCCCCACATCGGCTGTCACGCAGCTGACCCCCGAACAAGTCAATCAAAGCACCTTGGACGCCCTGCGCGTGCAAATGTTGGTGCGTGTCTATCGTGTCCGTGGTCACTTGAATGCAAACTTAGATCCCCTCGGGCTTTCCAAGAACACAACCCATCCTGAGTTGGACCCTCAAACCTATGGTTTTACAGCGCAAGACTATGATCGTCCCATTTTCTTGAATGGCACCTTTAATCGTCAATCCGCGACCTTGCGGGAAATTATGGATATCTTGCACAGCACCTATTGTGGGAGCGTGGGTGTTGAGTTTATGCATATTCAAGAACCGGATCAAAAGGATTGGATTCAGCAAAAGTTCGAAAATGATGCGGCTAAGTTTTCTTCGGCACAACAATCGGTGATTCTCAGCAACCTCATCAAAGGCGAGGATTTCGAAAAGTTTCTCAGCGTCAAGTATCCCGGTGCTAAGCGCTTTGGTCTTGAAGGTGGGGAAAGCCTCATCCCAGCCATGGAAGCAATCTTAGAAGACTCCGTCAATCGGGGTGTTGAAGAAGTCGTCCTGGGCATGTCCCACCGCGGCCGCTTGAATGTTCTCGTGAACATCCTTGGGAAACCCGCCCGTTCTATTTTCTCAGAATTTCAAGCTAGCACTGGCGCGGTCAAGGACTTTGATGTTCAAGGATCCGGTGACGTCAAGTATCACTTGGGTGCCTCAAGCGACCGGGAGATCAACGGTAAGAAAGTGCATTTGTCTTTAACCGCAAATCCCTCCCATCTTGAAGCTGTGGATCCTGTGGTTGTGGGTAAAGTGCGCGCCAAACAAAACCGCCTGAAAGATGACACCCGAGACAAAGTGATGGGGATTCTTCTCCACGGCGATGCTGCCTTTGCGGGTCAGGGCTTAGTGGCTGAGACTCTGTGCATGAGTGAACTTCGTGGTTATAAGACCGGCGGGACACTGCACATCATCGTCAACAACCAAATCGGGTTTACGACCTCTCCCCATTTTTCAAGATCCTCCCCTTATTGCTCTGACGTTGTAAAGGGAATTCAATCCCCTGTCTTTCACGTCAACGGCGATGATCCCGAAGCCGTTGTGTGGGTTGCTCAATTAGCTTCAGAGTTCCGTCAGAAATTCAAAAAAGACGTCGTGGTGGATCTTTACTGCTATCGCCGCCATGGCCACAATGAAATTGACGAACCGGCTTTTACACAGCCGTTGATGTACCAAGTCATCCGCGATCACAAGACAACTCGTAATCTGTATCAAGATGTTCTCATTGGCCAAGGAACGCTGACGGATACCCAATCTAAAATCCTGAATGAAGCCTATAATACGTACCTAACAAATGAATTTGATGAGGCCAAAAAGCATAGTCAGAAAAAAGCGGATTGGCTGGAAGGGGCATGGTCTAAGTTTAAAGATATGACCCAGCAAGATCGTTATCCCGTGACAGGGATTTCTGATAAAGACTTTAAAAAAGTCCAAAGTGCTTTAACCAACCTTCCCGATGATTTCGATGTTCACCCCCGCTTGGGCAAACTCTTAGAAGCAAAAGCGAAAGCGCTCAAAGAAGGCACAGACTTGGACTGGGCAACTGGTGAAGCTTTGGCATTTGGATCCCTTTTGCTTCAAGGATATCCGGTGCGATTGAGCGGTCAAGATGTGGGCCGCGGCACCTTTTCCCAGCGTCACGCCATGATCTATGATCAAACCAACGGGGCGCCTTATGTCCCTGTTAATAATATTGATGCAAAACAGGCTGACGCTGAATTCGTTGATAGTCCTTTGTCTGAGGCCTCTGTTCTTGGATTTGAGCTCGGATATTCTCTCACAGATCCAGATACTCTCGTCCTTTGGGAAGCCCAATTTGGGGATTTCGCCAATGGGGCTCAAGTGATCATTGACACATTCCTGGCCGGTGGCGAGGCCAAGTGGCTCCGCATGTCTGGTCTGGTGATGCTGCTGCCCCACGGTTATGAAGGCCAAGGACCTGAGCACTCTTCCGCACGGCTCGAGCGCTATTTACAACTGTGCGGTGAAGACAATATGATTGTGGCCAATTGCTCAACCCCTGCCAACTATTTTCACATTTTAAGGCGTCAGCTTTTGGGCAATACCCGCAAGCCCTTAATTGTGATGACACCCAAATCTTTGTTACGCCACAAACGCGCAGTCTCTTCGGCTGCTGACTTTGGGCCTGGCACAAGTTTCATCCCCGTCATTGATGATATGGATACCTCTATCAAGGCGGCCAATGTGAAGCGTCTTGTTCTGTGCACGGGCAAAGTTTATTACGATCTCTTAGAAGCCAGAGAGCAAAACAAGATCACGGATTGCGCTTTGGTACGCATTGAGCAACTCTATCCCCTGCCCGAAGCTGAACTCAAAGCTGTCTTTGAGAAGTACAAGAATGCGCAAGTTTTTTGGTGCCAAGAAGAACCGGAAAATATGGGATCCTGGCTTTATTTAGATCGCCGTCTTGAAGCTGTGATGAATCAGGCTAAGATGAAGGCCTCGCGCCCAAGTTATATTGGCCGCGCCGTTGCCGCCGCAACAGCTACCGGATCAGCATCACGGCATGAGGCTGAACAACAAAAACTTGTAAATGAGGCTTTGAATATCAAAGCATAAGAGCAATAATGAATAAAAAAGGACAACATACATGGCATCCCTCGTCGATATCAAAGTTCCAGCCCTAGGTGAATCTGTCAGCGAAGCAACCATCGGTCGCTGGCTTAAGAATAAAGGGGACACCGTCACGGCCGATGAGCCTTTGGTGGAATTGGAAACTGAAAAAGTGACCATGGAAGTCAACGCGCCCGAAGCCGGTGTTCTCAGTGATATCAGCGCTCAAGAAGGTGCCACAGTAACCCTGGGTGATTTATTAGGACGGATTGAAGCGGGTGCTGTTGGCACTGCGTCAAAGAAGACTGAGACTGAAACTGTTGAAGCCCCTGCCCCCGTTCAAACGACGACGACAACAGCTACCTCGACAGCTTCCACTTCTGGATCCGAAGACAAGCTATCTCCCGCGGTTCAAAAGATGGTCCGGGAAAATGAGATTTCGGCTCAGGCCGTCCAAGGCTCGGGGAAAGATGGTCGTGTCCTTAAGGGTGATGTCATTAATTTTATGGACAAGCAACCAGGAACCCTCCAAGTGGCTAGCGGCGGGAACCAGTCTCAAGCGGCACACATCACATTAGACGTGCCCCTGACTCAGACTTATCAAACTGTTGGCAATCGCGAAGAACGCGTTAAAATGACACGCCTGCGCAAAACCATTGCCACCCGCTTGAAAGAAGCTCAAAACGTGGCGGCTATGCTCACCACATTTAATGAAATTGATATGAGCAACGTCATGGCAGCCCGGGCGAAATACAAAGACGCCTTTGAAAAGAAGCACGGTGTGCGCCTTGGTTTCATGTCCTTCTTCATCAAGGCGGCTGTCCAAGCCCTGAAAGAAATTCCCGCGGTAAATGCGGAGATTAATGGGGATGATATCGTTTATAAAAACCATTATGACATCAGCGTGGCCGTTTCTGCCCCTCAAGGTCTTGTTGTGCCCGTTATTCGGGATGCAGATCACCTGACCTTTGGTGAGATTGAAAAATCTATTATCGCTTATAGCCAAAAAGCCAAGGATGGCACACTGTCCATGCAGGACCTCACCGGTGGGACGTTTACCATTACCAACGGCGGGATCTTTGGATCACTCATGTCCACGCCTATTCTCAATGCACCGCAATCCGCTATTTTAGGAATGCACAAGATTCAAGAGCGCCCCATGGTGGTGAATGGTGAAATTAAGGTTTGCCCCATGATGTATGTGGCCATGACCTATGATCACCGGATCATTGACGGACGGGAAGCAGTTACTTTTGTGGTGCGCATCAAGGAAATGATCGAGAACCCCGAGCGTTTGCTTTTTGAAATTTAACGGGAAGAAGAAAAATGGCCGATAAAAGTTATGACGTTGCAATCATTGGTGGTGGCCCTGGCGGCTATGTAGCCGCTATTAAGTGTGCCCAACTCGGCATGAAAACTGTGTGCATCGAAAAGCGCGCAACCCTTGGGGGCACATGCTTAAACGTGGGCTGTATTCCCTCCAAAGCTCTTTTGAGTGCCTCCCATAAATTTCATGAAGCCCAAAACCAAATGGCCCAACTGGGGATTAAAATCCAAGGGGTTTCTTTGGACCTCAAAACCATGCTTTCCCATAAAGACAAAGTGGTGGAAGACCTCACCAAGGGCATTCAATACCTCTTTAAAAAGAACAATATTGACTATATCCAAGGCACGGGCAGTTTCGCCTCCACCACAGAGATTTTGGTGGATGGTAAAGACAAGATTCAAGCCAAAAGTATCATCATCGCCACAGGCTCCCAGTCTATTCCTTTGCCAGGTGTTGAGGTGGATGAAAAGCAAATCGTCAGCTCCACCGGAGCCCTCACCCTGCCCAAAGTGCCTGAGCACCTGGTCGTCATCGGGGGCGGTTATATTGGTCTCGAGTTAGGCTCCGTGTGGATGCGTTTGGGCTCCAAAGTCACCGTCATAGAATTTGCAGATCGCATTGTTCCCGCCATGGATTTAGAGGTGGGACAAGCCCTTTATAAAGATCTCCAAAAACAAGGCATGACCTTTAAACTCAACACTAAAGTCACCGGGGTTGAAAAAACAAAAGGCGACCTCAAGGTTTCTTGTGCCGGTGTCCAAGGAGACAGCAAAGGTGAAATCATTGACTGTGATGTCGTCTTGTCGTGTGCAGGACGCAAGCCCTATACCGAAGGCCTCAACTTGGACAAAATCGGTGTGGCCCTGGATGAGCGTGGCCGTGTCACCGTGAATGCCCATTTCCAAACATCTGTGGCCAATATCTATGCCATCGGCGATATTATTGCTGGCCCCATGCTGGCCCATAAGGCCGAAGAAGAAGGCGTGGCCCTGGCTGAAATTCTCGCGGGGCAAAAACCTCACATTAATTACAACGCCATTCCCGCTGTTGTGTACACCCATCCGGAAGTAGCCACCGTCGGCAGAACCGAAGAAGAAATCAAAAGTTCCGGTGTTGCCTATAAGGTTGGGAAATTTCCCTTCAGTGCCAATGCACGGGCTAGAGCCAATGTCACCAGCGATGGATTTGTCAAGATCATCACGGACGCCAAGACTGATGAAGTGCTGGGCGTTCACATTATTCATGCGGATGCCGGCACGATGATCGCTGAATGCGCACTGGCCATGGAATATCGGGCTTCTGCCGAAGATATCGCGCGCACCTGTCACGCCCACCCCACAACCAACGAAGCCGTCAAAGAAGCAGCTCTGGCTGCCTATTCCAAGGCGTTGCATATTTAAGAAAGAATGGGACTCTTGAAAATTATGAAGCCCCTTCCTTTTTTTAATCCTCTTGAACCATTAGGATGTAGATTGAAAGATTCTGTAAACACAAAATTTTCTCACAGGAAATCAATGTACCAGGTTGCAGGCCATCTAGAAACATATTGATTGATGTACCAACTTTAACCGTTGAACTCTGAACCTCAGTCGTTGAATGCAGAGGATCAACTTTTGCAGATAATAATGCTTTAGCCGACTCAATATCGCCGACCTCTAGAACAGCATGTAAAAAGGGAGCATCATCGGGCATCGTGCGATCTTCAATTGTCTTGTTAACAACAACAAGACTGGAATCTTTGTCTTTAACTTGTGTGAGAATACCTTGCCAAAATTCAGGGACTGAGCTGTCAGCATTCTGTTTCAAGATACCGTTTTTCTTCATAAAATCCAGGAGTTCTGGACTACGTGTGGGCCAGGGCGCAAACTTGTTCGTGATCTTTATATGATAGGCATGTTTTGGATCAACAAAGGCACGAACAGTTGGAAGAGAAGAAACCTCGGGATTATCATCATCTTCTGTCTGGGCTAGATCCGTTGCAGAAAGGTTAAGTTGGTTGATAAGTAATAGACTTAGGCTGAGAAAAAGTTTTTTGATCATGATTTTACTCCTTTGTAGCTGCTCATAAAATGAGTGCTTATTGTATACACATTTGTATAGACAATAGAAATCCCCCAGATATTTGGGGGAGTTTCTAATCCTACTTTTGCATTGCCGGATTAATTATAGGGTGTGGATTCTTTGCAAAGTAAATGGTTTCCCGCGTTTTCCCGTTATCACTAGGTGTTGAAAAAGCGACAAGTTCCTTGCAAGAAATACGATCCCCGATCTTCAGGGCATCGGACATAAGAATCCGCACAGAAGACCCTACTTCAATAGTGGAGTGTTCCACAGTCTCCTCAAGGGGCCAGGATTCATGGCGGAGCCCTTCTCTGACTTCCACAAGAAGAGCTGTCCAGTATTGATCGTGTGTTCCATAATTCTGCAGCTGAAAAGATTTCAACCGCTTGAGAAAGTCACTCTCTTCATCTTCTTCAGCATTTTTTGTACTGACCAGATTCTCCACCTTCAGAACATAGGCATGATCGTTCGCTCGAAATGAGCGCCGAGATTGCAGAGGTTGAAATACTTGAACCTCATCACCATCGACGACCGCTGGCTCAATGTCCGTGGCAGAAAGACTGGACGACAGAAAAAACACACTCGTTAAACTGAGAAAAAGTTTAGACATCATTTTTTTATTACTCCTTAAAAACTAGACATAGCAAAATTATCCTATAAAAAAAAGCCGACCATTTCTGGTCGGCTTCTTTTAAAGCTAAACGCTTAAGTCGTTATTCGCAAACAACAACAGCGCGACGGTTCTTAGCCCATGCTGCTTCGTCGTTGCCCATAACGTCTGGACGCTCTTTACCGTAGCTGACAGCGCTCAAACGGCTGTTGTCAACGCCAGACTTTACAAGAGCTTTACGTGTTGCATCTGCACGACGCTCGCCGAGTGCCATGTTGAATTCGCTTGTTCCGCGCTCGTCACAATGACCTTCGATTGTTGCTTTCTTAGCTGTGTTCTTTGTGAACCAAGCTGCTTGCTTAGCAACAGTTGCGTTTGCTTCTGCAGTGATGTTTGAACTGTTTGTCGCAAAGAAAATGCGATCGCCAGCTGTGTGCTTGAATTCTTCACAGCTACCTGGCTCAAAGTTTCCTTGGAACGTGTAATCGTTCATTGCATTTGCGTCTTTGTCGTTTCCGCAATCACATGCTGCAAGAGCAAGACCTAGTGCAGCAACACTAATAAGTTTCTTATACATTCTATTTTCTCCGTAAGGGTTTGAATTCGCTCATTTTGTTTGCTTATTATACAAGGCATAAGCAACCTGAAAATGATACCAACTTTGTAAATTATACAGACATATAATTATGGAATCAAGGGGGACCATGATCCATGTACGGCCCCTTGGGGGGTATTTAGGTCACGTTCGTTGTGACCTGTGACATCTATGACACACAATTTAGGGCTGCCCCGCTTTTCTTCTTTTGTATAAATCAACATGCGACCATTAGGTGCCCACGAGGGAGATTCCACGACAAATCCTTGTGCGATAAGACGTTCACCACTGCCATCGGGACGCATCACACCGATATAGAACTGGCCATTAGCGATCTTGGTAAACGCAATTAAATCGCCCCGAGGAGACCACACGGGGGTCCGATAACTGCCGGATCCAAAGCTGATGCGCTCAGCACTCCCACCACTTGCAGGCATCACATAAAGCTGAGTGAGACCAGCACGATCGGAGTTAAAAACAATACGAGATCCGTCAGGGGAATAGCACGGAGACGTGTCTATGACTGGGTCTTGGGTCAAACGACGGATTTTTTTATTGGCCAGATCAAATTCAAAAATTGACGTAATCCCCCCTTCCGCATAGCTCATCACAAGCTTGTTGCCATCAGGAGCAAAGCGCGGCGCAAAGGTCATGCCCTTAAAGTCTCCCATCAACATACGTTGACGGGTTTTCAAATTCATGACATAAACCCGGGCCACTTTTGTTGGACCGAAATCGATATACGTGACAGAATTCATGTCTGGGGAAAAGCGGGGCGTCAGCACCAAAGAATTGCCTTCGGTGATGTATTGATTATTGGCGCCGTCTTGATCCATGACCGCCAAACGCTCGGTTCTTTTCTTACCCTGTTGCGTTCTTGCAACATAAATAATTTTTGTGTCAAAGTACCCATCGTCAGTCGTAATACGCTTGTAAATAGCATCGGCAACTTTGTGGGCCATACGGCGCCAGTCTTTTTCAGGACCTGAGAAGGCTTTACCTTCGATCTGAACTTCACGCACCACGTCAAAAAGCCGGAATTCCACGCGAATATTGCCATCCCCGGCATTCTCAACTTTACCCGACACAAGAGTGTCTGCGTGAATCAAGCGCCATTCACTAAAATGGGGGCCACCCTGTAAAGACGCAGCATCTTGGATAAAGGCCTTAGGATCAATGGGAGCAAACAATCCGCAGTTTTTAAGATCGTTGACGATCACTTCTGTGATCTTTTGGCACATTTCTGCTGAAGCGCCTGATCCTTCAAAAAAGTTGGGAATGGCAATGGGTGTGGGCTGTAGATTGCCCGAAGTTACGTCAATCTCAAGCGCCGCGTTGAGGGGCTGTATGAATAATCCCATCAGGACCACGGTTATATATTTAAACATTTTCATCATCTTTCTCTTTCAACAGCCCTTACAAAACATTCCGAGGGTCAAAATTAATGGTCAACTCTTTCCACACATTGTGTTTCCCCGGGGGTAACAGCAAGGGTGTATCCCGAAAACTTAAGACCGCCCGCAGCGCACTTTCCGCAAGTATACTATAGGCTGGATCTTTTGTCAGGGAACTCTTCACAAGCTTGGCGTCCCGCACGGTGCGGTCAGCATTTACGGAAATCTGAATGCGCACCGTCATCTTGTCGACGTTCTGAGCGCCAGCTGGTAAAGTCCAGGCTTCCTCAATTTGCTTGCGCACCCGGTCCAGTTCACTGGCGGCAACAACGTCGCCCAATTCCCCGCCCATGCCTTCGGAATCCAGAATGGTCGAGTTTTTAGACGTGCCTTTGGATTTGGCTTTCATCGTATCCAAATTCTTGAGGACAGAGGCAAAAGAGTCCTGGGGTTTTTCCTTTTTCGGTTTATCCTTGGGCTTTTCTTTCTTGTCCTCAGGCTTCTTTTCCTTTTTAGGCTTGGGCTTTTCCTGGGGCTTCTCTTTAGGTTTTTCTTCCTTTTTCTTTTCAGGAATCACCGCATCTTCGGGTTTAGCTTCATCCTTGATCGGTTCGGGAAGGGGTTCAGGCTTAGGGTCCGGTTTGGGTTCAGGTTTAGGTTCCTCTTTAACTTCAGGCTCTGGTTTGGGTTCTTCCTTGGGTGCGGGCTTGGGTTCCTTAACCTTTT
>Ga0075158_10002836_pt1 | contig 12438 bp, 7 predicted proteins | sample JI91814BDNA_FD_70968 | JGI IMG/M metagenome (GOLD analysis project Ga0075158, IMG submission 70968) | Wastewater effluent complex algal communities from Wisconsin, to seasonally profile nutrient transformation and Carbon sequestration -... | ecosystem: Engineered > WWTP > Effluent > Algae... | reverse complement strand
GATGTGAAGATGACCTACGGAATCACCAGCACGATCAACCTGGCCATCAAGCAGATCGATGTGTATGTCGGCAAGGACGGCCTGCGGAGCCCGTCGGATCCGAACTCGATCTACCTCGGCACCGTGGGTCCGGTCGCGGCGATGGGCACCGTCCCCGATGGCGAGAACTACCTGCTCATCGAAGATGGGACTCCGGCCCACACGCAGTTTGTAAACTATGCCAAGCACCCGGAGAACAAGTTCAACGTGCTGATGGTGGCGACCACCCCGCGCCTCAAGGCCGGCGACCCCATCCCGGCGGGCGGCATCGAGGTGCGCATGGTGCCGATCGTAACCCTTTTAAACCGCTAGCGACATCGCGTAAGGGGCTTGGTAAGCTAGGGATGACCCATGCCCATGACTACACCAAGCCGCCTCATGTCTGCACTTCGGGCCTTCTTCGATGAGGAAGAGTGGTCGTATACTCCGCTCACCGAGCGGCCCGTGCTCAAGCTCGGCTACGCCGGCAAGACCGGCAACTGGACCTGCTACGCCCAGGTGCGCGAGCTCGACGAGCAGGTCCTCTTCTACTCAATCTGTCCGCTGAGCGTAGGTCCCGCCAAGCGACTGGCGGTCGCCGAGTTCTTGACCCGCGCCAACTATGGCCTGGTCATCGGCAACTTCGAGATGGACCTTGAGGACGGCGAGATCCGCTATAAGACGAGCCTCGACGCCGAGTCGACCGAGCTCACCTCCGAGATGATCCGCAACGCGGTGTACGCGAGCGTCCTCATGATGGATAAGTACCTCCCCGGAATCCTGTCGATCCTCGGCGGCAACATCCCACCCAAGCAGGCCATCGACGAGATAGAGGCAGAGGACCGCCCCGACCTGTCGAAATCGTAGCCGAAATCGTAGCCGAAATCGTAGCCGAAATCGTAACCCGACCGGGCGCCCGGAGATTTCAAGCGAGATTTCAAGCCGGGATTTCAAGAAGGAGAATTGATGGCTTGGCGCTCGGCGGTGTATAGTGACAGCAATCTGTTGTCCGGTCGGGCGCCGGCCGGGTCGTCCCGCGTCGCGTGCGCGCCGTCAGGTACTGAGCCAGAGAGGACAGGATGAATCGCCTTATCGCCTACCGTTCCAATGAGCCCGAGCGCCTCCGTACGGTGCTGCGCAGCCACCCCGAGGTGCTCCCCGGCGGGGGGGGCCACGGCGGCGCTGACAAGACGCCGGTCCCGGGCGAGTCGGGTGAGAGCGCGGCTCCGCGCGCCCCGGCGCAGTGGGCCCGCTGGGGGGTAGGGTTCTACGTCGGTGGTGAGCCGCTCGTGCAGCGCTGGTCGGACGAAGCGGCGCGCGGCCTGGCGGCGGTGCTCGACCTGCGCGCGGACAACCTCATCGCCCTGGCGCGCACCGCCAAGGTCGGGGATGCGGCGACGCAGACCTCGACGGCAGAGCCGCCGTTTCGCTTTCGCCGGTTCACCCTGGCGGTGCAGGGTGAGCTCGGTCTCCTCGGGAGCGAGCGGCAGGCGCGCGCCGCCGAGCTGCCCGACTTCCTGCGCGCCCACCTGCGCGGCACGACCGACGCCGAGGCGCTATTTTATCAGTTCCTCTTGCGGCTGCACGAGGCGGAGCCGACCTACCTGACCCGGCCCGAGCTGCCGGCAGAGGTCGCGGTGGCGGCCCTCGGCCAGGTCCTGCACGCGGCCGCCGCGCCGACCGAGGCCGGGGCCCCGACGCAGCACGCCGCGCTCAGTAACGGGCAGTGGCTGGTGGTGGCCCGCCGCGGTCCGCAGCCGCTGTGGTACCGCGCGGTCGCCGGTCTCGGCGACGGAGAAGAGGGCTACCGCGGCATCTTCGCGATCGCCGATGCAGACGCCGAGAGCCGGCCGACGGAGCCCGGCCTTATCGAAGTTCCCGACAACTATGCCCTCATGGTCAGCGCAGACCTCGACTTTCAGATCCTGCCGCTCTCCCTGTAGCCCGCCGCCGACTTCGTCCCGGTCCGCTCGCCCAGCGGGCCCGGACAGTGGCGCTGCGACGTTATGCGGCTTGACGGGGTGCTGCAGCTTCGCCATGGACTCTGCGCGCCCTACGCGCACGCGGACCCGCCGCGGACGCGTGGCAGACGCGTGGCAGACGCCTGATCGACGCGTGTACCCGGCTCCCGCCTGCGCACCTTTCGGCAGAAAGAGACTGCCGCGGTGCCGCCGTGCTCCATTGTTTGCGACCGCGAAAAAAATCCTTGACAGGCAACGATTGAAGAGGAATACATAAGATAACAGGGCAGCGTTAATTGATTCTCGCTGAAATGTCGGTCAGCGGCGACTGAGTACGCATTCCCAAGATGGCCTGAACAGCCCGAATGTGCGTCAGTTGCCCCGGTTATTGGATCTATCAGTCCTGCTTTACCGGATGCTGAGCTCCCGCAACCAGCGGAACGTGAACGCTGCTTCGTCAGAGCACGAGCCCCTCGAGAGTTCGAGGAAGTAGTGCTGTGACTACTGCCCGGAGGTGTCATTCCTGGAACCGCTAGAGACAATATCTGCGGAGAGGTTGGCGGCCGTCCGTGTGGGGATGGCCTAATTCCGGTGTCACTCCTACGACCAAGCTAAGTCACGAAGGTCGTACGAACGGCAAGGGTCGCCAATCTCTTCGCGCTTTCGCGTCCCGAGTCAGCGCTCGGAACGCGAGTCCTCTCTTCCTCGCTGGTTCCCTTTCAGCTGGTTAATTCTCGGGGACGACGATGCCGGTCTGGGTCGGATCGAGCATGCTGCCGATGTTGTTGACGACGGTGTCGCGAGCCTCAAGCTGTCCGGTCTGCTGACCGAGGAAGTAGTACTCCAGAAACTTCACGACCGACGAGTGCTCCATCTGAACGTGCGAGACGTAGTTCTTCTTGGCGAACTTGCCCAGCGCGAGCAGCGGAACCCGCGTTCCATACGGCTGGTTGTCGATCGGGCTTATGCCCGGTATCGATATGTGGTCAAAGAAGCCGCCGCCCTCATCCCAGGTCACCAGCACCAGCGTGTCCTCGGCATAGGGCGTATTCATGATGGCGTCCGTGATCTTTTTCACAAAGCTCGCGCCCAGCGTGATGGTGTTGCCGAAGTTCGGATGCTCGGTGTGGTACGAGACTCCCTTTACATACGAGAAGGTCGGCAGGGCTCCCGTCGACAGATCCTTGGTGAAGGTGGTGAGGTCCTTGATATAGAGCGGATTGTCGGCAAACTGGGCAAAGTACTGCCAGCCGTAGTCTGATGGGTCATAGACGCAGGTGTTCGGCGCGCCGGGAACCTTGATGCTCGAGGTGCAGTCGGACGGAAACGACGTCGGACACAAGAGTGCGTCCTTCATCGCCTGGTAGCCTTCGGCGTACACCCCGAAGGACTTGCCGGCCTGCAGGAGCAGATCGGCGATGGTCTTCCGACCAGTCAAGCGAGTAGTGGTGCGGAACTGATACCAGCAGCCGTGGCCGATCGCGTTGGGGATGAGGTCGTTGTCCTTGAACACGAAGCGTGCCGTCGCGAAGTACATGTCGTTTGACGACGACTGCCCCGCGATCGGCTGAAAGTAGCGGTCGGCGAGGGCATACTGCGCAGCGTAGTCGAGGTAGGTCTTTACCACGGAGTCCGGAGCGATGCCCCAGTTGTAATCGTGCGAGCAGCCGGGGACGCCGAGCACATACCGATCCATCTTGCCGCCGTTATCCTCGGCGAGCTCGCAGGCCTGGGTGTGGTCCGGATCATTTCTGCCGTTGGCCGCATCGTCCAGGGTGATCGGCAGGGCGCCGCTCGGCTCGGCATCGGGAGCGCGCTCGCAGCAGGCGGGGCCGGTGGTGCAGGTCGGGTTCGAGCCGGCTGGCGCGGTGCAGTAGCGGCCGTAGTAAGAGTCGAAGGTATGGTTTTCCTGGACGATGAGGACGACGTGCTTTATCTGCGGCACCCCCGGCGTCAGATCCGGTGGCGGGGTCCCCATGTCGGTCAGGGTGAGCCCGGTGTCATCGGCGCCGCAGCCGGTAAGAACTCCCCCAAGAATGAAAGCAGACAGTAGGGCAGGTAAGTGCAAAGTGTAGGGTCTACTCATAATCTCATGTTGGCATAAAATCTAGCGCCGCAGAGCCTCAATGTGAGCTCGCTTGTCAGTCGCCGGAAACGCTTGATAATTTTGGCGAGCGCGGGGCAGGGCAGGGTTGTCAGAGGGCGCGGCCTGGCGTTGCCTGGCGTTGCCTGGCGTTGCCTATCGTGGATCGGGGGGCTTGGGAGCCTCACTCTGGGCGCAGCGGAATCCGACGAAGCTTGCCCTCAGGACCGGCACGTCGCGGTTGCGGTAGGTGGTGCGGACATCGCGCGGCTCGGCGTCATTCCAGGCGCCGCCGCGGATCACCCGCTCCTTGCTGTTAGGCTCGCAGTCGTCGCGGTAGCACTTGGCGTACTCGGTGTCCGTCCACTCTGCAACATTGCCCGCCAGGTCCAGCACGCCGAACGGGCTCTTATCATGCGGGAAGCTGCCTACGGGAGCGGTGGCGTCCCAGCCATCATCGGCCCCGTACATCGACTCCCAGCGCTTGCCGACCTGGGCGCCAAGGATCACACACTCGCGACCGCAGGCGTTGAGCAGGTTCTCGCTGGGCGCTTCGCTGCCCCACGGATACTTGCGCCCATCGGTGCCGCGCGCTGCATACTCCCACTCGGCTTCTGTGGGCAGCCGCTTGCCGACCCAGCGGCAGTAGGCGCGCGCCTGGTACCAGTCGACGCAGTTCATCGGGTGCTGCTCACGGCTCTTGCGGCCGTAGTTGCAGAAGCGATCGAACTTGTGCTCTGCATCCGGCTGGCGGATCGTCTTTTGCCGGCGACACTCGCCGGCGCTCACGCACTTGTCGTATTCGCCGACCGTGACCTCGTGCAGATCGAGCCAGAACGCGTTCTCTGATTCGACGTGGTCTGGTCGCTCATCGGCGTAGCCATCGCGGCTGCCCATGCGGAAGGTACCGGTCGGGATCTGCACCATGTTGGCGTGGCTGCCCGGCGCGACCGCGGCGCTCGGACCCGCCGGCGCGGTTGCGGACAAGGGAGCGCTCGCCGGCGGAGCGGAGCGGAGCGGCAGCTCTGCGGCGGAGCCTGGGAGGTGCAGGGCGAAGCGCAAGAAGTACGCCGTTCCGGCGGCCGTTCCGGCGATGATGGCAAGAGTGAATAGGACCCCCAGCAGCAGGTAGCGGATCTTCACCGCAAGAGGTTCTCGGGCGGACGCATCATGAGACACAGCGGGGTCCTCCGTTTCGGGAACATCAGAAGGCGTGGGCTGCGGCGCCGTGATCTCCAGGGGGCTCCTACTCCCTGCGACGGGCGGCTCTTGCTGACCCGGTTCCTCCCAGCCCAGCTCGATGACCGACGGGTCGAGCTGGGCGTCAGGCTGCGGGTCATTCAGCGGCGGCCGGATGGAGCGGTATGAGTCTGGTGGCAGCCCGTGCAGTGGCTGCGGCGGCGCGTGCACGGGCTCGGCTTGCTGTCCTACGTAAGGCAGGAGCGCAGCGGCGAACTCGTCCGCGTTCTGGTATCGATCAAGCGGATGCTTGGCGGTGGCCTGATGGAGGACCGACAGCAGACCTTCGGGCACGTCATGGCGAAGCTGGCGGAGGTCGGGCAGGGGCTTGGTCAGGTGCTGGAGCAGGACCGATATGGTGACCTGGGCTTCCGTCGAGCCGCCGGCCCGGTATGGTGGCTCCCCGGCGAGGAACTCATACAGGCACAGCCCCATCGCATAGACATCGCTGGCGGCGCTGGCGGCGGCGCCTTCGGCGAACTCGGGGGCAAAGTAGGTCGGGGCGTTCACCGCGGCCGGGCGAGCGGGCGGGCGACGGGCCGACATGAACTCACTCAGGCGCACGAGCTCGAAGTCCACCACCTTGACAAGCCCGGCCTGGGTGAGAAACAAGCTCTCGGGTTTGAGGTCTTGGTGACCGCTTCGCGAAAAGTCCATCGTCGGGAAGGCCGGCCTCTTGCGCTCCCTGGAAAAGTCCCGGAACACCGCCCGCCAGATGCGCTATAATCCCTGCCGGGGCATCAGCGTCGTCCTTTTCGAGCGTCGCCTGCCGCGTGAGCCACTTAGACCGTATTGTCGAGGCAACAGAGCTTGCAAAGGAGCCAGTGATGAAGCGTCCCGCGTTTGGTATCTACCTAGTCCTTACCGGACTTCTCTGGGGAGTCGGCTGCACCAACCAGGTCAGCGGCGGCGGGACGGCCGACCTCGCCGGAGTCCCCGACCCCAACCAGGGCCCGTTCAGCGACTTTCCCGCCCAGCCGATCCTCGACCCACCGGCCACCGGCGGCCTGGCCGTGCCGGACAACGCCGCGGTGCTGTTCGGGCCCGCCGGCAGCGGCAGCGCCAGCGGCGGACCGTGCCTGAGCGAGCCCGAGACCGGTGCGCTCATTCCCAACAACTGGCTGCGCCTGCGCGTCCGCTTCAGCGCCCCGTCCGGCCAGAACCTGTTTGAGATCCGGCTGCACGCCGCCAACCAGACCCAGGATCTGATCGTCTACACGACGCAGACCCAGTGGCTGATGCCGGCCACGATGTGGGCGAGCCTGGCCCAGCACAGCGCCGATCAGCCGCTGACGATCTCGGTCCGCGGCGCCCAGCTCGTCGGAGCGGCGCTCATGGGGCCGCCGGCGCTCGGGACCAGCGGGGACATCACGATCGCGCCGGCGCCGGCCGCCGGGACCATCGTGTACTGGACGACCTCGGGCGGCACCGTGCTAAAAGGGTTCTCCATTGGCGAAGAGACCGTGCACACTATTTTGCGGCCGCCGCAAGCTTCCTCCGGAACCCAGTGCGTGGGCTGCCACAGCTCGACGCCGGACGGCCTGTTCGTGGCGTTCTCGCAGACCGCGGTGCCGGACAACGGGGACCCGGCGTCGCTCGGCCTGCGCTCCGTCGACCAGCAGGCAACCGAGCCGAGCTACCTGACCGCGAGCAGCCGGACCCTGCTCGCCCGCATGCCGCAGCAGGCGCCGACCTTCTCAGGTGCCCACTATTCTCCCGGCGATCGCATCGCGCTCACCGCGTTCTTGCAGAATAGTCGCTTCGAGCTTGCCTGGACCGATCTGGAGGCCAAGGGGGTGGTCCAGGGCACCGATTGGGGAATCCTGGCTCGCACCGGCGATCCCAACCCGGCCGGCTCGCCGACCTTCAGCCACTCCGGGCAGCGCGTCGCGTATACCTCGGCGGCCTCTCTGTTCTCGGGGGTGACCGCCGCGGCCAACGGCGACCTCCGCGTCATTCCCTACGCCGACCGCGCCGGCGGCGTCTCGACCCCGGTGGCCGGAGCCAGCGAACCGCAGTGGAATGAGTTCTATCCGAGCTACTCGCCCGACGACAGCCTGCTCGCCTTCACCCGCGCCCCGGCCGCCGAGTCGAGCTACAACAATCCACACTCCGAGATCGCGCTGGTCCCCGCCGCCGGAGGCACCGCGGTGCGTGTGGTTGGCAACGACCCGCCGGCGTGCACCGGAGGAGTCAGCCCGGGCGTCACCAACAGCTGGCCCAAGTGGTCGCCGCAGACTACCCGCGTCGGCAATAAGCAGTACTACTGGCTGACGTTCTCATCGTCGCGCCTGAATAACCGCCCGCAGCTGTTCGTAATCGGCGTGGTCGTCGAGGGGACGACAGTTACCACCTACCGCTCGCTGTACCTGTGGAATCAGCCCGAGGCCGAGGCGAACCACACGGCGGCCTGGGACGTCTTCAAGATCATAGTCGGATAGACGCCGCCGCTCACCTCGCAGGGCCGGCGCTGTCGCTCGCGCCGCCGATGGCCCGCTTATTTTTCCGCGCCGACCAAAGTGATGAGAATTTTCTTCGTTTCGTCGCGTCTACCCTCGCGTGCACCAAACTTCCCATTGGGAGAACCTGGCCATGATGACGATGCGACGGGCGCGCGCGAAGCTCCTTGTGTTCACGGTGGTCTGCGGCTGTCACGCCCCGACCGGCGACTCGCCCGGCGAGGATATGGGACCGCCGGCGGCGGACCTCCGGCGGCCGCGCGCCGATCTCACCTCGGTCGACCCTCCCGATCTGGCAAACCTCGGCCCCGGCAGTGCGCGGTGGGCCAGGGATTTGCACCAGCGGCCCCAGAGCAGCCTCGATGGACCGGTCGCTGTGGCGGTGGACGGTCACAACAGCCTGATCCTTGCCAGCACCTTCGGCGGCACCGTGGACCTGGGCGGCGGGCCGCTGCAGTGCCAGGGGGCCACCGACCTGCTCATCGCCAAGTACGCCGCCGATGGCAGCTTCGGGTGGGCCAAGCGCTTCGGCGGCAAGGACGGCCTGACCCGGGCTTATGCGGTGGCGGTGGACGCCGCCGACAACATCGTGGTCGCCGGCATCTTCGTCGGGACCATCGACCTGGGCGGCGGGCCGCTGAACAGCAACGGCACCTCGGCCGGCGACGCCTTCCTGGTCAAGTACAGCGCGGACGGAAATCACCTGTTCTCAAGGCGCCTCGGGGGCACTCGTGATGACGCGCTCGTCAGCGTCGCGGTCAGCAGCAGCGGCGACATCTTTGCGGCCGGCGTCTTCTCGCAGAGCATCGATCTCGGCGGCGGGCCGGTTCCCGGCATCGGCGGCCAGGACATCTTCATCGCCCGGTACTCCGGCGCGAGCGGCGCCTACCAGTGGGGCAAGGCGCTGGGCGGCGCGGGCAGCGACGAAGCCCGGGTCAAGATTGATCCGGCGGGCGACCTGGTGCTGGCCGGTCACTTTGGCGGCAGCGCGGACCTGGGCGGGGGAGCGCTTACAAGCAAGGGGGAGACCGACGGCTTTATCGCCAAGTACACCCAAGCCGGCGACTACCAGTGGTCTAACAGGTACGGAGGAGCGGGCGCTGACTCGGTCAGGGCGGTTGCTGTGGATAAGGACGGCAACATCTTGATCACCGGTCAGTTCACCGATATGGCGGACCTCGGTGGTGGGCCACTCGCCGGCACGGGGGCCTTCGTGGCCAAGTACAAGCCGAGCGGAGTGCCGCTGTGGTCCAAGCCCTTTACCTATAAGGGCGCGGGCGCGGCTTTCGCGCTCGCCCTCGCCGTGGACAGCCGCGGCAATATCGAGCTCGCCGGTGAGTTCAACAAGACTGTGGACTTTGGCGGCGGCGCGCTGACCAGCGCGGGCGGGAACGACCTCTGGCTGGCTCGCTACAGCGCCGACGGAGTGCACCTCCGCTCGCAGCGCTTCGGCGCCGACCTTGATGACAAGCCAGAGAACCTGGCGATGACCGGCGATGACCAGGTGGTGCTGACCGGGCTGTTCCGCTCGACCGTGGACTTCGGGACCGGACCGCTGGCGGCTGGCGATATCGCGCACTCCTTTTTACTCAGCAAAGATCCCTAGCTGTCAGACCCCTGGTCTAGGGTCCCTCCTGCGTTGGCGATTCCGCTGGCGCGCACAACCCACCGCAATCCTGGAGGCTGCATGAAAACTACTCTTCGTTCGCGCTCAAATTCCTGTCTGCGCGCAGGCGCTCTGGCTACCGCGTTCCTCGGGCTCACTGGCTGCGGCAGCCCGGAGTCCGCCGATGCGCCCGCGGCGCCGGGTGCCGAGGCGACCGTCGACCAGCTCATCGACAACGATCCGCCGCTCAGCAAGCTGCATCAGGTAAAGGGCGGCTTCCCCGGCAACGCGCTTCTGCCCTTTGAGGGGACTGCCGGGGTCATCCTGCCGGCGAAGTTTGATATCTATTCGCTGCAGACCCCGGTACGCAACCAGTCCCGGCGCGGAGTCTGCTCGATCTTCTCGACCACGGGTCTTATGGAGATGCTCTACAAGAAGGCGGGCATGGCGAACCCGGACTTCTCCGAGCAGTACCTGCAGTGGGCGGTGAAGGTGAAGGACGGCGCCTTCGCGGACACCGAGGGCTCCTCGGATTACTACAACCTGGAGACGATCAGCACCTACGGAATTCCCAGCGAGTCGGCCTGGAGCTACGAGCCAAACCCCTGGACCACGGTGAACGATCCAGCCTGCAACGGCGCTGAAGATGGGCTGCCGACCCGCTGCTACACCAACGGCGAGCCACCGGCGGCGGCGCTCGCGGCGACCAAGTACAAGCTGCCGGCCGGGCGCTGGGTCGCGAGCTCTTCGATCAAGAACGTGATCTTCGAGAAAAAGGTCGGCGTCGTCGTCGGGTTTGACTTCTTCTATCAGGCGTGGAACCACCGCCGCTCGACCCTGCCGGTGAGCACCGCTTCCTACGCCAGCGGCTACGTCCTATACCCCAACGCGACCGACATCACCGAGAGTCAGAAGCAGCCGGCCGGCCACTCTGTGCAGCTGGTCGGCTGGGATGACAACCTGCAGGTGCAGAAGGTCGACGCCATGGGCAAGCCGCTCGTCGACGCCATGGGCAAGCCGGTGATGGAGAAGGGCTTCTACCTGTTCAAGAACAGCTGGGGCACCACCGCGTTCGGCGTCAACAACACCAAGGCGCCGGGCTATGGCTGGATTGCCTACCGCTACATCGACAGCTACGGCTCGGGCTACACCGCCAGCCCGCCGACGCTGCCCCGTCCGTAGTCGCGGCCTGAAGCCCCGCCGGCCCTGGTATGGGCTCCAGGGCGGCGGGGCTTCAGCGCGAAGCTGCGCGGCGGTCGTCACATGGACGATGGCGGCCGATTTCCTGCCGCTGGCCGAAATGGGCCACTGTCTCGCCAGCGGCCAGGTCGGCAGCCCGACGGTCAGCCGGTCAGCCGGCAAGCACCGCAGGCTGGCCCGGGAGCTGCAATGGGAAGAAGTCATGACCAGACCAAGCCCACTGAAGAAGCCTCTGTTGCAGCCTCTGTTGTCCATGGCGTTCCTGTCTCTCGGCGCGCCGGCGTGCGGCGGCCCCATCGCCTGCCTTGTTGCCGGCACGCTGATAAGTACTCCCACCGGACCGGTGCCGATCGAGCGGATTGAGCCCGGTCAGCCGGTGTTTGCCTTCAATGAGGAGGACCACTGCGTCACGGTGTGCCAGGTGACCCATGTCTTCCGGCACGAGGACAGGGAGTACGGGACCCTGCTCCTCTGCGATGGTCGGCGGCTGCTTGTGACCGCGAACCACCCCGTCTACGTAGCAGACCGCGCGAGCTATATCCCGGCCGGTGAAATCAGAGCGGGCGATGAGGTCCTCCTGTTGGAAGAGTCAGCCTCTGCCCCGCCACGCCTCCACCGCGGCCGGGTCGAGCAGGCGCTGACCGCTGCCACCGAGCGCGCCACCGTGTTCGATCTGACCGTCGACGACAAGCATAACTACTTTGCCGGCGGGATCCTGGTCCACAACAAGTCACTGGCCCTGCCGCCGACCCTCGTTGCGGTACATCGCAGCGGCGATGGCGCCGGCTTCATCGGCGTCCAGATCGTTGACGGTCAAGGGGGATCAAGCTCCGAGCGCTGTACGGCTGCTGACTGCAGCTACACCCAGCCGTATGGTCGAGAGCCGCTTCGCAATGTTACAGCCACCGCCTACCCCGCGCCCGGCTCCTACTTCGATAGCTGGAGCGCCGATGCCGCAAGCTGCGGTAGCTCCGCTTATTGTTTCTTGAACGGGACCAGCTCGGCACTGTCCGTCTCGGCAAAATTTTCGCTCTGCACCTCTGGAATGTGGTGTCCGGTACCCGTCGCGACGGCTACTCTTCTGACTGCGCGCGACATCTGGGTGAGCTCGAAATACGAGGCCTGGATCGTGGCTGATCCCAGCACCTTGGGAGGGTCCGCTCCCCTTGGACCCGTCCTGTGGCGCTTTGACGGGCAGTCGCTTACTCCTGACCACGCCCCGGTCGCGACCGACAAGCCGCTGCAGGCCATCGCTGGCTTCTCGCCGACGGATGCGTGGGCGGTCGGCCGAGGCGGAGCCGTGCTGCACTGGAACGGGCAGACCTGGTCGCCAGAGGCAAGTCCGGTGCGGCTCGACCTGCGCGCAGTCCGGGCCGAGCCCCAGGTGGCGTGGGCGGTAGGCGAGGGGGGCCAGATCATCCAGCGCACCGGCGGCGTCTGGAGCCTGGTCGGCAGCGGCACCGACTCCGACCTGAACGGGGTCACCAGCTTCGGGCCCACCGACGCCTGGGCCGTCGGCAACGAGGGCACGATCCTCCACTGGGACGGCGCCGCCTGGAAGCTCGTCCCAAGCGGTACCAACAAGCACCTGGGAGGGGTCTGGGGTAGCGCAACCAACGATCTATGGGCGGTCGGACAGTCGGGGACAATCCTGCACTGGGACGGCACCGCGTGGCAGAGCGTTGCCAGCAATACCCAGTTTGATCTGATCGGTGTTCGCGGGACCGGCCCGCTCAAGGCCGTGGCGTATGGCACCTACGGGACCGTCTTGAACTGGGATGGCACGGACTGGAAGGCCTCCCCCGTCGCGCTGGATCCCCTGAGCTCAGTCTACAGTGTCTGGCCGAGCCTCACGGGCGACACCCTGGCCGT
>Ga0075158_10002834_pt1 | contig 12443 bp, 11 predicted proteins | sample JI91814BDNA_FD_70968 | JGI IMG/M metagenome (GOLD analysis project Ga0075158, IMG submission 70968) | Wastewater effluent complex algal communities from Wisconsin, to seasonally profile nutrient transformation and Carbon sequestration -... | ecosystem: Engineered > WWTP > Effluent > Algae... | reverse complement strand
GCTCGCGCACGCGGGCCGGCGCTCCCGGTGACCGATTCCCGCGGTAGCTCAGGTGGAAGAGTAAACGGTTGAAACCCGTCGCGCGAGGGTTCGAATCCCTCCCGTGGGACTTGTTGAACACGTCGAGAAACTTAAATAGAATAGATCGGCCCGTAGCTCAGCCTGGAAGAGCAAACGCCTGATACGCGTTGGGTCGGAGGTTCAACTCCTCCCGGGCCGACTTCGTCGAGTTGCAGCCATCTAGCGGGGTGGTGTAGCGGTAACATGCTGGGCTCATAATCCAAGGCCGTGGGTTCGATTCCCACCCCCGCTATTTTTCGTGTCCGTCGCCTCGGTCGTCCGAGAGAGGAAGTCGTCGCCATGAAGACCATTGTTCGTATCCGCCTCGCGGGGCGGTTTACCGGGCCGGCTCGCGCACGCGGGCCGGCGCTCCCGGTGACCGATTCCCGCGGTAGCTCAGGTGGAAGAGTAAACGGTTGAAACCCGTCGCGCGAGGGTTCGAATCCCTCCCGTGGGACTTTTTATTAAACACACGTCAGAAGCCAGAGATCGGCCCGTAGCTCAGCCTGGAAGAGCAAACGCCTGATACGCGTTGGGTCGGAGGTTCAACTCCTCCCGGGCCGACTTCGTCGAGATGCAGCCATTTCTAGCGGGGTGGTGTAGCGGTAACATGCTGGGCTCATAATCCAAGGCCGTGGGTTCGATTCCCACCCCCGCTATTTTTATTCTAACGTCGTCCGAGAGAGGAGCTTTGTTCAGGTAAATTCTCGGCGCTCCTCGTGTAGTCTGCGAGGGTGACGCGGACCATCGGTTTTCTTACGTCCGACGAGGTCGGGCTCGCCGAGGACGATCGGCGACTGGTCGCGCCGCTCGAGCGGCGCGGATTTAAGATTGTTCCCCTCGTGTGGGACGCAGCACCGCCGGCGGATCTGCCCGCGGCGATCGTCGTGCGGTCGTGCTGGGACTATCACCGCAAGCAGGCGGCATTCAAACGCTGGCTCGCCGCGGCGGAGATGGGTCCCGTGCCGGTGTGGAATCCGCCGGCGGTGCTGCGCTGGAACCTCGACAAGCACTACCTGCGCGACCTCGCGGCGCGCGGGGTGACCATCCCGCGCACGGTGTTCGTGCCGATGGGGTCAGCGATCTCGCTGGCGGCGCTGCTCGAAGAGCACGGGCTCGCGGAGGTGGTCGTCAAGCCGGCGGTGTCGCTGTCGGCGTATCGCACGTGGCGCAGCGACCCCGGGCAGGCGGGCGCGCACCAGGCCGAGTTCGCGGCGCTGCTGGCCGACGGCGCGGCGCTCGTGCAAGCGTTCGTGCCCGAGGTGCTGACGACGGGCGAGCTGTCGCTGGTGTTCGTCGAGCGAGAGTTCAGCCACGCGGTGCGCAAGCGGCCGCGGGCCGGGGACTTCCGCGTGCAGATGGATCACGGCGGGACGCGCGAGCCGTGCACGCCGCCGGCTTGGATGATCGCGCGGGCCGCGGCGTGCCTCGCGGCGGTCCCGGGGCCGCTGCTGTACGCGCGGGTCGATGGTCTCGAGGTCGACGGCGAGCTCGTGCTGATGGAGCTCGAGCTGCTCGACCCGGTGCTGTTCTTCGGCCGCGAGCCGGCGGCGCCGGAGCGCGTGGCCGCGGCGATCGCGGCGCGGCTCGGTTGACGCGGCTCAGCGGCGGCGGACCGGGCGAGAGTTCGGTCCGGGCTCCAGCAGGTCGAGGAAGGGGCCGTCGAACATGCCGTCGTCGAAGGTGAACGCGCCGCTCTCGAGCGCGTCGGCGTAGCGCTCCAGCAGCTCGGCGAGCACGACGCTGCTCGCCGCGAACGCGCCGCCACGCATCTCCCAGCGGATGACCTGCCCGACCACGCCCATACGACCAGGTCCCATGTCCACGCAGTAGAGGTTGCCGCAGCCGTCCTCGGCGAGCGGGATCCACAGCGGGTGCCACTTGGTCCGGGCGATCCGCGCGACCGTCTGCGGGAACAGCTCGTGGTCCGCCAGCACGCCGTCGCGTCGCAGCTCCTCCATGCCCGCGCGACGGCCGCGCGAGGCGGCGCAGCTCAGGCCCTCGTACTCGAAGATCGAGACGCCGCCGTCGTGCAGCCGCCACCACGCGACCAGATCCGGCGGCAAGTCGACGCCGAGCGCCCGCGACAGGGCACTTAATGATGACGCGCTGGCGCCGGCGGGCGGGTTGCTGCGGCGATCGTCGGCGGCGTGCGCACGAAACCAGGCGACGATGCGCTGCGCCGCGGCGGTCGCACGCTCGCCGCGCCGGGCGAGCTCGTTCGCGGCTGTGCTGGTCGCGGTCTTGGTGAGCTTCTTGGCCGCGGTCTTGGTGAGCTTCTTGGCCGCGGTCTTGGTGAGCTTCTTGGCCGCGGTCTTGGCGATCTTCATCGCGGGCTTGGCGATCTTCATCGCGGGCTTGGCGATCTTCATCGCGGGCTTGGCGATCTTCTTCGCGGGCTTGGCGATCTTCTTCGTGGGCTTGGCGGTCTTCTTCGTGGTTGGGGCGGTCGCTCTCCTGGTTGGCTTGCGGGTGGGCGGCATGGGTGCTCGGGCGAACGTGCCAGCGATCGCCGCGGGTGTGCAAGCGCCGAGGGCCCCGGACACCGCGGCCCTCGACGCGGCGGTGTCCCGCGCGGCGCAGTACGACAACGAGGCGGCGCTCGCCCTGCTGCTCGCGGCCGGCGCCGACATGCGTGACTCGTCGCGGCCCGAGGAGCGGCGGCGCTGCGCTCTGGTCGGCAAGAGCTTCGACTTCATCAAGACGGCGCTCGACCACGGGGTCCGGCCCGACGCGTGCCCGCGCGGCGAGGCCGCGATCTGGGAGGCGGTACGGTTCGGCCAGGACGACGCGGAGGTGGCCCGCATCGTGACGCTGCTGCGCGGCGCGGGCTGGTCGCCGACGGCGGCGCCGGAGCACGACAGGCAGACGCCGGCCGAGCTCGCGGCCGCGAAGAAGTGGACGCGCACGCAGCAGGCGCTCGCGGCCCCGTGACGGGGCGCGGGCTCACGGGGAGTTTGCCGCGACAGCCGGGCGGCGGCTGATACACTGCGGGTCTTGCTCGCGCTCCAAGGCATGTCTCCCGTCGCGCTCGCGCGGCAGTTTCCGGAGCTCACGGCGGCCGAGTCGCGGCGGGTCGCGGCGGCGATCGTGCGCAGCGGGCCGCAGGCGCTCGCGGGGCCGCTGATCCAGGTCCGGCGCGCCGCGATGGAGGCGCTGCGGGCCCGCGGCCATGTGCCGACATTGACGCTGCGGGCCGAGCAGGCCAGCCGGGTCGACCCGTTCGTCAAATACCTGTTCGCGGGGCCCGACGGGGCGGAGTTCGAGAGTGTGCGCATTCCGCTGGCCCAGCCGGGGCGCTACAGCGTGTGCGTCAGTTCGCAGGTGGGGTGCGCGCTGGCCTGCGCGTTCTGTGCGACGGGGCGGCTCGGGCTGCGCCGCAACCTCGAGGCGTGGGAGATCGTCGAGCAGGTCCGGGAGATCCGCGGGCGGGTGCCGGCGGGCGGGCGGGTGCACGGCGTAGTGTTTCAGGGCATGGGCGAGCCGCTCGCCAACCTCGATCGTGTGCTCGCGGCGATCGCGGTGCTGTCCGACCCGTCCGCGCTGGCGATCGACGCGCGTGCGATCACCGTGTGCACGTCGGGGCTGCCCGCGGGGATCCTCCGGCTGGCCCGCGAGGCGCCGCGGGTCCGCGTGGGCATCTCGATCGCCAGCGCTCGCCGCGAGGTCCGCCGCTCGCTGATGCCGATCGACGGGGCCCACGCGCTGCAGGACGTGTTGGCCGCGGCCGCCGAGCACGCGCGGATCACCCGGCTGGCCCCGATGTTCGCGGTGACGCTGCTGCACGGCCACAACGACGGCGAGCCCGACGCCGCGGCGCTGGCCGAGCTGGTCCATGCATTCACCGCGGACGCGGGGGTGCGGCCGCGGCTGACGCTGCTCGCGTACAACCCGATCGACGCCGACGACGACCCGTTCACCCGCACGCCCGCGGCCGACGAGGCGAGGTTCCGCGACTGGCTGGCGGCGCGCGGGGTGTTCACCCACCGCCGTTACAGCGGCGGCTCCGACGTGGCCGCCGCGTGCGGGCAGCTCGCGGCGCGGGCCTCACCTGCGCAGGGTGCGTAGCCCCGGCTCCGCGCCGGTCGTGGGGGCGGCGGGGAACCCCGACGGCGCGGCGATCGAGTCGTGGCTCGCGCATCGGGAATGATCCGCTATAGACCGGAGGATGACCACGCCGACCGAAGCGGACCACATCGAGCGGATCACCGATCGTCTGCGCCGCGATCACCCCGATCCGACCATGCGCCAGCAGCTCTACGACAGCGGCGGGCTGCCCGACTACGTGCGGGTGCTGATGCAGGGGATCGACGACGACGAGCTGCTCGCGCGGGTGACCGCCGCGGTCCGGGCCGCGGAGGACGGGACATCCGCCGCGTAGGTAGGTGAAGCGGTCCACGCCTCGATGTGGCGTGGTTCCCCGACATACAACGGTGAACAAACTCACCACAAATTTTGCGAGACCCCTTGTGTGCCGTGATTCGTCGTGAAACACCGGACTCGAGCTCTGCTCTCAAGGAGATTCCTCGATGACGACCTTCACCTCGACGTTGAACCGGATCTTCCTCGGCGCCGTGCCTGTCGTCGCCGCGGCGATCTACCTCGCCAACAGCGATCGCCTGCTCGACACCGACGAGGTGCTCGTCACGACCGGGGCGATCGCCCTCGGCGCGCTGCTCCTAGCATCCGGCATGATCGGCGCGCTGCGCCTCGCCGGCACGCCGCGGACCCGGACGCCGCCGCAGCGGTCCGCGGGCGAGCGGATCGCGTGGGGCGCGCTCACCCTGGTCATGGGCGTGCTCGTGGCGCTGATCGTCGCGACGGCGGCCCGGGTCCGCAACGTGACGCTCGTCGAGCAGACCGAGTGGCAGCGCGCCGTCCAGGCCGACACGCCGGGCGCCTACGAGGATTACCTGGCGTTCGTCGAGCGCACCCGGCCGACCCGCGCGCAGGGGTTCGCGCGGCTGGTCCGCCTCAACGACACCCAGTGGTTGTTCGACATGTTCACCGAGGCCAGCGGGCACATCGTCGCCGCGACCATCGCCCACGACGACGCGAGCTACCGCGAGACCGTCAAGGTCGGCACGCCGCAGGCGTTCCGCGCGTACCTGCGGGACTTCAACCCGGGCGTGCACACCGCGGACGCGACGCTCGCCCTCGACGACGCGGTCTACGCCGCGGCCGAGAAGGCCGGCACCGCGGCCGCGCTCCGCGACTACCGCGAGCAGTTCACCCGCGGCCGGCACACGAAGGACGCGCGCCTCGCCCTCGAGGCGATGTACGCCAGGGCCGAGGCGGACTACGACGCGCGGGTCGCCGGCAAGGCCGACGCCGTCGCGGCCGCCGGGATCAAGGCGCTGCTCGCGGGCCTGCGCGAGGAGGACGTCGACCAGGTCCGCGTGCCGGTGGCGTTCCAGCCGGTGACCGGGCTCGCGGGTGACGCCATCGAGCTGGCGAGCAAGGCCAAGGCCGGCGGCGCGAAGGTCGCTCCGGTCGCCCCGGCGCTGTCCGCCGAGGCCAACGCGGCGCGCGAGTCCGCCGTCGTCGAGGCGCTCAATGACGGCCTCGCGGACGTGGTCGGCGATCTGTTCCGCCTCGAGGTCCGCCCCGCCGACGAGACCCGTGGCGAGCTGCGCCTGCTCGTCAGCACCCAGGTCCGCGCCACCGGCGAGGTCCACGCCGCCGAGGACCAGGCCCGCCTCCCGCCCGCGCAGCGCACCGTGCACGCCGGCCTCGAGTTCGTGTTCAAGGCCTCGGTCCAGGTGCCCGGCAGCAAGGGCGTGCCGTTCACCTTCACCGTCAAGCCGGCCCCGAAGTTCGCGGCGGGCGCCGCCGCGGACGACGTGACCGCGGCGATGGTGTCGCTCGCGTTCGAGGAGCTCCGCGGGGCCCTGCTCAAGGCCCACGGCCTCGGCGGCTGAGCGCGCCCGGCGGACGCGCCGGCTGCTCCGGCGTGGGTCCACTCGCAATGGACCGTCACGGGCTCGCTGCGGGCGAGTCGGCTGGTGACAGCTCGAACGGGTAGGAGACCATGACCGTCGCGCCCCGTCTGTTCGGCTTCGGGAAGGTCCAGCGCCTGGCGGCCGCGGCCATGCACGCGCCGACGGCGGCGTCGGCGAGCGTGGATTCGCGGACGGTGCTCTCGCCGACCTTGCCGGTCGCGAGAATTTTAAAGTCGATGACGACGCGGCCGCCGAGCGTCGGATCTCGGACGAGGCCGTCGGCGTGGCAGGCGTGGAGCTCGCGGATGTGGGCGCGTACGATCCGGCGGATCATCTCCTTGTCGAGCGGCCCCTGGATCTTCGCCGCCCCCTGAACGACCGTCGAAGCTGTGGGCGCCGGCGGGGTCGGCGACTCTCGCCGCGAGTCGTCCCTCGCGCCGTCCTCCTCGTTGTCGACGATCCACAGCCGGTCCGCGTCCAGGACGAGCCAGCGGCCGCGGACGAACGCGCTGGTGGCGATGCCGATCGAGATCTCGATCGGCATATCCTTCGAGCCGGACAGGACGACCACGTGGATGGGTTCGGCGACCCCGACGTCGCCGCGCAGGAGGGTGGCCTCGACGCGGATCTCCACGATCTCCATGGTCGTCGGATCGACGCCACGCGCGCGCAGCTTGCCGAGGAATTCGGCGAACAGCCGCTCGACGGCGGCGCGCTGCTCCGCCTGCCTCGAATTGTCGGGCGGCGGCGATAGGTGAGCCGAGAACCTGGCGAACGCGACCTGGTCCTCCCAATCCAGCATGAACAGCCGGACGAACCCCGGCGCGTCGTTGGCCTTCAACGCGAGGAAGACCGCGCAGGCCAAGCCCGCGGCCTCGCTCTGGTTCGGGTTGCAGGGGGCGGTGGCTCCCGTCGGCGCGGCCGCGGCCGCGGGCGCCGCTCCCATCGCTGTCGCGGCGGGCTGCGGCGGCGGCTTCGCCTCGTTCGAGCAGGCCGTCATGGATAGGGTCAGCGCCAGACTCGAGATATGTCGTATTCGCATCGCGTTCAACCTACCGGAGCGCGCAAAAGGACGCCAGGAGCGGCGGGCAGCCCGTCCGTCGATCCGCGGGCGACGTCGAGGATATGCGGCGGCGATTCACGGGCTCGCTGCAGGCGCGCCGAACGGTGACAGCTCGAACGGATAGGAGACCGTGACCGTCGCGGGCCTGTCGGGCTTCGGGAAGGTCCAGCGCTTGATGGCCGCCGCCATGCACTGGCCGACGGCGGCGTCGGGGACCGTGGATTCGCGGAGTGTGCTCTCACTGACCTTGCCGGTGGCGACGACCACGAAATCGACGACGACGCGGCCACCGAGCTGCGGATCCCGGGTGAGGCCAAGCTCGTGGCAGTCGCGGAGCTCGGGAATGTGGGCACGTACGATCCGGCGGACGATATTCTTGTCGAGCGGTCCCTGGACCTTCGCTTCGCCCTGAACGATCATGGAGGAGGTCACGGCGCGGGCCGGAGCGGATTGCTCCGCGTCGTCGCTCGGATCGTCCTGCTCGCGGTCGACGGGCGGCAGCCGTATGCTGTCCATGATGAGCCAGCGGCCGCGGACGAACGGGCAGTCGTCGATCTTGATCTCGAGCTCGTCCGGCATGTCCTTCGGGCCGAAGAGAATGACCAGAGTCAGGTCTTCGGCGAAGCCGAGGTCACCTCGCACGATGGTGGGGCCGATGTGGATCTCCAGGAGCTCCATGGTCCCTGGATCGACGCCGCGGCTTCGCAGCTCGCCGACGAGCTCGACGAAGTGGCGCTCGACGGCGGCGCGCTGGTCCGCCAGCCGCGAGTCGTCGGCCCCCGACGGGAGGTGGTCCGCGAAGCTGGAGAACGCGGCGCGGTCCGCCCCCTCCAGCATGAACAGCGGGACGACCGACGGCGCGTCGTTCGCCTTCAACGCGTGGAAGACCGCGCAGGCCAGGCCTGCGGCCGTCGCCTGATTCGGGCTGCAAGCGACGGTGGGGATCGCGGGCGGGTCTCCCGTCGGCGCCGCCGCGGGGACCGCGGGCGTCGCTCCCGTCGCCGCCCTGGCGGGGTGCTCCGGCGGCGGCTTCGCCTCGTTCGAGCAGGCTGTCAGGCATATCGCCAGTGGCAGACTTGAGGAGCGTCGTATTCGCATCGCGTTCAACCTACCGGAACGCGCAAAAGGGCGCCAGGCTCCGGCGGGCAGGGTGGCCCGGCCACGGCCGCGTATCGACATCAACGGCGTCGACGCGGATGCAGCGTCAGGAGCCCGAGCATCAGCCACAGTCCGTGCGAGCCGTGGTCGCCGCGGCACCCGCACACTTTATCGTCGTCCAGGCCGCCCGACTCCGAGCCGGATCCGTCCTCGCCCGGTCCGTCTCCGTCGTCCGCGTTCGTCGTCGACCCGAATAGACCGTCGTCGCCGCCCGGGCACGGCTCCAGCGGGCGCGGCCAGTCGTTCGCCTGGTTCCAGGCGGTCCGCGCCGCGTCGATCGCCGCGAGGTTGTCGACCAGAGACATCGGCGCTCCGACGAATGGGATCGTCTGGATCTCCTGCGCCCACCAGTCGTCGCCGGGGATCGCCGGCCACGGCGCCCCGCTCGGCACGTAGACCTCGCGTTCGTCGGGCAACCGCACGATGCTGTCGCCGCTCAGCAGCACGGACTGGTACGCCTGTCGCAGCTGGGGCACCGACGGGAGGCTCGGCGTCGTGTGAAAGATCGGGTCCTCCGTCATCTCGTCGGGGGAGATCGTCGTGTACATGCGCGTCAGGGCGGGCCACGTGTCTAGCAGCTCGGACGCGTGCATCCCTGGATCGATCACCCGGTCGAGCAGCGCCGCCGCGAACTCCGCCCCGCCGTTCCATAGATTCACGTCGATCTGATCCGCGTAGTCGCCGAGGTACGGATAAAAATCCAGCGGTTCGACCCCCTGCGGCGGCGGCAGGTATGCGAGCAGCAGCCCGTAGATCAGCGGGTGGTTCCACGTGCACGCGGCCGCGTCCGTGCACGACGCGAGCCCCTGCTGGTTGAGCGCGTCGACCACCAGCGTCGGATCCAGCCCGACGAATTCCTGCTCGTTCCAGGCCACGCGGTAGATCTCGAGCTGCGACACCGAGCTGCTCGTGCCCGCGTACTCGGTGACGAACGCCCGACCGTCCGCCAGCGGTGCGTCGACCGCCTGCGCGACCACTTCCTTGTAATTGCTCGCCTGCTTCAGCCAGTCGATCTTCAGCGGGTTGATCTCCACGTGCCGGTAGTTCGTCGGCGCCGCCCGGTCGTCCGCCAGCACGAACACCCGGATGTCCATGTCCTCGACCGCCGCGATCCGCGTCAATCGCAGCGGGAAGCACGTCTCGAGCCCGTCGTAGCGCAGCGTGATCGGGTGGACGTCCTGCAGCCTGGCCCCGCGGGTCAGCTTCAACGCCGCGATCACGTTGCCCTCGTCCAGATACTGCTGAAGGATCGGCGCCGCGTCCGGGTTCCAGGTGTAGCCGTTCAACTCCAGCCACATCTGGATCGGCGCCAGCTGGGTGTCCTGCAGGACGACGACGTCGAACGCTCATCCACGCGAACTCGTCCGCGTTGGTGGCGGGGTCGTACGAGACCTGGACGTGCACCTCCGCGAGGTCGCCGCCCATCACGAAGATCAAATTCTCGCCGCTCTGATCGACCGCCGCCGCCGGCTCCGTCGGTTGTTGCACCCACGCGCTGAAGAACCCGCCGCACGCCTCGGCCCGCCCCGGCGCCGTCGTCAGCGCCAGCCCGACCATCACACCATAAATTGTTGCTCGCATCGTGAAGCCCGATCGAAGTGGGCCCCAGCAAATCACACCTCGCCTGCCCGCACCACCCGGGGTGGGGCGAGCCGACCCGTCCCCGCCGACGATGTCCGCCGGCACGCCCGCGGACAACGTTCCGTCGGCGCCGACGCCAGGTCACGAGCCCGGGCGCCGTGGTGCACGTGCACGGCTCGCGACCTGGCGCCGGGCTTGACCGGCGGGCTCACGCGCTCGCGTGGTGCTGCTTGAAGTACTTGCGCGCGTAGGCGACGAGCTGCGCGTCGCTCGGGTGGTCCGAGGGCTCGACGGCGACGATCGACCGGGCGAGCTCCGCGTGGTGCTGCTGGACGTGGTGCACGAACTGATCCTTGGCGACGCCGGGTCCGAGCACCAGGACGGCGTCCGTGCCGGCGAGGTGCCCGGCGACGTCGTGGTAGAACAGCGCCTCGTAGTGGCCCGCCCGCGGGGTGTGGGGATTCACGTGCTGATCGGGCTCGTCGCGGTGATAGACGTGACGGCGGAACTCGTCGCCGGCGAGCTCGAAGACTTTGGCGGTCTTGCTGTCGATCCAAACGATGGTGGGATGCATGGTGTCCGGTATACGCCGGGCGCACCGTCGCCACCACGACCACCGCGGCCTCGCCGCGAGAGGCAGCCCGCATCAATGACGTCGCGTCGCGGATGTTCGGACGGGGATCGCGTGGCGGTGCAGCCCAGCGCAGGAGCAGCGGTGAAATCGCTGCATTCATTCGCAGGAGTTGCACCGCGCGTCGGCGGCATGGATCAGGCAGGAGCCTGGGCCGGGTTCATCCACATGACGCCCCAGCCGTGGCCATCGAGGTCGTGGAACGACCAGTCGTACATGAAGCCGTGGTCCTGCGGTTCGTCGGGCGTGTTGCCGCCGGCGGCGATGGCCTTGTGGACCAGCTCGTCGACCTCGGCGCGGGAGTGGGCGGCGATGCAGAACAGGGCCTCGGTGTGCGTGCTGGTGTCGCACAGCTGCTTGCGGGTGAGCTCTTTGATGCGGCTCTCCGGGAGGAGCATGACGTGGGCGTCCTCGCTGAGGGTCATGCAGCTGTCCCCGAACTGCGGGTCGAAGGTGAAGCCGAGGTGCTTAAAAAAGGCGATCGACCGCTGGAGGTCGCGGACGGGCAGGGTGACGAAGAACTTGCGGGAGGTGGGCTTGGTCATGGGGGGTCTTTCTAATACATGGACCGCGGAGGGCGGGCGAACTCATCGGTCCGCGGAGAAAATTTCTTCGAGGGCCGTTCCGCGGCTCTCCGGCGCCGCCGACACGCACGCCGGACTGGCATGATACAGGCGCCGCCGCGCTGGCCCGCGCTCGTGCCCCGGCCCTCGCGTGATAGAGTCGCCGCTCGGTGTCCCCACGAACCTTCATCCCGCTCGCGTGCCTCGTCGCCTGCACCACGAACCCGCCGCAGGCCGCCCCGACACCCGCCGCCGCACCCGCGCCGCCCACACCGCCGGCCGGGCCTCCGCCAGTCGAGCCCGCGCCGCCCGCGACCCCGCCAGTCGAGCCCCCGCCGCCCGCCGCCCCGCCGTCCGCGACCGTCCCGCTGAACCTCGGCGACATCGCCGGCGCCTATATCGAGGGCGAGGGCCGCGACTGGCTCGTCGACATCATCGAGCTGCCGAAGGGCCTCGACCTCACCGCCATGAACAAGCGCCTCGAGGGCCTCGAGCCGGGCGGCGAGCTGCTCTTCAAGAAGCCCCGCGACCCCGCCTTGCCCGCCGGCTTCGCCGTCGGCGACCCCTGGACGCTGATCTCCCGCGACGGCGCCGAGCCGCGTAAGGCCTCCGCCTACGCCGCCTCCGTGTCGGAGTCCTCCGGCACCCTGCACTTCACCTTCCACCTCGGACCCGCCTCCGCCGCCGCCACGGCCGAGGGCCACGCCCTCGCGCTGCGCGGCCACCACACCCGCCCGCTCAAGCTGCTCGTCCCGCCCGCCGAGAAGCTGCCCGCCGGCATGCTCGACCGCGTCGTCAAGGAGCTCACCCCGCACTTCGAGCCCGAGCTCCGCGACGTCCTGCCCGCGATCAAGTTCAAGGACGACGACCTCAAGCTGTACCCCGGCCGCTTCCCCGGCGGCCGCAGCCACGTCGGCTTCCTCGCCGCCCTGCCCGGCGACGACGACGACCGACCCCCGGCCTCCGGCATCGTCTTCACCTACCCCGACGGCCGCGCCGAGCACTTCGCCGTCGCCGGCGTCATGGGCGTCGTGGAGCTCCTCGGCGTCGTCGACCTCGACGGCGACGGCACCGACGAGGTCGCCTACGACGACAGCTACCACGAGGGCTGGTACATCGAGCTGCTCCACTGGACCGACGGCCGCCCCGTCCACCACACGCTCTCCGGCGACGGCGTCTGACCGTGGCGTGCGCCGAGGCGTCCGGACGGCGATGACATGCGCTCAATCTGTTCGACCTACCGGACCGGCGCGTCGAACCGGACCCGGACGCCCTCGGGCCGCTCGAGCGGCAGCCCGTTCGCGGCGCCGCCGTCGCGGTCGCTGCCCCAGCACCACACGCCGCCGGCCTCCTCGCGCGCGCACGCGAAGCTCCCGCCGACCCCGAGCTCGACGACCGCGGGCAGCCCCGCGATCTTGCTCGCCCGCTCGGCGGAGCCGTCGTGC
>Ga0075158_10002833_pt1 | contig 12446 bp, 14 predicted proteins | sample JI91814BDNA_FD_70968 | JGI IMG/M metagenome (GOLD analysis project Ga0075158, IMG submission 70968) | Wastewater effluent complex algal communities from Wisconsin, to seasonally profile nutrient transformation and Carbon sequestration -... | ecosystem: Engineered > WWTP > Effluent > Algae... | reverse complement strand
TATCATATAATATTTGAATAAAACAAAAAATAATAGATATATATAGATTAATTTATTAATCAGTAATCATCATTGAGAATAGCAGCGACCCCACTGAGAATCCATTTACTGTCATCGAAATCATAACTTTCCATTTTTAGATCAGCAGTAAATACGTAAGTTGGACCTCTTTGTGTAGTATAATACACAGGACATTTGTATTTTCCAGTGACATCTTTATTTTCTATTTCCTTACTAATGACATTCATCACTGGTAGATATGGATGGAGTTCTTTTAATTTTTAATCAACCAAATATCCATCATTGTCACTGATTTCCCAACTAGCTCCTTCTAAAAACATTCCATGAATGTAAGCTCCTTCTTCTGGATGAGTTTAAATGTGTGTAGGATCCATTACTGATGTGGCAACTGTCTCTAATGTCATGTTGTCTAAAGGTAATGTTTTAGATCTTGCAGTCAATTACATAATGGCAGTCAGAAAACTCATCGGATTGAATAAATAAGATATACATACAGATTTGGGAAGTCTTAGATCTTCAGACCATTCTTAAAGTTAATTTTATCTTAATTTGAGCTCTTTAAACCAATTTGGTAAACTTTTCTTAGAAGGATAAAAAGAACCCCATTTGTCTGGAATTCTATTGAGAGTAAGTGAATTAGCCAGTAATTCCATTTGATCAGTCATATTTAAAGCACCATCTAATCCCATATAAAGTCCTTCTAAAGATCCTGTAATTTCACTTAATAAGCTATTCATTTTTTCACATTCTTGAAGACAAAATATATCATAAGGCGAAGGAATAGGATCATTTTTAGCTTCAATTTTTTCCATTATTTTAATCAATACGAATTATTCGGGAATGTTCTCTTGGTATTTTTTAACTAATTCCTTCAAATTATTATCTTCATTTCCTTTTTGATTTTTATTTCCTCCTTAAATATCTATTATCATATTAAAGATGGATTCACATTGATTTGTAAGATAATTGATTTCTGCGTTTGAATGCATTCCGAACATTAAAGGACTTTCTTTTGGAATTTTGTCAATATAATTTACATAATCTTAAAATTCATTCTTATTCGGATCCAAAATTCTGTAAATTGGATTTTGAGCAGGTATTAAATTCATATTGGACAGTAAATCAGGTTTGATCAATACTTTCAGATAAGTATTATTAGTTCTTCTATCCCAATCATCTGTAATATGTCCTCCATACATAATTTCTCCGTATATATATTTCAAATCTTCGTATGGAACTTATTCATATTTTTCAAGATAATTATGTAAAACGTCTGCGCATATTGTAAGATCACCATCATTGAAATTATAAACTCTAGACCAACCTTATGTTCCGAATTTTTTTCTTCCTAAAACAACCGAATGGAAATAACATAAAGCGAAAAGTATACTTTTGTATTCATTTTTCTTTGAACTATGATCAACATTTTATTGAGAAAATTGTGAAAGAGCTCTTTACATGTTTGCTTTGAGATCTTGAGGAGCTTGATTAGAAATTTTAATGCATTTTTGAAGTATGGCTTCAGGAATGATTTACATTTAAGGTAGAGGTGGAGGCTCTGAACTGATAAAAACTCTGAAATCTTAATGTGCATCCTTAATTACTTTTTCTAGAGCCCTTTCGAAATCTTTCAACCAACTTTACATTAAATGAACATTTTAAAGGAAAATCCAATTACCATTTTTGGCACATTCTTTCAATAATTTCAAAGCCTTTTCTTCTTATCCTTAACCCATTGATAAATTAAATAACGATTAATCCATTATTTTACCATAAGTTTTACCTATATTTTCAACATCTTATGTTGGATCCACTCCTGGGAATAATACGAAAAACATAGGAATTTATGGACTAGCTTAAATGAATGTATCTTTCATATTGAATGGTTTTTATTCAATATATTGATCTCCCATATATTTTTAAACGAAATATTTTAGTGCAGAAGAAACTCAATCTGGTCTCATCATTTTAATAACCATTAGTTTATGGAATTCTGACACATCTTTAAATTTTTTAGGAAGTTCTATTTCTTCTACTTTTTCTTCACTAAACCATTTCCTCCAATGCAAATGATCATGATCGAAATTATCACATAAATCAGAAAGCTCTTCTATGTAATCTAAGGTTTTACAATCTTTCCATATTTATTCAGTCAAATATCCTTTTACAGTTTCAGGAATATTAGGATAATTCATTAATTGTTTACCGAAAATAAGATGGTTTATTTCATCAAACTGTAGTTTTCCATCCCTTTCTAGGATTTTTAAACAAATCAAAGTTGAAAATATAATTTTATGATTTTCAAATAAACCCTTTCTAACATAATCAAAGCATTCATAAGTAATACTTTCAGATAGTGCTTACACTCTCTCTTTAACTTCTTTTTCAGATAATTTGTTTTCAATTTAATTTTCCTATTAATTTTCAGTAATTTGTTCATTTTCATTATTTTTCTCATTTTGATCTTCAATTTCCTGATTTTAATCATCTTATTATTTTTGAATCTATTGTTAATATCTCTAGGCTACTATTTTGATTGCTCTAATGATAACTTCCAAAAATGACTCTAAACTATACATGTAAAAAGTACTCATTTTTTTCAAATCATTCATTAAAAAGAAAATTAAAGCACCTCTTAAAGCTGCAGGTCAATAAAACTCAGAGGCAAGATTGATTTGTTTTTCAGTAATTAATGCAATTTCAACTTTATCTCTTATTTCAATTGAAAATTTCTATGATGATTCAAGATTGTTTATTAAATCAATATCTTCCAAAAATTCTCCCTCAAGATTTTTTAATCTTTATAACAATCCTTTTTCTAATTCCTTAAGTTTGATTTTGAATTCATTCTATTATTATATCAAATTCATTTTCATTTTGCTTAAATCTGGTCTTTCTTTCTATACAACAAGAGATAATAATTGATCACCTAATCCTTCCTCAGTAACCGTAAAATTAATTAATGCAGCCTCTGCCTGCACTTCAGGAGGATAGTGTGGATTACTTAATTTTGTTTGTAAATAGAGAACAAAATTTGGATTTAATTCTAAATCTTTTCCACCAAATTTCATATATTTTTTTCCAGATCTTTTGAAAGTATTTCTAGCAATAACGGGCATAATGGTTGCATCAATATTTTCTTCTAAATTTTCTAATAAAACTGGAAAACCATTTTCAATAGCTCTTTCCAATTCAATTGTCATTGTTTTAGCTCCAATTCTCATTACTTTGAGATTGTTTTCTTTTTCTTTTTGTAAAATCCAAGTAATTCCTTGCAATTAAGGATCAATTAATAAAGGATATCTTTCCGAATTTGTTAAAATAACTCCGTTTTCTATTGATACACTATCCGATGGAAGTCCTTAATTATTCCAAATAGCTTTTGTAGCATCATCAACTAAAAGTGAAATAGGGTTAGCTTCTAAGGATTTAGGTATTTATCTTTTTTGTATAAAAGGTTAAAACTCTTATTTTATAATAAATTCTCTAAAACGTTTGGTGAAAGGACCAGTATAGGATATAAATCCAGCTGCTAGCAAAATATCACCTATAACATTATCTAGTTCATGTTACATTATTTTAATATTTTCACTCCATCTTCCCTTTTCTGAACTTAAAGCATTCACTAATCTTTAAGCCATAGATAATTTTAATTGACATTTATCTGCCTCTGCTATAGCTTTATTTTTATCTGAAGAAGCTTTATCAAATTATTGAATTAAAATAGAAAGATCGGCTTCTAATTATGCTACTTCAGCTTTTACTTTTTCTAATTTCGAGTTGGCTGTTTCTAATTCCAGATTTGCCTTTTCCAGAGCTTCCCTTTTAGGAATCATTTGAGTCATAGCGTCATAATATTAAACCATACAAGTTATAAAGGTCAAAATATTTCCTGCAGCCTTTGATTTTTTGGCCATTAATTCAGGATTCTAAAATATTTCTTCTTAATAAAAAGGTTTGATTTTTGCAAAGTTCTAAGATGGAACTTTATTTTCATTAATTAAATTTGGAAAACCTAATAACATATCAATTAATTTTTTAGGTTCTTTCATCAATTTTAAACAACCATTTTTCCAATCTAAATTTTTAGGTAACTTTTACTTATTTAATTCAATATCATTATCGTATCCAGGAACACCTGAAAACATATACATTATACAGAAAAAGATTTTATCTACTCCTGGTGGAGGATTGGCTACAGATTTCAAAAACTAAATTTCCTTTATATCAAGATTATTCAAATTTTCTTTGGCCTATTCTACTAATGGGGTTAATTTTCTTACGTCTTCTTCACAACTACTTTTTTAAATTTCAACTTCGATTTTAATTTTTGTGCAAATTTCTTCCTCTTATCTTGCTTTCTAACTTTCTTATTCAACTTTTGCTTTTTCTCTTCCAACTACTTCTGCAACCTCATCTGCTTCCTTTTTCTTTTATTCAACATCTACTGAAATAACTTTCAAATCTTCTTGTAATTCAGCTACTTTAGTTTCAGTTTCTTCCAATTTAACTAATCCTAATTCATAATTATCTCTTTCATTACCCAATTCATTTCACTTTTTTTTGAGCATAATTTTAAATAATTCTAATAGTTCCAAAAAACTTTTTGGTGTGGTATAAACATAACGACCTTCTTATTCATAAATTCTTTTGGCTGCTTTGTTAGCGATTTCAAAACTAAATGGCATGAAATCAATGACAGAATTTCGGACACTTTCTTCTCCAAGATCTGTTTCAGCTAAAAATTCCTTTGCCACATTCTTCAATGCCTCTTTTGGCCATGCTTGGAACCAATTAATAGTAGTACAATTAATCAAGGCAGGGAACCTTCTTGCTCTTGTTCTAAAAACATCTCCAACTGGTGAAAAACATAGAGTTACATGCAAATTATTTTTTACTCTACTAATAAAATATGACCAACAATCATCAGGTGTATCTCCTTATCCAAGTGCTTTTACCTTTGGTCTGACAGCATTAATGATATTCATTTTATCTTCTTCTGTATACAAATCAGCAACTTCTCCAGAACTTAACAAATCATTTATATAAACTAAAAATCTTTCTTAAGTTATGTGTCCATCGGTAATTAAAAATAATATACCTTCATCTTTTAAACCAGTTTTATTATATAATGAAAGAAGATCTTCTTTTAAAGAATTAATACTGTAAGATGATGAAACCGTCATTGAAAATGGTGTAAGTTCGCAAATAAAAGATGCTAATTTTGTTAAAGATTATTTTCCACTTCCTCCAACTCCAACTAATAAAGCATGACCAGAAGGACTGGATATAATTCATGTAATTCAACATACATGTCTAATGGCATCATCGAATAAAACTAGATTCATTTCAACTAAATTTTCATTATAATCTTTTAAAGCCTCCAAAACATGTTTTTCCACTTCTGCAAAAGTCACATAATCATAAGTTTTATCATTCTAATATCCATTTGGGAAATTAATAAATTGAAGAGTTTCTGGATTATTATTAAAATATTTCTGAAGAGGATATTTAGCAAAATTTTTTTTAACAACATCACCGAGAATACCTTTAAATGTTTTGATATCTTCTTAAGTCACTAATCTGTCTGAGTAAACTCTCTCACTTTCATGCATCCATAATTTTACTACCTTTTCTGGATCATTGAATTATGTTGGTTATGAAAACAAAATTCCCTAAAATATCGAACTTAAATGTCTAATCGTAAATTCATAGTGAAAATTGATAGCAGTCTTTTTAAATTAAAATTATACTTTATCATGTAAAATAATTGCTGCTTTAATCAAACTTAAACTCATCTCTTGAACTGCTGATTTAAATTTTTTGAAATGACCTTTCAAAAATGTATCATATATTAATATTTAAGAAGATTGTTCAGGAACATTTACAGCTACTGTCCAAAAATGTCTTTAATATCTTGGATTAACAAAGAAGGATCCACTGGTAGGATTCATTGCAGCTATAACCTAAGTATTAATAACCTCCTTCAATTAAGGAACCTATTTAGAAATATCATACCAATGAGAATAATCTACATGTTGTCTAAGGAGAGCGATGGCAGTTTAAGTATTGTAAGGATCTAGTTAAGGCATATTTAAATCATCAATAAAATATATCAGGTTGATTTTACTTCCTTTTTTAGGACCATATCTATTACCTTATTTCACCAATTCATTTTCCATCATGTTTTATAGATATTCCGAATCAGTATAGTAATTAAAATTAATCACTGAATAGTAATAATCTTCTGGGTAATTTTTCCTAATATCTTTCAATAAACCTTTTATTAATTATGTTTTTCCACAACCTGCTTATCCAATGAAAAGTATTGGAGTTTTTTCGAATATAATGTAACGAGATAATGTTTATAAAGACACAGTTTCTGGTATTGGTACTGTTATGTTTCCCATAGGAATTATGGGGTCATAATCTATATTTTATACTTCGGTTTTCCATTCTCACAAATAGCTTGGAGGAGTATCTAAACATACAAAATAATCAAAAACAGTTCCTTTTGATGGAAACTTAACACCCTTAAATTCATTTTTCCAAAATGAAGAAAACTCCTTTCTATAATCTTTATTATCTTTTTCAGTCAAACAACCACCAAAGGCCCAAATTGCACTCATTACAAATATAGACTCAGTTTTTATATTATCCAGTATAATTACTCCATCATTTTCAGTGCCTTAATTCATTTTATCTAAATTTTAACTTATGGTGTGTTTGATCATTTTACATAATATTGTCGTCATTGAGAAAAAAGAAATTGGAACAACGAATTTGCATTACTTTCTCATATAGTCAACTACTGCTTCTACATATTTCTTGAATAAGGTGCTTAGAAAATCTATTTTTACTTTATATTTTTCCTAAAATTGTTTAAGCCAACTCTTAATGTAAGAATCTCTTTAATATCCTTTATCATCTGAAATGTATAGTATACCAGCTCTTGAAACAGTTGCTGGTGTGGCATATTTCAAATCTCTAATTTCAAATATTAATTTCATATAATTTTTAAGTAAAATTCTTCCATTATTTGCAAGTGTTAACAATTTATTGTCGTCCATAACTGAGTTCATGCTTTCAATCCAATTGGCATCTAAATCTCCATCTAATATAATCCATTTTGGTAATCCATCAACCGTTTCTTCACTAAAGTATTACATATAATGACTTAGAAGTCCATTTTTCCATTCTTTAGTTTTCATATTTGTATATCCGTACAAATCTCTAGTATTAACCACTTTAGGATCTAAATCTTGACAAATCGTTTTTTATCCTGCTTTCTCATTTGATTTAGAAAGAATTTTCCAAGTAGTTGTTTTGCCTGATCCTGGTGGACCCATTATAAATACGGAATGTCTTATTTCCAACAATTCTTTTAGTTATACAATTTTCAAAATAAAATCTGGATGAGGAGTAAGTTTCTCAGAAATACTAGTGTCTATTATTGTTTTTTCAAAATCTTTGTCTACCTTTCTTTCAATCTGAATTGATGGGAATAAATCTCCTAAAAGTCCATTAAAAATTCCAAAATCTACCTAAGCAATTTTAGGATAATTAAAATCTCTCAAGGCTCTAAAGAGTAAACTTTCTTCATCAATAGTTGGTTCGGCTCTTTTAAATGTTCCAGCTACGACCAAGACACTTTTTATAGCTCTAAGTCCCCAATCATAATGATCTTGATCACTCAATAAACTTTTACATAATTTATACAAAGTTACAAACTTTCTTGCTAATTTTTTGGCTTTAACAAAACCTTCTGCCATTAATATATTTTCACAAATCAATTCTAAATCAGGAACAACGACAGTAATAGGTCTAAATAAAGCCTTCAAACCTTCGGGTAATTCAGCTCTTCCAAGATAACCAGGATTCATGGTAATAAAAGCTCCACATGATGGAATCAAATCAACTAAATCTTCTTCCATATAAAATTAGTGTTTCTTCATTTTGATAGCATCGGTAACAGATTTAAATTAAATTGTACAGACAGAAAGCACTTCCGGAATTAATCTATTAAATTCATCAAAACAACCCCAACATCCAGAACTAGCTAATCCTTTGAAAATATTACCCATTGTTTGATAATTCATTTCTCCAGAGCAATTAAATACATAACATGCTATTCCTAAAGCAGATGCCAAATCCTTTGTTGTTTCAGTTTTTCCTGTACCTGCAGGACCAGCCGGAGCACAACCCATTTTTAAATGAAGAGCTTAAGTTGCAGTAACATAAATTCTATCAGTTAAAGGTGTTATGACTAATCTAGGTCCATTTCCTAAGTATTCGTATGAATATGAGAAGGTTGCATCAGCAATTTTAGATATTGCGACGTTTTCATTATTATTCCAATAAAATTTTAATTGAGATTGCCATTGAAACTCGTTAGAGTTAGAACATTCTTCATTAATTAATTTCTCAACAGTATCTCTATTGTGTGTATCAATAGTTATTAAACACATTAGTTTGGTTCTCAAATCTCTTTTTAAATCTCCCTAAACTAACTTAATTAGTTCTGTCAATTTCTGAATGCTGTCTTCTTTAAATTTTAGCATTGCGTTATTATCTCCTTTTTGAATTTTATAAAATATTTCTTCAACCTCTTGAACCCAATAAATTGAATTTATAAGTAAATTTAGTTGAGCATAATTTTGATCAATCCAATCTAATCTGTTGAGAACTTTTATTTATTACATGTATTCAACTGCTTTTTATTTCATTGTATCAGTTACCAATTTTAATACATCTTATAGATATTTCTCCACTTTATCATTCAGAATCATTCCGCCATTTATAAAGGTAATTTTTTCTATACCAACTCCAGATGATAAAGATAATATTTTTGGTCTAGAATTAGGAACATCAATCATCTCTAATTTGTCAGCCGCTTATATAATTTTATTCATATAATTTTTTTCTCTGAAAAGTAACAGGGGGTTATTTCCATTGGCTAAAATATCTAATAATTCTTCCATGGTCAGAAAATAAAATCTTGGAAAAACTTTTCTTTTTTTTGCGATGAAATCATTCAATCCTTTTTGACATTCATTTAATTTTTTGAATAAATCTTCAAGCAAAAGATAAATTAATTTGTCATTTTATATTAAATTCGAAAATTCGAAAACATTTTTATTTTTGATTCCTTCTTACAAAACTTCTCTTACTTATTTATCAATGCCAATGAATTTTTTTGAGTCCTCAGGAAGCTCTTTGATAACTTCTTAAGAGTAAATGAAAAGATTTATCAAGAAACTCCAGGTCTTTTGTACTTCAGAGAGAAGTCTGATTGTTTCATTTACATTTGCCAATCCTTTCTACCATTTGAGAACTCTCTCTTCATAATATGTTAAGTATTTATTTGAAGATATTCCTTGAATCAACAATTGGTGTTCGTCCAATATTTCCAAATGTTCGTCATTAATTTTTAAAGTTTATATTACTCCATCCTTCAATTCTAAATTTTACAATTCAAAATTTATTTCTTTCCAAATTTATTCTACTTTGTCTATATCATTTTCAATCTTTCTTTCTTAAGTAGCTTTTTCTGTCAACTCTTCTATTTTCTCTTTGTATTTCTAGGAATAAATTTCAAAATCATAAAAAATTTTAAGTTTTACATCTTGTTTAAAATCCAATTGATTTTACACAATTGATCTAAACTCTTACCAATGTCTGTCATCAGGAACAATCATTGCCTGTTTCTTCAAATCTTCCACAATCGGTAAAAACACATTCCAATTTTATATTTCCTTTATTATTCCTTGGGCTACATCAGACTTTCTATCTAATCCTTTAATTGCTTTTAATTTTTTAAACAAGTCCTTAACTTCTTCTTACATTTCAGCTGGTTGAATTTTTGCCCATGAAGTTTCCAAGCATTATTTAAAAAATTATTGAATCTGCTGAATGTTTGACCATAAATTATGAATTACTGTTTTCTCGTTTTTTATGGCATCAAGCAGAATAGTAACAGATTCTGTCTTTTGAGGAAATTCAAACATTTTGGAGTAATATTTGAAATCTTCTAATTACTAATCAAAATTTTATATTTCTTCCTCTATTTTTTGAATTATTTGGAATGATCTTTGTGCTCCAGTGTTATATTTATAAACTTCTTTTTGTTTTAAAATTTGATTGTACTTCTTTAAATTCTCCTAAAAGTTTTCCATTTCAATCTCAGTCTTTTATCCTTCTTCTTTAAATTTATCAGAAATTTATTGTCCTACAAAATCACTATGTTTCAGTAGGTTATATAAATTTTTTTCCAATATTTCAACCATTTCTTACTCCTTGGGCATCTGCACATTTTACTCTTCATAAAAACTAAGAATCTGTTTGATTTTCTCCAAATCCAATTCGGTATTTTCCTTCTCACTTTTTAGTATCATTATGTTTTCTTTAATTTTCAAGAGTTTAAATCGATTTTCCTCATAATCATGATTCTTAATGTCAATTCCCTTTTTACTTTAATTTAAAAATCTTTCTATTTCCTTTAATCTTCCATCTATGAATTTTTTCATTTCTTTACCAGTGAAATCATTAGAAGTATCTCCATTGTTTATAAATTTGGTTTTAATTCTTCCACCTCTAATAATCTCAAATTATTCACTTTCATTTTGACATTCGATAATTATGTCTAATTCTGTCGGTTCTCCATCATAAGTAAATGTTACCAGATATCTACCATTTTTTAAATCCTCAATTTTATGATCAATCAATTGGGTTTCTTCTTCTTTTTCTTCAATTTTCTTTTCTTATTAATCATTTTATTCTGATTCCTTGAAATTTGTTTTTTTTATTTATACTCTAAAAACATCATCTCCACTTTATCTATTTTCGTTATTTTTATCTCTAGCTTAAATGAAAAAACTAGTTTATTTTCCAATATTATTATTCGACAACAAACCAGGTCCAAAAGCAATACTTTTTGAAGCTTTAGTATTGAAAAAATAGTTGAATGTTTCTTTAGTGATTGTCAAATCTCCCTAATCCATCCACACACGAACCTCAACTTCCTAAGGACCATCTTATTCAAAATTTGGGGTTTTACAATTTAATTGTTTTTCATTAACATATATTGCAGGAACATCTTATGTACTTTCTCCAGAGAATTTTACGTAAAATGTGCTTGTACTTTTGAATCCTTCACCATGAATTACACATTTAGTATTTCCACTTAAAGGTCCCATTTTTGGTTCTATTCCATAAATTGCATACTCAGGTCCAGTAATAGCTCCTATATTGAGTTAGAACATATCTCCTCTAAAATCATTAGACCATCCTCCAAATATAATTAATCTCTATTCTTATTAGTCATAAATAATTTATGAATGTTCTCTTTCCTTTGGTAAACATATTTCACTATCTAATTTTATTTTACAAACTTTTCCATCATCTAATTTTTTGTTTAAATCCACATACAAAACGGTATTAACAACACTTCCGAAATTTCTGGGAGCTCCTTCTTCAAAATATCCTTGTGAACCTCCGAAAATGAAAAGCTTCCATTATGGAAGGGACTAAATAACAATAGATTAATGATTCCATCTTGGAATATCAAAATTCAAATTGATTTCTTACCAAATATTCTACTGATATTCATATACATACATATTTTGAAATTGGCTTATATTACTCCATCCACCTTAAATAAACATAGTTTCTCCATCAGGAAGAAGACCTGCGATATGTCCTCCTCTAGGTTCTGGACTACTTCCTTTAGGTTCTATTTTTCACCACTCATAATTCTCACAATCCAATTCATACAAATCATTAAAACTACGTCTTGAATATCCTAAACCTCCATGTCCGCCAAAAATCAAAACCTTATTTAAATTTTTTAAAAATACAGAGGAGTGATTTGCCCTTGGTTCAGGTGCTCCTATTTTACTTTCAGTATTCTTTGGAATATGACCGGATTTTTGATTAGGAGGCTAAGACCAAACCATATTTTATCCTACCTTCAAAATATATGTATCATTGAAACGTTTATTGCTTTCATAAAGTCCTCCAAAAATAAGCATTTATCCTTTTTGAATTTCACAGGCTGAATGATGACAACGAGGCAAGGGAATATCACCGGATACATTGTGTTTATTCCATTGAAAATTTTTTTGTGAAATTTTAAGAGTATAAACATCATTGGTTGAACTGACTTTTCCTTTGCTATCTTCCATTACAAGACCGCCAAAGAGAACGAAAGTTCAATCTATTTTAAGAAGTGAGTGTCCAATTCTCGGAGTCGGAGTTTGAGAATTAGATTATAGCTCTGACCATTCTACTGGTTTTGGCATTTATTATAAAAACGCTTGGAGGGAAAATTATTTTAAAATTAATTTCTATTCGATTCAGACTATCATTGAAATAATTTTGAAGGGGTTTGGGGTTTGGGGTTTGGGGTTTGGGGTTTGGGGTTTGGG
>Ga0075158_10002832_pt1 | contig 12446 bp, 7 predicted proteins | sample JI91814BDNA_FD_70968 | JGI IMG/M metagenome (GOLD analysis project Ga0075158, IMG submission 70968) | Wastewater effluent complex algal communities from Wisconsin, to seasonally profile nutrient transformation and Carbon sequestration -... | ecosystem: Engineered > WWTP > Effluent > Algae... | reverse complement strand
CTCTTGGCAAACGTGTATTGCAACGTATTTCGCCGCAAGAAGAAATCGCGTTGCGTCATCATACCGATATCGGCGCTAAGGTATTGGGAACGGCGCGTTCACCGTTGATGGATATGGCGTGTCGAATTGCGTTAACGCACCATGAGCGATGGGATGGCAACGGATATCCGCTCGGCTTGAAGGGCGAAGACATTCCGCTCGAGGGACGCATTACGGCAGTCGCAGACGTGTTCGATGCACTCAGTACCAAACGTTGTTACAAGGATGCTTTTCCGATCGACAAATGCTTTAGCATTATGTCGAATGAAAGCGGAACCCATTTTGATCCAACCGTTTTGGCCGCATTTTTTGCCAAGCGTGCTGAGATCTTGGAAGTGCAATTGCGGTACGCGAACGAATCGTAGGCGACGCACGTAGCGTACCAATTTCGACAAAATCGGGCTCGAAAGGCTTCGATTTGATCGAAAGTTCCGGAAAAAGGTCGAACGGCGCATAGTGTCCAAAAAGCGGCAAAATCGGAGCGGAATTCTGGCTATCGATTCAGCTTGACGCCTACCGCTTATGGGGAAAGAATGATGCCAGTGAGCTTATCCTTCTGATGCGCCAAAGGCAACTAGTTGTGAATATGCGTTCGCCAGCCCCACGAGTTGAGAATTCTACGAGCTTGCAGTCCATTGATGTAAAGGTGCTGCAAGCTTTGTTTAATCTGACGGCCGACATTGCCTTTTTTATCAAAGATGAGACTGGGCGATATGTGGCTGTCAATGAATCGTTGCTTGCTCGGCATGGTCTGAAGTCGGAACGCGAAGCTTTAGGCAAGACTCCCCAGGAAATTTGCCCAGGTAAGTTTGGAAGCATTCCGACGGAGCAGGATCAACGTGTGTTGAGAACGGGTAAAGCACTGTTGGATCATCTGGAGTTGCAGTGGCATCGTCCGCACGAGCCGGTGTGGTGCTTGACCTCGAAGATTCCTTTGAAGGACAGTCACGGCAAGACGGTTGGGTTGATTGGTTTTTCTCGCGATGTTCGCACGGCAGTGCGGACGGGTGAGATTCCCAAAGCGTTTGCAGAAGTGTTGGAAGCTTTTGAGCAAGCACCTGCGATGGAATTGACCCCTGCCCTTCTGGCTGCGCGTTCCAAGTTATCCACAGCCCGCTTGGCTCGATTGACCAAGAAACTTTTTGGCTTAACTCCTTCGCAGTTGATCGTGAAAACGCGGATCACGATCGCATCACGTTTATTGCGTGAGACGGGCATGTCTGTGGCTGCGATTGCTCAGCAGTGTGGTTACAGTGATCAGAGTGCTTTTACGCGTGCCTTCCGTCAAGCCTCGGGAGTAACTCCGCTCGAATACCGCCGCGGCGCTGCGTGAGATACAAGAGAGTAGACGGATCGTTTAACCCGTATGCCGTAGGCTAGGTCCCATTGTGCGTGCAATGACCGTTTGACTGATCGCTGTTGCTGACTCTCCCTGACTCTCGTCTTTATCATCTACTCTTCCCTTTCTACTCTCACCTTTCCCATCTCTGCTTGAGACAGTAGAAAATCGAAGTAGATCAGCGTTTAATGATTGCGAGATTGACGATTGCACAAAAACAGGTAGTGATTTGGTCTTTAGATATGATGAATCAAACGGAAGTATGCCTAGCCTTTGGCACACGGGCTAAACGATCCATCTGTAATCTTGCCACACCCTAGCTTGCGTAAGCACTCTCCTCTTTCGCGGCTTTCGCGCTTTTCGTGGTTCCCTCCGTCTTCAAATATCCGCGATAACCCCAGTGCTATCAGCAAAAGTATCGGTTTCCACGCCCAGCTTTTGCAGCATCGTGACAAATAGATTTGAGAGCGGGATGTCTTCGCGAGTCGCTTTATCTTGCCATGGTTCTCGATCTCCCATCCAAGCCCCTCCTTGGAAATTCTCACCGGCAGCATTGTAGTAGCGACCGTGCTGGAAGCCCATGTTTTTGGCCCCTGCCAGAATCAGCGGATAATTGCGCGATAGATGGAATGCACTGGATGCAGATCCATAGAATATCAGTGAGTTATCCAGCATGGTTCCACTGCCGTTGGGCTCAGGAGTACTCCGTAACTTTTCAACGAAGCGGCCAAACTCCTCGTTCAGGAAACGACAGTAGATCCCAAAGTTCTTCCAGCCATCTGGTTGCTTTGTCTCGTGCGATAGTTGGTGCGCCAGATTAAATCCGACCGCTCTCGATAAATGATCACTTCTCCCGATGGCGTTCTCACGACCGATTTGGTACGTCGCAATCCTAGTCGAGTCCGTTCGAAACGCGAGGTACACCAACTCGAACATGATTTGCAGATACTCGCGCGGCTGATCCGTGGTAAGCTCGAGGTTCAGAGGTTCTCGATCTAGATTCGGCAGTGGAGCATCGAGCCACTTCTTGGCTTTTTCGACTTTGAGCTCTGCCTGACGTACAGACTCCATGTACTCGTCTAAGTTCTTCCGATCCTCGATTGAGAGATCTTGTTTCAGATCTTTAGCATCTTGCAATACTTCATCCAGTGCACTGCGACTCATCGCTAAACGTTTCGCGGATTTAGCATCTGCTTTGACAAACAACATATCGAAAACGTGCTTGGGCCTATGTTCGGCAGGAATCGGACGCCCATGTTTATCGAACGAGATAGTGTGAGTTCCGCGTGCTGTGCCCGTACCGCCATCGGTCGACATGACTAGTGATGAAAATCTCGTTTGGTCGCCTATGTGACCTGCATACACTTGATCGAGTGAGATCGTATTGGCGTAGTCTTGATCCCCTTGTCCCAGCGAAGCGGCAGTAAGAAATTGATCAGCGTTGTTGTGCCCGTGCACATTTCTCGCAGCGATGTGTGAAAAGCCAGAGAGTATGGTGAGTTCGTTCCGTAGCGGTTCCAAGGTCTCCATACATTTGGAGAACTTAAAGTCAGCTCCATTGCCATGCGGAAACCAAGACCAATCTTCATAGGCTGGATCATTCGGCAACGGCATAGGGACGCCGTCTGGAAAATAGAAACAACCTAATCGCCGTGGATTAGTAATCTCCTCCCCGCGAGCCATGCGATGCAGAGAGCCCAACATGGGAATCGCAAGGGCCAAGCCTGTTCCTCGCAAGAAGCGGCGACGATCCATTCGGTTGAGATCTAAGGGCATAACATTTCCTTACAGGCTTAATCGATCACCCCAATTGTACTTCGTCTATCGGCAGCGAAACAATTCGCTGCACACGATTTCTGTAATCATGGTTTTGAGTCCATCACCCTGCAATCGCACCTGGGCGGTGACACGTTCAATATCAGCTCGGTCGGTAAATCTCAGCGGACGTCCTAAGGCGTAGGTGGACAATTTGTGTACCATAGCCCGCACAAACTGATCTTGCCGACTTTCGAGCAGGAATAACTTGAGGCCGAGGATGCCATCCAGCGTTTGTTCGTTATAGAGTTTGCTCGAAGCGTCGATTGGTTTCCCATTGACTTCATCTCTCCATTTTCCAATAGCATCGTAATTCTCGAACGCAATTCCCCATGGATCGATCTTCATGTGGCAGGCCATACAAGCGGGATGATTACGATGATCCTCAATTCGTTCCTTCAAGGTCATTTTGGCAATCTCAGGGTTTGCCAAATCAATCTGGGGAACAGCCGGAGGTGGTGGCGGAGGAGGATCGTTGAGCAAACTTTCCAGTACCCACTTGCCACGTTTCAGGGGATGGGAGTCTGGATAGTCAGAATTCATCATCAGCAAACCCGCTTGAGTTAACAAACCGCCACGGCGAACGTCGCCAGGTTTAACGGGAATGCGGCGGAAGTTGTTACCGTAAACTCCTTGGATGCCATAGTGATTCGCCAATCGTTCGTTAGCGACCGTGTAATCGGAATGTAGAAAATCTAACACACTGGAGTTCGTTTGCAGTATCTCCCGAAACAGTTCGATCGGCTCTTGCCGCATCGCTTCCTTTAACAGCGGATCAAATCCTGGAACACTGCTTTGAATATTGAGAAAGTCAAGGAGTTCGATGTTGAGCCATTGCGTAACGAAGTGTTCCGCGAAACGCTTGGCTTTGGGATCGGCAAGCATTCGAGATACTTGTGCCCGCAGCACATCGTTATTTGCCAAAGATCCATCCCGAGCTGTTTGCAAAAGCTCTTCATCCGGAATGCTGCTCCAGAGAAACAAGGCTAAACGAGTCGCCAACTCAGCGTCGGGTATCAAGTCAGGCGAACTCGATTGCGGATTCGTGTCAGCCGATGGGCTTACGGTGGATTTAGCGGGGACAATGTACAGAAAATTTGGTGAGGCAATAACGGAGGCTAGAATCTCCAGAGTGGCGGCTTCGAGGCTTTCGCAGTCAGGTCTAATCTCTGCATATCGCTTCATTTTTTGGGCGATTTCCTCACTGGAGATAGGACGTCGCCAAGCTTTCGTCATGAATTGGGTGATGACACGTGTTGCATAATCAGTTTCATTCTCAGATTCATTTCGCCTGGGAAAGATGTCGGTATGAGATCGAGGTGGCCATGTGTCAAACGCGGGTGATTGAACCTCGACGTATTCAACTTGAATGTCGTTCGCAGAGGCAGACGAATTCACCAAGCGTATGTACTCGGACGGACTAGGCGTGTCACCCATTGGCGAAACACCGCGAACGGAGTTTCGAGGATAAATTTCGCCCAGTTCGAACTCCCACATGTAATACTCTGGAGCATCTGTTGTTGAAGTTACTTCTAGATCTTGTTTCGCTACAGGAAGCAGCGCCCGTCCTTCGTTGCTGGCTTGCCAGCCAAACCACAGTTGTAGGCTTGGAGGATGATCTTTCGTTGAGTCCACCCGTGAAGCTCGCACGCGCACTCGCATCGGGCCTTGATCGGGAAGTCGATCTCCGAGCTCGATATTGATCCATTGACCAGCGGGCAAGATTGCTACGTGATCGAATTCGTCGGGTGGTTTTGGCAAGGAAGCTTGAGGCAAGTTGGCGTATTTTGCTTCGTAGTATTCCCAGTTAGCGGCGGCAGTGCGACCATTGTAGAGGTCTCGAAAGTAACTCCGTGAATGCGATTGCTGGAGCTTTTTCTCAAGCTGCTCGAGTTCTGTCTCAAGCTTCTCGGGGGCATTTTTGTACTCTTGTCTGATTTTCTCTTCCTCGGCGTCTTGTTTCGGCCACTCCAATTTGGAGAGGTCGGTCATCGAGACTCCCCAATACAATGTTTCCGGTTTGGGTCCGAGATGGATCGCTCGAGTCAAGGCTGCATGGGCGGACGCATAATAGGTCTCGAACTGTGTGGCCGACATGTGCAAATGCTCGGAACTATTTTTAAAACCATCTTCCGAATTGGCTTCTGGGGGAAGATCCTTGGCGAAATCCCAGGGGAGGCCGAGAAGGTCCTGAAGAGCATGATTGTATTCGTAGCGGGTCAGACGGCGAAAAGAAGAATGTGCCGACGAACTGCGCCGTGCAATCGAGGCCGCCTGCAATTCATTCGACAACCAATCGACGATCTTTTGCTTATCTTCAGGGGAGATATCCGCACTATCTGGAGGTGGCATTTCACCTTTGGTAATGACCGCAAAGATTTCATTCCACCAATCGACGTCGTTTCCGGTGAATAGGTTCGGATCGAGCGTATCGATTCGAATGTTACCTTGTGGATCGTCGGAGCCGTGGCAATCGAGACAAGCATTTTTTAGGATCGGCTCAATGGTGCTCTTGAATTCTTCAAGCCGTGGCTCAGGCGGAGCTGACGATTGCCCAGCAATGGCCGACGGCAAGCTATGGGAAGCTCGATATTGTGAGCGCTCGATTCCGATACGTTTGAGCTCTGCGAGTTTTTCTGCAGAGTTGTCCTCAGAGCCAGCGTCATTTGCTTCCGTAGCAGTTTTAGATGTTGGGGCGTTGACCTCGTCCACTGCCATCGACGAATTGAGGAACATCGCAAGTAGCATGCAAGCTAGTGCGAATGTTCGAGCGATCCCCTCGATCGTTACTCTATACATCAAGCGTTTCCATCTGTAGCAGTTACATTCGGCCCATTTCAGCTGGACTCGTCGGTGGCGACACCTCTTAGTTTAATCTAACTCTCGGCCCGCCGCACTACATGCAGTGTGGATCGTTTAACCCGTAGCTGTAGCGCAGCGTAGGCTAGGTTCCCGTGGTGCACGCACGTTTGGCCGCAGGTCGTTTAACCCGTAGCTGTAGCGCAGCGTAGGCTAGGTTTCCCCGGTACACGCATGTTTGGCCGCAGGTCGTTTAACCCGTAGCTGTAGCGCAGCGTAGGCTAGGTTCCCGTGGTACACGCACGTTTGGCCGCAGGTCGTTTAACCCGTAGCTGTAGCGCAGCGGAGGCTAGGTTTCCCTGGTACACGCACGTTTGGCCGCAGGTCGTTTAACCAGTAGCTGGAGCGCAGCGGAGGCTAGGTTTCCCCGGTACACGCATGTTTGGCCGCAGGTCGTTTAACCCGTAGCTGTAGCGCAGCGGAGGCTAGGTTTCTCGCGGTACACGCATGTTTGGCCACAGGTCGTTTAACCCGTAGCTGGAGCGCAGCGTAGGCTAGGTTTCTCACGGTACACGCACGTTTGGCCGCGAGTCGTTTAACCCGTAGCTGTAGCGTAGCGGAGGCTAGGCGGACAGGCGAAACCCCGTGTCGACGCTGCGGCGATTGAGCTCTGTTCCGCATGAGACAGTTAGCACAACTCGTTTCATGATCGCGCTGCGGTATCTTCCAGCTAAGAAAACAGACGCTCGAAGACCACATATCCCGTTTCGCCGAAGCCGAGACGGCGATAACTTTCACGAGCAGTGTTGTTGTCTTGTTCCATGTAAAGACGGATGCCGCAGCAATCGGTGTCGGCTTCACCGAGTTCCTTGATGTGGTTAAAGAGAGCTCGGAACACACCTTGGCTGCGGAAATCGGGATGCACATAGACGCTCTGTATCCACCAAATCTCGCCGTTTCGCCAATCGCTCCATTCGAACGTATACGCAGTTTGTCCTACCACTTTGCCATCGCTCACGGCTACAAAATATTTTCCACGGTTAGGTTCGGAAACGAACCGTTTGACGCCATGAGTTACTGTGGCGGGATCGAGCTCACGTCCTTCGGTTTCACGGCAGAGCGCGATATTGTATTGGGTGATGGTTTCGACGTCGGAGGATACAGCTTGTCTGATTTCGATCATAGTACTTATTGTTGGTATAGGTGGATGCGATGGCTGTGAACAAGTCGCAGCCCTATTAATACTACACATCAAAATCAACTTATAAAACTACATGTTCGTTAGGCTTCGTTTAACCCGTAGCTGGAGCGCAGCGAAGGCTAGGTGGACTGGTGAGCGTCTTCAATCCCCGAATACGCTCTCAAAAAGGACGTTTAGGATAATTTGGTCGCTGCCATCTAGCTAGGTTTGTGTCTTACTTTTGCATGAGTTTAAGGTTTGCCTCGGCAAATGACTTACCTATTTGCGCGAAGATTTTGGCACTGCCGAAATAGTGATAGCCGCCATTGGATGCCCCTTCAAGAGCTTCCCGATCTTTGGGCGACAGAACTTCCTCTAAAGCGAGGTCGAGTTTCTTTTGATCTTCCTTGGTGATGCCCTCAAGCCAGACATCGAGCCCTGCATAATGGGCAGCCTTATCTGCTGCGGATTCCGAGGAGTATTGGTCGTTGGCATAAACTGCCAAAACATTCTTCCCTTTCTTCAAATGCTGAATCTCTTCTTTGTCGAGGACGATGGCTCGATACATCGGTTTATCTTGCCACCAGATGTAGGTGTGAATCTTGTGACCATTTAAGTAAACATGAAAACCTTGCCGAGCCAAAATTGCGATGCGATAGGAATCATAGTCGAGGTTATCCACTTCAAATGTCGAACGCATGAGCAAGAATTCTTCGTTGCCCCATGATGAAGAATATTTTTCCAGCTGTATTCCACTGTGATTCCATTTCCCTTTGCCGATGGGGGCTTTGCCTTGCATCCAGCGGCTGTCATCAAAGTCAGGTGCAAACCAATTCTCCATTCCTTTTGGCAGTGTGATATCGCGGAATCGTCGATCGGTGTATTGTTGGAGTTTGTCCTTGGTTTCTGTCGCATCGACCGTGACGTACCGCCATGTTCGCTCTTCTGGCCGCGGCTTTCCGATGGGCTTCCAATAGTAATCCCATTTTCGATCTGTGTCGAGCGTACCATCGGCTTTCAGTGTGTGTGCTGTTCCAATGATTTCGTTGTATTCCCCCTGCTTCGGTTGTGCGGCTTCGATGTCGCGATCCCAGAAAGGAGCGGTATCTACGGCAACCACATTCCCTTGGAACTCGGGCATAGCAGCTGGTGCAGCCATCGCTTTACGAAAGTTAACGTTTCGCTCGCCATCGACACCGAGTACTCCGATAACGAAAGGCATCTTCGGGGCGGAAAGGTCGTTGCGGACATCACGGATGAAATGCGCTAAGAGTCGAGAGTATTCGTCATAATTGCCATTCGGATAGGTGTGACCATCGACTAAGTCGTTGAAACCTTGGAACCACACAAACCCGGCAATCTCGTAGCCAGAATCAGGATCATAGGCAGGACAAACGCGGGCAGGATCTGCCAGCACTTTTTTCACATGCTCAATCATCATGCGATAGAAGACACCACAAGCAGCATCCTTATCTTCTTGCCATTTCTTTCGATCATCGAGTTTAGGAATGCCGTGCGCGCCTTGTGGATGTTTGTCCCATTCCTCTTGAATTTGTTTGGGTAGCTTGTAAGGTCCGGCGCTCGGTGGGCGAAACTCGGTGTTAAGCGACCTGCCACCCCAGGCGGTCTTGATGATCAAAATGGGTTCTTTCAGCTCTTTCTCCAGATAGATACCGAACGTGAACTCTGGACCAATCTTGTTGCTTAGTCGGGTTGGATTGTCTCCACGTTCGCCAAAGCCTGCGGTTAACTTTCCTAAACCTTCACCATTGGCACTTCCGTCATAGGGCCCTGTCAAATAAGACATCCACACGTTTTCACATACTCGTGGTGTGCCGTCCAGATTACGCATCTCCTTCAGCAAGGGGGCTGTGGCAGGATCTTTACCGATGTAATCGAAGGTGCGTATTTCCGCATGGCCTTCCATATTCGATTGGCCCGCAAGAATAAAAACTTTAAGCGGAGCTTTAACGACCGGTTCTTTCGCGCTGGCTGTTGTGAAAGATGCGAACACAACGATGAAGAGTAGTGTTACTATTCGCAGCAAAGAAGGGATCATCATTTCGCGGTCCTTAGAGAGGTTGAAATGCCGGAAGTTGCGAGTTTAGCAGTTCACGCAAACGAGGCGTGCATCGAATGCTCTGTGATAAAGATTGCTCTTCTCAGAAACTATTGTAGTTTCGCGGTCTGGTGACAAATTGCACCCCGTGAGCAGCTTCTCGTCAAAACGCGCACAACGGAAGGATTTGTGAAGGTGAAAGTTGTCAGTACTGAGGATTCAAGATGGAACGTATCCACGTTTCGCAAACAGCAAGAAGGCAGAAGCTCATCCGCTTGCAGCGGTTCTCGTTTTCGGCCCAGCCAAACTACAAAGAACGAGTCCAGTGATCGCACTTAAGGCGGACATAAAGACCAGATCCAAAGGATCACGATTGCCTCGTACTAAGAGCACGAATAGGGCTATAGCAATATATTGAACGGCAACTTTCAAGTAAGGCCGTATATCTCCACCCGCTTTTAGATCTCGGCTGATTCGTTCTGTCGCTAGCCCTATCATACCGCCACCAACAGCGGCTAACGCAGAGAAAAACATCAACCCACAAGTTACCCAGAAAAGATTGATTTCCGTTAACGTGGACTGCGTTCCAGACGGCCACAGAAATAAAACAAATCCGAGCAGTCCACCGAAACTGCTGCCGAGTACAAAAAATAATACGGAGCGATCGGAGGTGTTCATGATTGCTTTCGTAATGAGACGAGTTCAACCCATGGCTGAGGGCTTAGTTGTAACTCTTCAACCTTACTTTATTTTGAACCCAAAAATCTCGCTGTTGGTCGGTTTTCTGCTGAACGGTGATTCCTAAAATGCAGATTTTGTCGAATGTGCGGACGCCATGTACCACAAATATCCCCGCCCTGTGCGGGAGGCGGACTCTATGATTGGTCGAGTATTTCGTTTAGCCCGTGCGCCGAAGGCTAGGCGTACTTCCGTTTGATTCGCAGGCGCGTTGGACCACAGCTCATTTCATTGCATTGGACTAGCCGTCCAAGTTCGCCTCCTGCCCTGTGCAGGAGGTTCACGCGCCTCAGCAGCTACCCGCGCAGCGAATAGTTGTCCAGATGCCCGCAGGGCTTCGCAGAACACACGCCTTGAAGAAAGTCGCTTACGGGCGAGGCACACCGCGCATTGCACTTACATTTTCCATGCAACAGAAAATAAATTAGTGAGATATCAACCAACTTGCATTCTACATCGCATTTATTCTGACGACGCACAGCCGACCGTAATGCGCAGTCTCCTTTCTGCTTGCCTGAAGCCGGCGGACACCATAACAGCCTTCTTTAATGAAAGCCTTTCCCATCGTGAGTCAGATCTGCTAGGACACGCATTGGTCTTGCGAGACTGAGTATCAAACGGAAGTACGCCTAGCCTTCGGCGTACGGGCTAAACGACCCTCCCGCCCCCACATCTTTCCTGTCCCCCTCAAGTCTCACGCCTCACCCCCAAGCCTCGCTCAAACGATCCAACCGCCCGAAAGTCTTTCCTCGATGGGTGCGAGGGTAATTCGAACCGTAGCACCCATTTCGCGGCTTTCGTGTTTTTCGCGGTTCCCATTTCTTGGCGTTCGGCGAACGATGCAATTGGAAACAGAGTTGCTCACAGGCCGATCAGAAGGCCTAGTGCTAGGGGAGGCATACTATCCGTCCCAATGCCGCGTTCCAAAAGCATTGAGAAAAAGGTGAGTGCCACAGTCAACGAAGAAAATGTAAACTTATGGCGTTTATTCCTCAAACATTTGCGAGGCTAGCAAGTTACATTAGCACTGAAAGTCGTGATCTTACTCACCGCACGCATGGGTTCTCGGAGTCACTTGAAAATGGCAGCTAAAAAGAAAGTTCCTGAACAAAACGCTCGGGATCTCCGAGACGATTATGGTGATGCTCTTGAATCCATGGTTTCACTGCTGGAAGCCGCTAGGCGTCTTTCCGCTCGTGCTGTAAATTCTGTGATGACGGCAACCTACTGGGAGATTGGTCGACGGATCGTCGAATTGGAACAGGGTGGGCAAGGACGGGCAGAGTATGGCGAGCAAGTTGTCAAACAGCTTGCAGTGGATCTCACCAATCGGTTTGGTCGGGGGTTTTCTTGGCGAAACCTCTATCAGATGCGATCGTTTTTTGAAGTGTACCCGGACATTTTGCAGACGTTGTCTGCAAAATCAAAAGATTGCACCACCGAAATCGTTGAGGTCCTTCCGACTCTTTCGGCTCGATTTCCATTACCATGGTCTCACTATGTCAAGCTTTTATCGATCGTTGATGACAGCGCCCGCCGATTCTACGAGCAGGAAGCACTGCGCGGCGGTTGGTCGGTACGGCAATTGAAGCGGCAGATCGACAGTCAATTCTACCAACGAACTCTGTTGTCCAAGAATAAAGCCGTCATGCTTTCCAAGGGGAAAGAGCCGCAAGCCAGCGATCTAGTCACCCCTGAAGAGCAGATTAAAGATCCGCTGGTGCTAGAATTTCTTGATCTCAAGGATGAGTACTCGGAATTAGATCTCGAAGAAGCGCTCATCTATAAATTGGAAGAGTTTTTACTGGAACTTGGTGGCGACTTCGCCTTTATCGGTCGGCAGAAACGGCTGCGGATCGGAGTTGAATGGTATCGCATTGACTTGCTTTTCTTTCACAGGCGTTTGCGGTGCCTTGTGGTGATTGACTTAAAGCTCGGACGGTTTACACATGCTGATGCAGGTCAAATGCACATGTATCTCAACTACGCCAGAGAGCATTGGACGAATGAGGATGAAAATCCACCTGTCGGACTGATTCTTTGTGCCCAGAAAGACGATGCTGTTGCTCGTTATTCCCTCGATGGACTCCCGAACAAAGTGATGGCGGGTGAATATAAGCTAGCACTCCCTGACGAGTCGTTATTGGTTGCTGAGCTCGAAAAGTCACAACGCGAACTCGAAATACGAGGGGTTGCATTTGACAAAGAAGATAAGAAAACAACCACAAAGGCAGCCGCCAAAAACTCAAAAAAGAAAGCTAGGAAGAAATCTTAAAGAAGGAGTAACTTCGATTGCAAAGTCGAGAGCTGCGCATCATATCAGCCATATGTTGGATCCTTACTTCCACTTCATCAAAGCCTAGTAGTCTATCGCATTTCAACTTTCGGGTAGAGGCGATGGAGTTTAGTCCGAGCATCTGATGTTGAGAATTGCCATTTGATTCCTTTTTGTCGAGCATTGCGATCGGTTTGCCAAG
>Ga0075158_10002829_pt1 | contig 12458 bp, 14 predicted proteins | sample JI91814BDNA_FD_70968 | JGI IMG/M metagenome (GOLD analysis project Ga0075158, IMG submission 70968) | Wastewater effluent complex algal communities from Wisconsin, to seasonally profile nutrient transformation and Carbon sequestration -... | ecosystem: Engineered > WWTP > Effluent > Algae... | reverse complement strand
CGACGTTGTCGGTGAGCTCGAGCGGCGCTCATCCCATCCCGTATCCCATCCCGGGGCAAGTCTGAGGGGGTCGGATGCTGTCGATCCTCTCGGGGTCGGCCCGGGATCTAGCGGAATCGAGCGCCTCCGGGCGTTCGTACTGCGTTCACACGGCAGAGGTCCGCGGTTCGAGTCCGCGTACGCCCACCACCCGGAGGCCCTGCAATTGCAGGGCCTCCGCCGCGTCGGGGCCCAGGCCGGGCGGCGAGGTCGAGCGTCATCCCATCCCGGGCATCCCATCCCTTACTAACTTGTCGGCATGGCAGAGAACGACGGCGGGCGGCGGAGCCCGCGCACGATGGTCGAGGCATCCCAGGAGCTCGGCGTCGCCGTTGACGAGCTCGGCCGGGCGCTCCTCGAGTCACCCATCGGCCGAGGGCTCGAGCGCGTGGTCGAGCTCCTGGCGGCCGGCCTCGAGCGGGCGGTGCGGCGTGGCCGGTAGCAAGCGCGAGCGGTCGCCGGGCGTGTGGGAGCTGCGCGTCTACGCGGGTGTCGACCAGGGCCGCCGGCGGTACATCTCGCGGACCCATCGAGGGGACGCTCGAGGCGCCGAGCTCGCGCTCGCGCGGCTCGTGGTCGAGGTCGCCGACGGTGAGCATGACCAGGCGCCGGCGGTCGACCCGGAGGATCCGACGCTCGAGGCGTGGCTCGAGGCGTGGTTCGCTCGGGAGTCGCCTGACTGGTCGCCGACGTCGGCGGCGACGGCGCGGTCGCACATCGAGCACCACATCGTCCCGGAGCTCGGTGAGCTCCGGCTCTCGGAGATCCGGCTCCGCGACGTCGAGGTGTGGCTCCGCCATCTACGCGACGGCGCGGGCCTCGCGCCGGCGACGGTGATCCGCGTGTTCGGCGTGCTGCGGAGCTCGCTCGAGCAGGCGGAGCGGTGGGAGCTCATCGGCCGGAACCCGGCCGCGCGGGCGACGTTGCCGCGGGTCCGCTACTCGGAGCCGCGGGTGCCGGCGGCGGCGGACCTGGTCGACGCTCTCGCCGCGGCGCCGTCGATCCATCATCGGACGCTCATCTGGATCGCCGCGGCGACCGGGGGCCGGCGTGGGCAGTTGGTCGCGCTCCGCTGGTCGGACCTCGAGCTCGAGGAGGGCCTGGTCACGTTCCATCGGGCCGTCGTGAAGGTCGACGGCGGGACGGTGCTCAAGGAACCGAAGGGCGGTCGGCCGATCCGGGCGGCGCTCGACGACGCGACGCTCGAGGTCGTGCGCGCCTATCGCCGGCATCGGCAGGCCGAGGCGTTCGCCGCGGGTGCTGGCCGGCTCCGGCCGAGCTCGTTCGTGTTCGCTCGAGATCCCCAGGGCCGGGAGTGCTGGTATCCGGACCGGGCCTCCAAGATGTGGGCGGAGGTGCGCGACGCTCGAGGTGAGCCGGATCGGCCGGGCGAGCTCGGGCCGCTCCTCCTGCCAGGGCTCGCCGGCGTCCGATTGCACGATCTCCGACACGCGCACGCGACGCTCCTCATCGCGGCCGGCGTCGATCGGCGGACGGTCGCCGGCCGGCTCGGGCACGCGCAGGTCTCGACGACGGACCGCTACACGCATCCGGTGACGGCGGCGGACCGGGCCGCGGCCGAGATCATGGGGCGCCTCCTCGTCGGCGACGCCTAGATCCTCGGGGGAAAACCGACGATCGAGGGCCCGGACGCGCTCGAGCTCGCCGACCAGGTGGCCGGCGAGCTCGAGGAGGAGAGGATCAGGAGGGGCCGGCGGCCTTGCGGCGGGCCCGGAGCTCGCGCTGGCGGGCGTTCTCGGCCTCGCGGCACGCGTCGTCGATGGGCTCACCGCGACGCTTGTGCCGGCGGTACGCGGCCGGCGTGCCGCACGGGGCCGTCGCTGGCCGACCAGGTTGGCCGGTGCGGGCGCCGTTGCGGGCCCTCCACTCGCGCTGGTAGTCGGCCGAGCTCGTCACGGGCGGATCGTAGGCGGCGGAGCTCACGAGGCGCTCGCCGGCTCGAGGAGGCGGATCTCTCGGACCTGGGCGAGCGACACGGCGAGGTCGTCGTCGGGCCGGCTCGTGCGGCGGATCACGACGACGTCGCGCGTCGTGCCGCTCATCAGGAGCGGGGCGGCGACCAGGCGGCCGACGAGCGAGCTCACGTCGCCGTCGCGGAACGGATCGACGTCGACCTCGACGAGCTCGTCGACGAGCTCGAGAGCGAGCTCGCGGCGCTCGTCGGCCGGGCGGGAGAACCAGGGCCGGCTCATGCTGCGACCTCGAGCTCGCCGCGGGCGATCGCGCCGAGGCGGCCGCGCATGACGCCCAGGCCGGCCGAGCCGGCGAGCGGGGCGACGGCGTCGGGCCAGGCGGCCCGGCCGAGCTCGACGTAGTCGCGGCCGCCGAGGATCACGACGCGGGCGTCGTCGAGGCCGAGCTCGAGGGCCTGGGCTCGGACCTGGTCGGGGTCGATCGAGCCGGCGTCGCCGAGGCGGACGTTGTAGGGCTCGAGCTCCTGGTCGAGCTCGACGAGGCCGTGGAGGGCCGAGAGGATCAGGGTGCGGCCGCCGAGCGCCTGGGCGGCCCGGAGCGCCGAGCGGAAGAGGGGCCCGGTGTAGAGCTCGCCGGCGGGGGCGGCGTGGTCGACCTTGCGGGCGCCGCACGGGACGACGACGACGAGCTCGGGCTCGAGCTCGTCGAGCTCGAGGAGGTCGCCGGCGATCGTGCCGACCTCGAGGCCGAGGCGGACCTCGGCGTCGAGGAGGTGCTCGGGGGCGTAGCGGACGGTCGCGCCGTCGTGGGCTCGCCGCACGGTGACGGTCGAGGCGTTGACGCGGACGACGACGGCGATCCCGTAGGCGCCGGAGCCCGGCGCCGTCGGGAGGATCCGCACGGCCTGGCGGGCGACGAGCTCGTGCCCGCGGGAGTCGGTTGTGGTCTCTGCTGGGTGTTGGTTCTCTGCCATGCCGGCGATGATACGACAAACCCGTAGGGGCCGGCAACACGACAAACCCGTAGGGCTCGGCGATGCGACGAACCTGGTCCCGAGGTGGTCAGGTGGTGAGCCTCGCGACGGCGGCGGCGAGGCCGTCGCGGACTGCTGTCTTGAGCTCGGCGATGCTGTTGACATCGGTCGGAGCGAGGCGAGCGTCGACCTCCTCGGCGATGACCTGGACGGCCTCGCCGGCGGCGGAGAGCTCGGGCGTGGGCTCCGCCGGCGGGTCGGGGAGCTCGAGGTCGAGCGGGCCCAGGGTGCCGGCGGGGATCAGGTGCTCGAGCGAGCGCGGGATCCCGTGGAGGATCTCGCGGCCTTGAGCGGTCGCGATGAGCTCGGGCGACGCGGGCCACGATTCGTCGGTGACGTAGACGGGGCGGATCATCTCACTCCCAGGAAGTAGGCGACGGTGCCGGCGGTGCCGTCGGTGCCGGCGGTGCCGGTGCCGGTGCCGGAGCCGGCCGCTCCGCCGGCGGCGGAGAGCGTGAAACCGAATCCGGTCGAGCCGGTGACGAGGATCGCGGCGCCGCCGCCGCCGCCGCCGCCGCCGCCGACGTTGCCGGAGATCCGCGTTGCTCCGGCTCCGCCGGCGGCGGTGACGAGCCCGGAGAAATTGGACACGTCGCGAGCCACGAGGAGTACGACGCCGCCGCCGCCGCCGCCGCCGCCGCCCTGGGTGGCGGCGCCGCCGCCGCCGCCGGCGCCGCCGGTGCCGCCGGCGAGGCGAGTCGTGCTCGCTCCGGGGGTGCGGGCTTGCATGAGCGACACGGGATCGTTCACGACGCGCGCTCCGCCGGCGTTCTCGGTCGGAGCGATGATCGCTCTTGCTGCGCCGCCGGCGCCGCTTGCGCCGGTGCCGCCGGCGCCGCCGGCGCCGCCGAGCTGGTTGATCGTTCCGGCGGCGGACTGGGCGCCGACGGTTGTGGTGCCGGCGCCGCCGCCGGTGCCGGCGACGAATGGGGCGGCCGTCGCTACTCCGCCGCCGGAGCCGCCCGCGAGGCCGGCTCCCGCTGCTCCCGCTGCCGAGATCGTCCCGGAGCCGCTGAGGAGGCCGGCGACGAACACGCGGTAGCCGTTGGTCGTGAGCGTGGCGCCGGCGTTCACGGTGAGGTTGTCGTAGTAGACGTCGGTCGTGAGCGTCGTGTTGCTCGAGATCGTCACGGAGCCGTCGGAGCCGGAGCCGTAGATCGGCACGAGCTCGGGGAGGCGATCCGGTGACAGGGTGCCGGAGGTGAGGTCGCCGGCGTTGCCCGATGTGGCGACGGTGGAGAGCCCGAGGAGGGCCCGAACCTGGGTCGGGGTGAGCTCCTCGGAGTCGCCGGAGCCGGCGGTGACGCGGCCGAGGATCGTCGACGCTGCGACGTTGCTCACGACGTCGACGGTGCCGCCGCCGCCGCCGGCCGGGGTAGCCCAGGTGCCATCCCCGCGGAGGTAGGTGGAGGCGCTCGGTGTTCCCGACGGGCCGATGATCGCGCGTAGGCCGGCGAGGTCGGCGACGGTGAGCAGAGCTCGGCCGTAGCTGGTCGTCGCGAGAGCGGCGATCGCCTCGAGCTGCGCGCTCTGCGCCTGGACGTCGGTGCCGATGACGAGCCCGGCGGCGGTCCGGAGCGCGGAGGCGTCGGCGATCGACAACAGCGCCCGGCCGTAGGAAGAGGTCGTCAGGGCCGAGAGGAGCCCGAGCGTCGCTGAGGCGTCCTGTTTCCCGGCGATCGCCGCGGTGATCGTCGTCGCGAAGTTGGGATCATCGCCGAGCGCCGCGGCGAGCTCGTTGAGCGTGTCGAGCGTCGCCGGGGCGGCGTCGACCAGGCCGGCGACGAGCGCGGCGACCTCGCCGGCGGTGAGAACGTCGAGGAGCGTGCGGACCTGGGCGGCGGTGAGCTCCTCGGAGGCGCCGGAGCCGGCGGTGACGCGGCCGAGGATCCGCGAGCTCGCGACGTTGCTCACGGCGTCGACTGTCACGCCGGAGACCGCGAGCGTGATCGTGTTGCTCCCGTCGTTCGGGGTGATCGTGATGTTCGCTCCGGCGACGAGCGCCTGGGCGATCGCGTCGCGGGCGAACTCCTCGATCTCGGCCTGGGTGTAGCCGCCTCCGGAGCCGGGAGGGCCGACGACGGCGGCGGTGACGGTGACGGCCGCGGAGTCGTTGGTGATCGTCACTGTCTGCGTGGTCGAGGCGGTGCCGGCGCCGGCGTGTCCTGGGTCGAACGAGCGGACGTCGCCGGAGAGGAGCGTGCGATCGTTGGTCGCGTCGCGGAGATACCAGGTGGTCCAGGGGACGATCTTCGCGGTGGCGGCGGCGGAGATCGGGACGCGGATCCGGCCCGAGCTCGCGTCGGTGGTGACGACGTCGGAGTCGAGGGTCAGGGCGACGCCGGGCCCGGCGATGCGGAGGTGCCAGGAGCGGCCCGACAGGTTGACGGGCGCGGCGGCGATGTCGACGAACTCGAGCTCGAGCTCGGCGTCGTCGCCCTTGACGAGCTCGAGGTCGAGGCGGCCGGGCCGCTGGGAGACCTGGGCGCTCATGAGTTGGCCTGGCGTGCGTTGGCCGCGTTCCAGGCGGCGGAGATCAGGATGAAGAGGGCGGAGGGGATCCCGACGATCAGGGCGGCGACCTGGGGCTCGACGTCGACGCCGGCGGCGACCAGGGCGGCCCAGGCGGCGGGGACCGCTGCGAGGAACGCGAGGAGGGCCTGGATCGCCGAGCGGGCGGTGCGGGCCCGGGGGCCCGGGGCGGTCGGTGCGGCCTCGAGCTCGGCGAGCCGGTCGAGGAGCTCGGCCGCGGTCGTCGAGGCCGGCTCGCCGGCGCTCGAGACGTAGTCGAACTGCAACGAGAACGGTGCGCCGGTGCTCGTCGGCGCCGGCGGGAAGTTGCCGCCGCCGGCGACCTGGGGCGAGGTGTTGCTCATCGGGTGACCTCCTGGGGTCGGGGCTGTCGGCGGATCGTGAACGAGGTGTATCGGAGCCCTGGGACGTTGACCTCGAGGCCGCGGCTCATCGTGAGGCGGACGTTGGCCGGCGAGAGGAGCTCGAGCCCGGTCCGGTCGTTCAGGTGGGCGCCGTAGTCGCGCAGAGCGACGACGATCGCCCTCGAGGGCCGGTCGGTGAGCTGGGCGAGGAGGAGCTCGGCGACCTCGGGGCGGAGCACCAGGCGGTCGCCGTACTCGAGCGGGTGGGAGGGGTGCTGGCCGTCGGAGAACCTGGCGGGCCATCGCCATCGGCCGGAGCCGGGCCCGGAGATCAGGAGGGCGTGTTCGATCAGGCCGGCCTCGAGCTCCTCGCGGCGGGGCAGGCCGGCGAGGAGCGGGATCCCGCCGGCGGTGACCGAGCTCGACTCGGAGAACGGCCTCGAGTAGTCGCTCCGGGCGTACTTGGAGCCCTGCCAGCCGCGCCAGCCGACGCCGGCGGACGCGAGCTCGTGGATCGTGGTGCGGGCGACGTCGATCGAAACGTGCTGGGAGTCGCCGAGGAACCCGGTCGGGTCACCGAACCGGGCGACAGGGTCGGGGAGCGGAACCTGCCAGCCGAGGCCGTCGAGGAGCCGCACGGGCCACACGCGCCTCGAGGGGATCCCGTCGACGCGCTGGTAGGGCGTGCCGCCGCGGACGTTGTCGCGCATCGCTGTCGAGCATCGGACCGGGACGTCGACCTCGGCGAGCATCGCGGTACGGATCTCGTCGACCTCGAGGTCGTCGGCGCGCTGGTGCCAGGGCATCGAGGGCCAGAACTTGAGCCCGGAGAGGTCGGGGCACTCGAGCGCGGGGACGGCCGCCCAGGAGCCGGCGGCCTGGGCCTGGGCGACACGAGCCTCGAAGAACGTCCGCGGCCTCGAGCTCATGCTCGAGGGCCGGCCTCGTCGACGACGATCTTGTTCGCGGTGAAGTCGTTGTAGCCGGCGACGTCGACCTCGATCACGTCGGCGCCGAGCGCCTCGAGGCGAGCGAGCTCGCTCGGGCTCTTGATGTGCCGGCGGTGGAAGTCGCCCACGGCCTCGACGCGGCCGTTGAGCTTGTTCCCAGGGGCCTTGAGTCTGATGAACGCGGTCACGTCGTGATCCTCTCGGGGTGGCGGCGCCGGCGGGGCCGGCGGAGCGGGGGCGGGTTGTGGTGCGAGGCGGAGCTGGGCGACACGGGCGCGCATGTCGCGGCCGGTGACGGTGTGGAGGTCGACCTTGCGGCGAGGGGCCCACTCGCGATGCAGACAGCAGAGCTCGGTCGCGACGCCGGTCGCCGCGGCGATGCGGGCGGCGATCGCGAGGAGCCACGGGGCCCAGGGCTCCGACGGCGTGCCGACGTTCTCGATCTCGAGGCCGTACACGGTCGAGTTGCCGGAGAGCCCGGACCAGGAGCCGGCGCCGGCGTGGTTCGCTCGGCCGGAAGCGACGACGTACACGCGGCCGGCGCGGTCGAGGTAGAGGTTGCAGAGCGGGCCGGGGAGATCTCGGCGGCCGTTGACGACGACGCCGAGCGACGGCGCGAGGCCGGTGCGGGGCCCGGCGGTGTGGTGCCACAGGAACCCGCGGGGAGCGAACGAGCTCGAGCCGCGTGTCTGCCAGCCGGCGACCTCGACGACGTCGAGGCCGGCGCCGCGCATCTTGTTCGCGAGCTCGAGGTCGCGGCTCACGAGAGGAGCTCCTCCCACTCGAGGCGGCGGAGCTCGATCGCCTCGGCGTCGCCGGCGACGTCGGCGTAGAGCACCAGGGCGGCGACGTCGGCGTCGGCGGTGACCTCGTGGGGCTCGAGCTCGAGGTGGGTGTGGCATCCGTCGAGCTCCTCGAGCTCGTCGAGGCCGCTCTCGCCGGCGTACTCGATCCCGGAGCCCTGTCGGGCGGTGTCGGTGCTGCGGATCATGTGCGGCCTCCTGGGCGGTCCTGGCCGAGCTCGTGGCGCATCATCGAGATCACTTCACGGCCGACGCTCCGGCCGACCTCGCGGCCGATCGCCTCGCCGAGCGACGACGTGGCGGCGTCGAGCCGGCCTCGCATCTCCGCGATCTGCGCGTCACACTCGTGCTTGTCGGTGAGCCGGGCTCTGTGCTCGACCTCGAGGCGGCCTCGGAGGTCGGCGTTGTCGGCCCGGAGCTCGGCGTTGATCGTGGTCAGGATCTCGACGCTCGCCTTCGCCGCGCTCGAGCGGGCGATCGCGATCGCGGCGCCGATCGCCGAGGAGAGCCCGACAGTCGTCACGACGAGCCCGAGCCACGCCGGGACGTCGAGCACCATGCCGGCGACCTGGGCGATCACGGGAGAGCCACCATGTGAACCGAGAGCGCGCATCCGGCGGTGATGAGCAACGGGCCGCCGGAGTCCTGGCGGCCGGCGATGCGGAGCTCGTCGCCGGCGTTGAGCCGCACGGTCTCGGCGAACGAGAGCCGTGTCGCGAAACTCGCGCCGGCGCTCGGCACCTGGGCGAGCCGATTGTCGCCGGCCGCGTTGATCGAGTAGCGGACCTGGCGGGAGCCGGCCGCGTTGACGTCGAACACGACCGAGCCGGCGATCATGTACCAACCCCCGAGCCCGGTCGGGATCTTCACGACGGCGCCGGTGCCGGTGTGGAACCCGTCGGTGTCGCGCAGGTCCGCCGGGGCGTTCCATGACACGTCGTACCAGAACCCGGAGGCGGTGTAGCTCGACTGATTCGCCGTCGCCTTGAGCACGCATCCGGGCGTGCGGGCGAGGAACTCGAGATCATCGCGGACGGCGTCGCCCCAGGCGGCCGGCGGCGAGGCGCCGGTGCTCGGGTTGTGGATCGTCTGCGGGTCGACGTAGGGCGTTGTCATCGGTGCGGGGCTCCTGGGGTAGTGGGGCTAGAACGCCCATCCGGCCGAGCCGCCCCAGGGGGACGCGCCCCACTTGAGGAAGTTCCATCCGGTGCGGGTCGAGTCGAGGGTCAGGGTCACGGTCCATCCGGTGAACGTGAACGAGTGCTGGACGCGGATGACGTGGGCGTAGAGGTCGAGGAGGCCGGCGAGCTCGAGCTTGCGGATCCGGACCAGGGTGCCCTCGGTGACGGTGGCGGCGAACGGGGCGAGCGTGTCGGGGTTGTCCTCGACGCGGAACGAGACCTGGCGGGCCTCGGGCTCGGGTGTGCCCTGGGAGAGAACGATCCATTCGGCGATCGCTCGCGACTGGCGGTCGCTCGCGTGGAGTAGCCCGGTGAGCTGCACCGCGTTCCGGCGGCCGTACTTGGCGACCGATGCGGCGTTCTCGACTGTCTGCTGGCGGCCGTTGGTCGAGGTGACCGCGGCGACGTTGCAGATGTTCAGCGGGTCGTCGACGATCTCGGTCTCGCCCTCGAGCATCTCCTCGGCGGTGCCGGCGATGAGGAGCGTCGGGTCGTCGGAGAACGTGAGCTGGACGGCCGTCGAGATCGGATCGGCCCAGGCCCAGGCCCTCGAGGAGAACCGGAGCCGGCCGTCGCCTCCGACCGAGATCCGGCCTTGCTCGGTGTTCTCGATCGTTTGCATGAGCTCGACGGCGCCGGCCTGGCGGTAGCCCTGCTGGGTGACGATCCCGGAGACATCGAGCTCGCCGAGGTGCGCCTCGAGGCCCATCCCGGTGACGATCGACGCGAGCCGCTGGTCGAGCCGCTGGCCGACCCACGCGCCGACCGCTGCGGCGTGCGCGCTCGAGGCGAGCTCGTCGAGCTCGGAGCTCGGGAAGTCGCGCCACACGACGACAGGGTCGAGATAGCCGGAGTAGGGGAGTTGCGGGTGATCGACGCTCCCGAGCGAGGGGTGCGGGCCGCCGATGTAGAGGCCGCCGAGCTGGGTGGTGCGGGCCCAGGGCGACACGACGCCGGTGAGCTCGAGCTCGCGGCCGTCGAGCCATGCTCGGAGGTCGCCGGCCTCGGCGGGAGCGTGGACGACGAGCGTGTGCGGCCGGCCGTCGAGGAGCTTCGCGGCGTCCTCGCCGGCGTGGGTCGACATCGACCGGAACGTGGTGCTCGTGTTGGCGCGGACCTCGAGGCCGTAGGCGCCGATCAGAACCTCGAACGCGGGGAAGTCCGCTGTCTCGTCGTGTTGGTGGATCAGGTAGACCTCGGCGTCGTCGGCGACGAGCCCGGTCGTCGCGAGCCGGTCGGCGAGGGTCGGGAACTGGAACCGGGCGAGCATCGTGATCGAGTTGCTCGAGGTGTCGAGGCGGGCCTGGGGGGCGTCGACGACGGCGTAGCCCTCGGGCCACGCCTGGCCGAAGGGCTCCTCCTCGCCGTCGATGTAGGCGGGCCCGGAGCTCGAGCTCTCGCGCTGGGCGAGCTGGCCGGTGTGAACGGCGGCGAGCCCGGTGACGGTGTCGATCCATCCGCCGGCGCCGGGCTCCCATCGGTGCGCCGGCTCGAGCTCGGCGATGAGCGCGGACCAGGCCGAGCTCGGCGCCTCGCCCTCGGCCATGACGCCGACGATGTCCTGGGCGGTGAGGTCGACGACGGGGTAGCGGGAGGTGATCTCCTGGGGCCATCCGGAGTCGATGTAGCCGGTCCACACGGCGTGGCGGACGTCGTCGACGGTGACGACCACGCGGATCGGCGTGCCGTTCTCGAGGTCGCCGTAGAACGGGCCCGCGGGGTTGCGCGGGTTAAACACGCCGGCGGCGTTCTCGAGCGCGGTCGAGAGCTGGCCGGGCGTGATCCCGGCGCGGACGTTGTCGCGGCCCGAGCTCGTCGAGATCGCGGTCGAGCTCGGGGTGAGGTCGAGGTAGGCGGTGACGTCGGTCCAGGCGTCGGCCGGCGGGTCGACGCCGGGCCCGAGCCCGAACGCGAGCTCGAGCGCGACGGGGATCCGTTCGAGCACCGCGTCCTCGATGCCGGGCTCCGGCGCCGGCGGAGCTCCGACGAGCGCGCCGTAGGTGGCGACGCCGTAGGTCGCGGTGCCGTACCCGGCCGAGCTCGAGCTCGAGCTCGAGCCGTAGGTCTCGGAGCCGTAGGTGCCGGTGCCGTAGGGCATCAGAGCGGAACCGAGAGGTCGAGGATCGAGTTGACCGCGGCGACGGCGCCGCCGTGGTCGGGCCCGATGTAACAGCCGCCGTGGAAATACCAGGTGATGAAGAGGGGCGTCGGCAGGCCGAGCGCGGGGAGGTTGTAGAGGTCGTTCCCGTAGTCGCGGAACCATTGGGCGCGCTGCGCGAGCGAGTAGGTGAACTGGGTGTCGGAGCCGGCGAGGTCGCCGCGCACCAGGCCGACCTCGAGGTTCGCCCAGGGGACGGTCCGGCCGAGCGCGACGCCGAGCCTCTTCGCGTGGTCGGCGAGCTTGCGCGTCGTCGCGTAGATGTCATTGCGGCCGCCGGCGCCCTTGAACGTCACGGGGTCGTATGCGTAGGTGTAGGGCGCCCGGACGTTGTCCGCGGTCATCTTGAGCCGGCCGATCCGGGCGGTGCCGGTGGCGGTGTTGCCCATCGGGTAGTCGTCCCATCCCATGACGTCGACGTCGAGCGAGCCGTCGGTCGGGGCCCACTTCGCGAACGAGTGTCCGTCGTTCCAGTAGTCGAGCCACGAGCAGAGAACCGGCATCCCCCATATCTGCCAGCCCTCGGAGCGGAGCTGGCGACAGAGCGTCGTGACGTGGTTCTGCAACGCGATCCAGGTCGCTTGCCAGGCGGAGCCGTCGGCGCCGTCGCCCTCGGGCTCGTGGTACGCGGTCAGGTAGCACTTGACGCTCTTGGGCAGGTTGGCGCGGAGCCACGCCTCGGCGTCGACGCGCCAGGCGCCCGAGATCGACGAGAGGCCGTCGCTCTTGGGGGGCTTGAACGAGAGCGCGACCGGGATCCCGCGGTTGAAGATCGACCCGGAGGTGTTGCTCCCGAGCTTGCCGGCGTTGTAGGCGCGCACGACGGCGGGCCGGCGGAGCCCGACGGTGCTCATCATGTAGTCGATGTCGAACTGGCCGCTCGAGCCCGACGCCCAGGTGTAGCCGTGCGCGATCGTGGTGGCGCTCGGCGGCGGCGTGATCGGCGCCGACGCGACGACGGTCGGGGTCGCGGTCAGCACGCCGTCGACGCCGAGAGCGATCTTGGCGGTCGACTCGGCGGCGGTGTTGAGCGTCGCGGTCCAGACCTTGAGCCCGAGAGCGTGGGCGTCGGTGACCATCTGCGCGGTGAGCGTGCCGGAGGGGATCACGACGCCGTAGAGGCCGGCCGCGTCCATCGTCGCGAGCGACGGATTCGTGCCGTCGCCGGGAGCGCCGGACGTGATCCGGAACATCGCCTTGACGCCCGAGCTCGCGGCGAGCGTGGTCGCCTCGGAGTAGGTGGCCGAGACCGGGATCACGGCGTTCTGTGCGCCGTTCGCGACGATCCAGGAGAGGAGCGGCGTGACGGCGGCGGCGGCCTTGATCTCGGGCATCAGCACGCGGGTCGACGACCAGGTGCGGGCGACGCTCTTGTCGGGGTAGGTGCTCGAGTCCCAGAACGCGGTCGAGCGTGCGGCGCCGCCGGCGAGCGGCGACGCGACGGTGCGGCCGTTCCAGGTCGCGGCGTCGGTGCTCGAGACCG
>Ga0075158_10002824_pt1 | contig 12474 bp, 9 predicted proteins | sample JI91814BDNA_FD_70968 | JGI IMG/M metagenome (GOLD analysis project Ga0075158, IMG submission 70968) | Wastewater effluent complex algal communities from Wisconsin, to seasonally profile nutrient transformation and Carbon sequestration -... | ecosystem: Engineered > WWTP > Effluent > Algae... | reverse complement strand
ATCTTTGAGGTCGAGATTGCCACCATAACTGGAGGGCGGAATTGAACTCACTTTACTAGATGTATTGGGCGCAACACCCATGGTGCCCATAAATGGAGACAAAGGAAAAGTCACATCCTTGCCTGAGGTCGAGTGCATCACTCCATACATCTTGTCGCCTTTATGCTCAATCGGCACAAAAGTAAAAACGCTTCCGTAAAGCTCTGGATGCTCTTTGTCAGCGCCAGGCTTAGGACCATCGTTTTGAGGATATTCGCCTGGCAAAGCACCCTTGCCGTGGCGGTTGCCGACTATGCCATAGGGCACTCTTGGCACCAGTGATAGTGTCTCCACTTTGAGCACATCACCGGGCTTAGCTCCTGATATAGCAATGGGACCAATGATAATGTGCGGACCATCAGTGACCATATTGTGCTCAGTATTTGAGGCACAAATCTCGATGGCATCATCGAGTACGTCAGCAGGCTTAACTCCAAACTTGCCAAAAAACTTGACTGGGTCGCGCCCCTGATCCTCTACCATCCCCTCCGAAGAGAGTGTATCAAAAGTAATTACACTGCCAGAGGGTACAGTCAAAATCGGCTTAGACTCATTATTTGGCAAGATACCCCAGCGCATCGTTGAGAGACTGGACGGTACATAATAGCCACCGTCAGCTAGTTTGACAGGCTCTTTGCCGCTCCTCTGCAATACAGCGCTGGATTTGACTTCAGCAGACAAAACCGGAGTTGTAGTGAGGGCCAAAGCCGAGCAGATCAACCCAGATGCAACAGCAGTCAATTGCAAACTAGAGCAAAACACGCCGACAACTTCTTGCACTTTCTGCATTTTACTGCCCCTATACTATGGCTATCTAAGCTTGTTGTAACGATGCATGCACTATCAGTGCCTGCAAAAATCACCCATGCACTTGTAGCACTTCCAATTTATATTTACTATCCCTGAATAGGGGTACGCCAGTAGGGGTAGGCGGTGTCCCCAATCTGTTGATAAGTATTAATCCAGTGCCTGCAATAATTCGACCAGACCAATATTGAGCCTATCGATCATGGCCCGCAGGTCAAACAACATATTGATGCGAGCTGTAATGAGCTTGATTGACTCACCCCGCTGGCGGTGCCGAGGACCAGTGGCGGACACTTGCTCTGCTACCGCTGGCTTTTTGATATTGATGGGCAAGACCTTGGCGGTCTGCCAATATTGCAAGAGCTTTTGGCGCCGAGTAATATCATTTGCCGAGTTAGAAGGCGAATTAAGATAAGTCCACAAAACCGGAGACAATTGCTCTCCGCCAGGAGGACTTAGCCCCAGAGTTTGACCGAGCATATTTGGCTCTACTGGAGATTTGCGATACCAGCCTCTTTGCTCTAGCAAAGCAAGCAAAGCTAGCCCACCGACAGTCAATCCAGAGACAATATTTAAGCGATTACCAGCGATAATTTTGTGAGGATTTTTGGTCTGTTCTAACCCTCCGTCGATAACTATACTGAGGATACCAAGCTGCAAAAAGTTGATATCGTTAGTAGCAGCCACGACAAAGTCACGCTGGCGCGTTAGCTTGTCGAGAGCCTGTTGTTCAAGTGTAATCTCGCGATCAAAGTGAGCCGCCACAGTGCGCAATTCAAGACCAGTCGACATCACCTTTTTTACAAGAGCTAACTGCAACCTACTAGCATCGCTGTCATAAGAGTCCAACTTGCCAGCTCTCTTGTATTCAAGCAACTTCTCAACTTGATCCTCTATCCCCAGTAGCCCTGCTGCTTCACGAGCGTGATAAGTTAGCCCAATACCAGATTGCGCCGCTAGCGCTTGCGCGTCTATACGAGTGTTACCCGGACTCTGCGCCCCAGCCAGAGCAGGACTGAGTGTGTTGCCCAACAAAACTAGCAACATCATAGCGCCAGACAAACTCCGGCTGTGCTTACTTGCATGATGCTTCGTTTTTGATTGCAAGTCCACTACTCTCCTCATTCTGTGCTGCGCAGCATAGCCAGCACATCGCCCTGGAATGATTCCAATTCCTTTTTTAGCGATTGCAAGAGCACAATGCGGTTTTCTACTATTTTAATCGTGTCAAACTTGTGAGAAGGCATGGCTGAAATAGCAGATAGATCGCGAGAAGAATCGAGCTTCATTGTCGTTATTTGTGCTTTTCTCCAGGCTTCGTTTAAAAGCTCGGCTCTTGTCTTGCCATCGGTAGATCCTGGCGGCGGTGCATTGAGCAAGCGAGAGACAAAGGCAGAAAAACGATCATCTGGATCTGTTTGCAATTTAAAAACTTCGGCAAGTGAATTGGGACTGGTATCTACTTTGCGCTTGCCACCTCGCATCTGGAGCATAGCGAGCAAAGTCAAGGCAGTGCCGTTGCTGCCCGAGATGACAAACATCCTGTCGCCGGCATACGAATGACGACTGAGATACAGACGACCAGCCACGATGCCTAAGATACCAGACTGGAGGAAGTTGGCGTTGTAATTGTATTGCAGCCACTTCGCTCTATTTTGGAGCAATTCTGAAAGAGCAATATGGTAATTGTAATAAAGGTCTTCATCGACTTTATCTGTGGCGACTTGTAGCTCGAGCGCACCAGTAAGAGTCCTCTCCAGTAGATGCAGCTCAAGAACCTGCACTCTCTGATTGTCTACGCCAGCTTGCTTCATTTGCTGCAATTGAGCCAGACTATCCATAAGATGCAACGATTTAGCCATCTCCTGAGCGCCGCCATTGAGCACGACCGACGCGGTCCCTGCTGACACAGATTCTGCACCACTGCTACCGGTTACTCCTGCACCATTTGCACTCTGCACAGTGTTTAGCAAGACCAGTAACTGTCGATCAAAGTCTTGGATAAATGTATGCAAGGACCAGAGCAGTAGCACGCGCGACCTGAGTAGCTTTACACCAACTCGCTTTTTGTCATTGATGGCACAAAGCTCGGATTTTTTACTGGCATCAATCTTGTAGTATTTCATCCAATTGGCAAATAGTAGCTCTCGCCGTGTCTTATCAGCATTAGGTGCTTTAGCATCAAGATATTTAGTCACCAGTGGTGGCAAGCCACTTGAGTCAACTGGTCCACCATCAACAACATTGGCAAGGACCTGTGGTGGTGCCACATGACTAGCTTTGGCAAGGGCACTATGCACACGCGACATAGTTGAAATAGTCGTATTAAGAGAACCGCTTGTAGTAGTAAAAATTGCAGAAGTGACAAACTGATCATGGATACGCATAAATGGTTCGAGCGTATAAAATGTCGAAAGCTGAGCAAAGTTGGCGGTGTTATACAACTGATATATAAAGTGCTGACGCCTTTCTTCCTTTTGCAAAATGTCGTAAGTGTAGGCTCGCTCAAAATCTAGCTTGTTACAAGCCTGACGCACTTCCAAAACACCGCGCAAAATTTTACGCAAGATCAGTGTTTTCAAAAAGAGCAATTCTTCGGGCGAAGCACTGGGAGACCGGCTAAGGGCCTTGTACCGCTCCACTTGCGACTTAATACCCAATATCTGAGCGGTGTCTTCTGCAGCAGGTTGCTGATAGGCACCAAAAGGAGTTTTGGTCACAGCAAAAGCCGGCGGTGCTAATAGCACCAGACCAAGGACTATGGCAATAATGCGCTTGCAAAACACTACAGATACGCTACGTCTTTAGATGAAGCCGGAACGCCTATACTACCTTATGTTTCCCGTAGTAATCAAATCACTAAGAGCCCACCCACGAGAGGGAACTGACAACCTGAGTTGAGAAGAAAATACAAACGATTTGAATTTTGCAATGCTATTTGTCCGATACAAATGCTATCTATCGACAAAACAAATCCACATAATCAACGACACCATCACAAGGATTATTCATTTCTTGCATGCGGCTCAAGCCAACAAATTAGCAGGTCAATGCTACAAGTCAAAAACTGTCAATAATCAAGGCGGTGTCAGACCAGCCAACTTGTAACTGTACTGTAGCGAACTATCGGCCGCCCCCGCAGGATGCATCGAGGCTGTGCGAGCGGCTTTAGTCGCCTTATCAATAATCTGTGCTAGTTGGGCGCGGTATTTTACACCTTTGTCGCTCAATACCGAGCCAGTAAAATAATTGTCCATCAGCGGCACAATAATATCGGAGACCGTGTGATGACGAGGATTAGTGGAGCTGGTCGGACTTATATCCACCAAATTAAAACGCTTGGCGGCAGTGTCAATCAAGATATTACCCGGCTTAGATGGGTCAAACTGTAGTCCTCGCTTCTCGAGCTGGACCATCATAACTGCCAACTCATCGTACGCAGACTGTGGTAGCGCCGCGCTTTCATTTATGCTCCTGGCATAGACCGCTTCTGCCGCTTCAGGCGTCATAGCCCGACGACTTCTAGTATCGGGAGCACCAGCAGCAAAACCATTTTGCTTCTTCAAAATAAGATAGTCACCCATTTTGGCCACGGGCTGTCCGATATTGGCCTCAGGCATAATGTCATCAACTTTTTGCAAAGGTCCAGACTTAGGCGACTTAGTGGCAAATTCCGGCACCTTAACAACAAAGTCATCGGTAAAATCAAGTTTGTAGACAGCACCATTACCGCCCCTACCGAGGAAGTTTTCGGGTCTGACGTTAGCAGGGAGCTGCTCCATGGTGACACCACGTTTGCTAAATATACCTTCAAATGCTTTAAAATCCGGCGCGGTTTTAGCAGCCAACTCAGCAAACCGTCCCACTCTAGCACCCGTTAAAAAGCCAGAGGCCCCAGCGCCTAAGTTGAGACTGTAGTCAAATGCACTGCGACCGAGCCGTGCTCCCAAAAGTGCCTGACTGCTTTCCAATTTATTATGGTCTTTCCAAACTTCATAGGCAGGCGTAGCAGTCTTGTAACTGACGTCCACAAGGGCAGCACCAGTCAATAGTTTGCCACCATGTAGCATGGTTTTTTCGACCACCGGAGCCAGTGTCTTACCAAGCAAATCAGGGCGCCGGCTGACTAGCGACACGGCAACGCCAAGACCAAAGCTGGCGGCCATCATCACAGTGGTATCGCCAGGATGCTCAAGAGCTTCTTTAGCAGCAGTTTTAAAACCTTCCGGCGCTTTTTTAAGAGCACCCCCCAAAAGTTCACCCTGGTCACTAAGCTTTTCAGACAAAGTACGCTCAGCTGCCAGCGAACCTTCCGCCCGTTTTGCCAGCGCTTCTAAATTTATGTCTGTCATGCCAGGGTTACCGGGAGTTACATACAGGCCCACTGTAATCAATATGCCTTCCAAGCAACCATTCAAACCTACAGACATAACACCCGCTAACAACCAATACCCCGTAGTTTATCCCCCGCGTACCTGGGTATCTAACTAGAGGCAGGACTATTACTGTCACGTGGAACTTTGCCAGGCATGAACAGATGGAGTCGGCGTAATATGCTAACCAAGCGGTTAATTATCAGCACTACAGTGGCACTTGGCTTTGCTACTCAGATGGCACAGGCGCAGGGTCAAAACATCATGATGACCAGAGGCGATATGCCCATGCCAGACCCTGTGACCATGACTCAGGCTGCGCCACAATCGCCCACGACTATGACAGATCCCGCCAATCGAGCTGTGGCGCCAGCAACAGATCACGTAGTAGCCGCCGGACCAATGCAAGAGAAGCGCCAGCAGCTCTATAACGATTTGCAGCAAGCAAAGACCCAGGGCATAGGCATTACGATGTACATGATGGGTTTTGATGCCATGGAAGATCGCGTCAAAGCGGGCGATACTGAGACAAAGATTGCTGAGCGCGTCAATATGCTCTCGCAAAAACTAAACGAACAGTTTAAGCGCAGCAACGATTTAAAGACACAAAGACCAACACCTCCAGTCCAGGCCTCCAACTTTGGTGGGATGGACTTAAATCAGTTAAGCAACATGGGCGCTCCCCCTGGACCTGGCGGCATGAGTAACATCGGTGGCATGGGTGGCATGGGCGGCAGCAAAATGGATGATGTCATCGCCAAGCTCAAAAACAAATACGGCGGACAGATACCAGACTCTCTCAAAAACCAAATTCCGGGAGGACTGGGAGGCGTTGATCCCAGTACACTATTATCCAACCCCAATCTCAAGGACATTCTCAAAGGTCTGAAGCAGTAAGGTATTTTGTCAAAGGTAAAAGATTTCGCCAATATGCGCGAGGACCAGGAAAAATCACAAGTCTTTGTGCCCGGTAAAGGCACCGTGCCAATACCGCTGAGCACCCTTGAGCCAGAGCCGCCCCAGAGCACCACGGCCTTTTACAAGACTGGGGATTTAGTTGATGGCAAATATCTCGTCAAAGGCTTTTTGGGCGAAGGCGGCATGGGCGCTGTCTACAAAGTGCACCATCAGTTTTTGGGCATTGACTTAGCTCTTAAGACTTTTCGCTCTGCCAAAATCGATCAGGAAGCCTGGCTGAGATTTCAAAGAGAAGCACAGGCTATCGGTAAACTCGAGCACGAAAACATCGTGCGCATTTACGACTTTGGTATCACAAAAGAGCAAATGCCTTTTTATACCATGGAGCTACTCCAGGGGGAGCCGCTCAGCGACCGCATCGCCGGTGAAGGACCGCTCTCTCTAAAAGAAGCGCTGCGCATATTTACGAGGGTGGCTAGTGCTCTCACTCACGCCCACCACTCTGGCATCGTGCACCGAGATATCAAGCCAGCCAACATCTATGTCAGCGCCCCCAATGGCACAAATCAAGGCATTGTCAAACTGGTGGATTTTGGTATCGCAAAATTAGCCAGCAGCAAAAACCAGGAGCTAACAAGCGTCGGACTCATATTTGGCAGCCCGCTCTATATGAGCCCGGAGCAGGCCATGGGTGGCACCATCGATCATCGCACCGACATCTACAGCCTGGGCTGCACTATCGTAGAATGTTTGACCGAAAAAACTCCATTTGAAGGAAGCACAATAATTGAGACGCTCTCGATGCACCAGCAAGAGAAGCCTCCCAGCCTGATTGATCTGGACAAAGGTAGCGAATACCCACAAAGGCTGGAAGGCATGATACGCAAAATGCTAGCCAAGTCCCCTGATGACAGATATCAAACCATGGAAGAAGTGCAACGAGAGCTGGAAGCGATACCAGTAGTAGCACCAAAGTCTCAGTCTGCCACTATGGAAATAAATGTAGCACCACGGAAGGTGACAAAGAAACTTGTTCAGGAAAAGAAAAAAGCATTGCCGCTTATCCCAATAGCTGGCGGACTGGTGTTGCTTTTGGCGGCAGGAGGGATTATCTACTATACTCTGGCACCGCGCAAAGTACACAATTATCCTGTGACAGCGCCGATAAGCAATGAAGATCTAAAACAAGTAGACGACATTACAAACGATCCCACCAGTCTTTTGCCAAGCAAGCCATTTTTTGGCATCAAAGATGGCGAGAGAATTTCAAACTTTACTATGCAGCAAGAAGTAGGCAAGATATGGGATATGGATACTAACAGAGCTTACAATGCACTAAAAACCACAAAGTTTCCCTTAAGCCACAGACTGGCTTTCGAATTCAATACTTCTTCTGTACATGAGTCATATAGCCATGCAATTAAAAATTTCGGAGATGATGTCTACGAATTACGATTTGGTCCGGAAGTAGACCCAAAAAAATCATTTGTAGAAGGTCTAAGGGTACTAACGAAACTACGCAGTGTCAGCTTTAGAGACTCAAGAACCAAAAGTGATGCCGCCATAAATGTCAGTCGTTTGCCCAATCTCGAAAATCTCGACCTGGGCCGATGCGAGCGCATGAGCGGTGAGGACGTGGCAAATTTTCCGGCGATTATGCAGGTTAAGCGACTGTGCATTGACGAAATGAAAGACATCGATCCTGTGCTGGCAAAAATTCGCTTCTCCAGCGTGCTTAATTCACTAAAAGTGGACAACATCCCACTCACGGCAAAACAGATTAAGACTATTAGCAGCATCCCTGGTTTGCGTGTACTGGAAGCCAACAATTGCGAATTTTCCGATAGCGGATTGAAGTATTTAGCGACTTGTCGCAACCTGGAGAGACTCTACGTAGGACAAATTGATTTAACGCCATCAAAAGTGGCAACATTTAAGAGTATGAAAGGATTGAAATTCTTATCAATCAGTCCATTTACTAATCAAAGAGCAACCCTAGCCCAGCTCAGGAAGGAAATGACCGAGCAAGGCTGCAAAGTCTCATCAAATACAGAGCCAAAACCGGATTACAGCGGGTTTATGGCTCCTCTAAGTGAGTAGTGCCTGGCGGTGGTATATTCAAAGTAAGTCTCAGGCACTTGAGAGCTAAATTGATGCGGCCACTGACCAAACAAAAACTTGCTGACCCTTTAGATGGCGCCCGTCGCAAATTGAGACGGCGAGGCTCATCTCTAGCTGAGTTTGGTCCGGCTCTATTTTTTCTCTTTTTGTTTGCTGTCTTTCCAGTGCTGGACATTATCGGGCTCAGTTTTGGCTATTTAAGCTCAGTGTCACTTAACGACTTGCAATTGCGTCAGGCGGCAAAAGTACCCAAGAGTCAAGCCCAGGACCCAAATGGTAGCGTCTGTCTGGCCATACCAGAGACCTATGTAAAGACCGTAGCAGGCGGACTGGCCAGTATCTCGCAGCTACCAGTCACGGAGGTCAGCTACGACGTCGACCCGAGTAACGTCTATGTTGTTGTGACCACACATGTGACAGTCAGACCGTTTTTGACAATTCCATTTTTTCCTATGGTGCCGGGTATTGGTGCTCCCGCCACTTACACAATTACCAGCTCGAGACTCCTCGAAAACCCCCGTTATGCAGTCTATTGAGGGGTTTATGCTATGAACTACCCGAGTTTTATAATCAGCAAACAATCTGGCAAAATGAGCCACAAGAGCAATTTGACAAAGCGCAAAACTAAACGCGGTCAAACACTGCTTGAGGCAATAGCCGGATTTTTGGTTATTGTGCCAATTGGTCTGGGTTGCTTTGACCTGGTAGCAATTTTGTCAACCACTCAGTCCAATGAACAGTGGGCAGAGCTGGCAGCTAGAGCAGCAGCCAGTCAACACAATGCACTCAATGCCAAACAAGCAGCTGAGCACGCCCTGGAGCGCTGCAAACTGACCAGCCTGATTAAGAGCATCAACATCGAAAAAGTAAATTACGACCTAGGTCGAGGACAGGTCTCAGTGACAACCACAATGGAAGTCCTGATGCCAGTGCCGATGCCTTACTTTGGCTCAATCGAGTGCCATGCCACAGCCATACAGCCCATAGTCGCAACTCCCGCTCCAATATAAGCGCAAGCGGTACAATCAAGATATCGCGAGGAATGATTTTGTTTGAGACGCACCCAACAACTGCCCCCAAAGTGACCGCTAAATTTAGACGCGCCAGCGCACGCCTTAGAAATAGACGCGGAGCCACGCTTGGTTTGATCATAGCCTGCGGTTTTGGCCTGATGTTTTGTATCTGGGGATTTTTCCAACTCAGTATGCTCATGGGCGGCTCCAGACAAGTGCGCAATGCCGTAGATGCAGGCGCACTCAATGTCTCCAAACGCATAGTAGAAGTCAAAGTACCAGTCTCACAACAATATGCCGACTGTGGTGACTCCACCGGTAGTGCCAGCATGAGTAACATCAATCGCATCTGGGGCAAATCGTTTTTGATTAACGCCAACGTTGATGGCATGAAGCTCGATGGACAAACCAGCCCGCAAGCAACTGCCGCTGCCGAGACGGCCTACCAGATGTCCAAAAACATCAACGATGATCTCTTTAGCAAAGTCACCTGCCACAAAGTCCTTAACTCACTCTTTCAACAATTGGCGCATCAAAGAGAAGCACGCTTATTGGGCGCTGATACCAAAATCGAAAAAACAGATACCGACGTCTGCTCGGTGGCAATGGTAGATCGCGGCGCTGAGAGCAATCTGGCATACAACCCAAACCAGCTTCCGACCAATGTTGCAGCTAAAGGTGTGACACTTGGCCCAAAATCATTTTTGCGTGGCTACACCCCGATGAAGGCCAACGATAAAGACTTCATTTTTACTAGCTTTCATATGGGCGAAATGCCTCACCTTATTGGTGATGACTATTTTGAAAAAAATAGAGCCGACACAGCGCCACTGGGTGGCAGCTATACCCCAGTGCCAAATGCCTTCAGACGCATCGGTGAAGTCGATGCCTTGCCCAGCAAAGTAACAGCTACAGCTTGTGCAGTTGCCAACCCACAGCGCAGCTACGAGATGGCTATTCCCTATTCATTTGTCACCATACAGGTGGGTAACACAGCCAAATGGTACGTAGAGAGGAAAAAAATCAAAGAGACTACTTATGGCTTTAAGCCCGAGACTCAGTACGAAGTCAAAGACGTAAAACTCTCAACAGGCGGTACTGTCAACGGTTGGGGCGAGCTTGGGCACGAGTATTCATCAGCATCTTCGCTTTTGGCTGTACTCAATGCACTACCAGGCGACCATTCTGTGCCATTCAAAAAAATGCTACAGCGCCTGCAAGAAATCGACCCCAACTTTAATATGACCCGCTTGATCAAATTACTTGAATCACAAGCATTTGTGCCGCAAGAAGGTCAGCCTGTAAGCAAATACTATCTCTATCCGGTTTATAGCAGCCCTGACAAAAGCGATCCTACAATCAAAATTGGCTCCAGCAATTATGATCTACCGCCCTGGCTCAATCCTAACAATCCACCGGAAGGATTAGAAAAGGTCGTAGCCACCGAAAACAAGCAAATTGACAAGCCAAACTGGTGTTATCAACGTATCACCGGAGGCAATAACTCGTCAGGCAAGCACTGGACTGAAGTCTACGGTAATATCATGTGGCAACCAGGCACTGGCTTTGGGCAGCACCTTGGTGAATTGCGATTTGCCAGAGTGACAGAGTTATACTTTAGTGGTGACCCAGACTCCTGATCTCTACTAAAAGCAGGGATGGGGCATAATAGTGATAGAGACTACATTGAGGTGGTCATTTGTGTAAGTGGCTTACTAGCAGCAAATCAATCAAATTGACACCGCCTTTTTGCAGTGCTGCTCTTGCTTTAGCGCTTACCATCCAGCTCACCATAAGCCCAGCTTTTGCTCTCAGCCCGGCTCTCAAACAGGGCATGGAAGAATATAATCAAGGCGAATACAAAGCAGCTGAAGGGCATCTGGGGCAGGCTTTAGCTTCAGACTTTGACAATGCTGTGTTGCATTATTATCTTGCAAACACTTATGTCCACCTCAACAAAAAACAAGATGCTATTAAAGAATTTCGCATAGCTTATGCCCTTGAGCCCAACAAAGAAGTAGGCAAATTGTCTAAGGTGGCGCTCGGTTATCTCGGCGTCGAAGAAGGCGAAAGCGAAAAGAAAGAGAAAGAAAAGGAGATACCAAAAACTCCGCCAAAACCGAGTAACCCTCATCTGGACAGAGCTGTAAGCACTCTCAATGATGAAGTCAAACGTGAACGCGAGCGCAGCTTGCGCACAGCAGGCGAGTTAGCCAGTGACGCCAAGAGCCGCAGCTCAACGATTTTGGGCAACAAAAAACAAGACATACTTGACGGTCTAAAATATTACAGACGCGGCACTCAGCATCAGTTACCGATACCGCCCGAGGTTTTGCAGCAGCTAGATGGCTTGCGCGGTATTTATGATCAGCAGTCGCAAGGACACATCGATAGTGCCAATAGGCGCTCAGCGGAGCTACAAAAAACAGCAGACAATCTGCAGAGTTTGATGAGCGATAAAAACGCTAAAGCGGGAGCAAAACTTAGCCCCGTTGGCACAAATCTCTATATCCGCAACTATCAAGACGAGTCCAGAACCAAGACTCCGGCAAGCCAAACAACTTCAGCAGGCAACAGCGCCACCCCACAAGCCAGCATCAAGCCAGGCACAACAGGTGCCTCAACCAGTGCCACCAAGGCAGCCGGCAGCGCAAAGTAATCGCCCAGCGATCTCTCAGATTAAGATTGATTTTTGATTGAACTGGGTAGGTCTAACCTGGAGTCTGTCGAATTTTCCCTCTAAGTGCGTATAAACCAGCACGATTAATTTACTAACGGGTATTGCAAATGAATCCAGGTGCTCCCAAGGACGCAGTTCAAGACGTCCCGCAACCAAGAGCTGAAGCAGCGGTCTTTAATGCTCCAGACCTACAGGTAGGAGGCAATCGCGACAACCTTGCGGCCAAAAGCGACGATTTAGTCGCTAAAGGCGTCGTGCCGGCAATGGAATTTACTGGAGATACTTCCGCCAAATTTATAAAAACACAGATGGTAGATCAGGCTACCGTCGATGCCGAGAAGACCGCACCCAAACCTGGCGATCAGCCACAGGCAAAAGCTCCAACACAGGATGGGCCTGTAGATAAGGCACCTCCTGCACGTCCCGGTGAAGTCCCTGTAGATAAGGTACCTCCTGCCCGTCCCGATGAAGTCCCTGTAGATAAGGTACCTCCTGCCCGTCCCGGTGAAGTCCCTGTAGATAA
>Ga0075158_10002823_pt1 | contig 12474 bp, 10 predicted proteins | sample JI91814BDNA_FD_70968 | JGI IMG/M metagenome (GOLD analysis project Ga0075158, IMG submission 70968) | Wastewater effluent complex algal communities from Wisconsin, to seasonally profile nutrient transformation and Carbon sequestration -... | ecosystem: Engineered > WWTP > Effluent > Algae... | reverse complement strand
CTCTACGAACTGGCCCTCGCCAGCGGGGACGGGCCTCCCGAGATCGGGGCGCAGTCCGCCCGCCGGGCGGGCATCTGTGCCTCCGAGGTGCACGGCACCTTCGCCGGTATGAGCTTTCTCGATCGAGCAGAGGAGCACGCGGCCGCCTGCCACGATGCGACCTTCCAGCGAGCCCGGACCGCGTCGATCCGGGCCGAGATGTACCTCGACGCCGGCCAGCTCACCGACGCGCGGTCGGAAGTCGAGCGGATCCTGGCGCTCGGTGTGACCGACACCTATGCGATCCGGCAGGCGCGCCGCACGCTGATGGACATCGAGGTCAGCTCCGGCAACCTCGACCTTGCCGAGGACCTGGCGCCACTGCTGATCGACGGGGCGGAGGGCGAAGAGCGCTGGTTGGCCATCGCGGCCCAGATCCTCTGCGCCCAGATCGCCTGGGAACGCGGGCGCGAGCTCGAGGCTTTTGCGACGGCGAAGGCTGCCCGCGAAGAAGCGACCGAGCTCGGCGAGGACCGCATCGGTCTGCTCGCCGACATCATCGCGCGGCGCGTGTCCGGCCGACCCGCCCAGATGACGCCCGACCCCGAGGAACTGCCGTGGGCCGTGCGCCTCGGCTACCAACTGCAGGGCGCGCGTGAGGCCGCGGCCGCGGGAGAGTTCGCCAAAGCGGCCGGCCTTGCCGCTGACGTCGTCGTCCTGGCGGATAGCAGCCGGCTGGCGCGCGATGGCGTCGAGGCCCGTATTGTCCTCGCCGATGCCTTGCTCGCCCAACGCGACTACGCGCAAGCCCTCGGGTCGTATGCCGCCGCCGCCCGGCGGGCTGCGGCCGCGCCACTTCCGTTGCGCGTCGCCGAAGCTTTCGACGGGCTCGCTCTCACCCTGCGTCAGGCCCGTCCGGAGCACGCCGGCCGGTGCGCCTGGGTCGCGGCCACCCTGCGCGCCGCGCGCGGCGCGGTCGCCCATCCTCGCCCGGGACTCGACCTGAGCTTGCTGCCGCCGGTGCTCCCGGTCCGCTCGTGGGTGGTCAATGATCAACTCTCCCCGGAGGGCGCAGACGCCGCCGGGCGGTTGGAGGACACCGCCGATCGCCGGTCAGCGCCGAGCCCGGTCGCGCAGTTGACCAAGGCCCAGCGCGCCGTTGCGGAACTCGTGGGGGCCGGCCTGACCAGCAAGGAGATTGCCGAGCGGCTCTATCTCTCGCCGCGCACGGTCGACAATCACCTGGCTCAGATCTATCGCCGCCTGGACATCCCCTCACGTTCCAAGCTGGCGGCCCTGATGGCGGACGAGGCATGAGCGACGGGCCAGCTTTCCCGCCCGATGCCAACAACCCCTTGTGCGCAACGGAAGACTTCCCAGGCGATCAAGGGGTTTCCCTTGCGCTGCCCGATGCCGCCTTCTGGACGCGGCACGGGGCGGAGACTCCGTGCGCTTCGCCATTGCCGAGGGAGTGGGGCATGTCGTGCTCGACCGGCCACACGCGCTAAACGCCATCACCGCCGACCTCGTCGATGACCTGATGGCGCAGTTGCGGGACTGGCGCGACGACGACACCGTCGGGGCGGTGAGTCTTCGGGGTGCGGGCACACGCGCCTTCAGCGCCGGGGCCGACGTCCGGGCCGTCCGGGACCTGGTGCTCGCCGGCGACCCGGTCGCGGCCGGCGACTTCTGGGCACGCGAGTATGCCCTGATCGGGCTGGTCGGGAGCTACCCCAAGCCGGTGTCGGTCCTCATGGACGGCGTGATCATGGGCGGCGGATTGGGCCTGGCCGCCGTCGCGCAGGAGCGCCGGATCACTCCGGACGCGCGGCTTGCGATGCCCGAGACCAAGATCGGCTTCTTCACCGACGCCGGCTCCAGCCGCCTCTTCGCGCGAGCCCCGGGCGAGTTGGGCACCTACCTCGCTCTGACCGGCGCGACCTTCTGGGCGGCCGACGCCCTCGCCCTCGGCTTCGCCGACCGCCTGGTCTGGTCCCTTGAGGCGGACACCCCCACGCAACCGACGGCCACCGCGGCCGTGCCGCCGCCCGCCGCGCCCGCCGCAGACGTCTCGGCGCCCCTGCTCGCCGAGCGCGAGTGGATTGACGAGTGTTTCGCCGGCGACGACCCCCACGAGATCATGGAACGACTGCGACGGCATACGGCCCCGGCCGCACGCGCGTGCGCAGCCACCATCGGCACTCGCTCACCGCAGGCCGTATGCGCGAGCCTCGCCCGCGTGCGTGCCGCCGCTACCGAGCCCGACCTGGCCTGCACCCTCGCCGCCGACACGATGCTCGCCCGTGAACTGACCGTGAGCGCCGACTTCGTCGAAGGTGTCCGCGCCGTCCTGATCGACAAGGACACCATGCCCCGCTGGACATCCCCACCCCTGTGAACTGCCCGTACCCCCTCACACGAGGGGCTGCCGGCCAACGCAATGTGCACTCGACGCCCTGAGCTGTGCACTCGACGCGAGGGCCAGCCGGGAATCTCCTCGAGTGCATACCCCGGCCCCGTCGAGTGGGCAAGTCAGCTGGGCGAATACCGACCGCGCGACGTCCGTCCGACTGAACGAACGCGGCCGGCCGTGCCTAGCTCGCAGGCGCTCTGCGGTGGGGCCTACTCCTCGCCGCGCTTGACCGCGGCCAGCAGCATCTGGGCGATGTCGACGACCTCGACGTCCTCGAATAGGCCCTCGGACTGCCGCTCGACCAGGCCGTCGGTGAGCATCACCCGGCAGAACGGGCAGGCGACCGCGATCCGCTGGGCGCCCGTGCCGAGCGCCTCATTGGTGCGGTTGACGTTGATCCGGCTGCCGAGGTTTTCCTCCATCCACATCCGCGAGCCACCGGCGCCGCAGCAGAAGGAGCGCTCGGAGTTGCGGGGCATCTCGGTCAGGGTCACTCCCGGCAGCGCACCGATCAGCTCGCGCGGCGGGGCATACACCTGGTTGTGCCGTCCGAGATAGCACGGGTCGTGATAGGTCACCGTCGATGCCGTCGAGGCGGGGTTCTTCGCGGTGGACAGGCCGGGCGCTTCGGAGGGCCGCGCGACCGGGACCAGCTTGCGCTCGCGCACGAGCCGGTTGAGCAGTTGGGTGTGGTGCAGCACTTCGTACCTGCCGCCCATCTGCGGGTATTCGTTCTTGATCGTGTTGAAACAGTGCGCGCAGGTGACGACGATCTTCCTCGCCTGCATCTCGTTCAGGACCTCGATGTTTTCGGTGGCGAGCATCTGATAGAGGAACTCGTTGCCGGCGCGCCGGGCCGAGTCGCCCGTGCACTTCTCGCCGTCGCCGAGGACGGCGAAGCTCACTCCTGCCGTATGCAGCAGCTCGGCTACCGCACGCGTCGTCTTCTTCGCGCGGTCCTCGAAGGCACCGGCGCACCCGACCCAGAAGAGGTAGTCGACGTCGCCCGCGTCCTCGACGTCGGCGCCGAGGACTGGCACCTCGAAGGGCAGGTCCTTGGCCCAGTCCAAACGGGCGCGCGCGCCCATGCCCCACGGGTCGCCCTTGTTCTCCATATTGCGGAAGAGTCCGGCCAGTTCGTTGGGGAAGGCGCTCTCGACGAGAGTTTGGTAGCGGCGCATCTCGATGATGTGGTCGACGTGCTCGATGTCGACCGGGCACTGCTGGACGCACGCGCCGCAGGTCACGCAGGACCACAGGACGTCGGGGTCGATGACCGCGCCGCCGGTTGGGGCATACGCCTCGCCCTCAGTCTCGCCGACGAGCGGGCGCTCGGCCGCGGCCTTGGCCGCATCGGGCAAGTTCTCTCGGGCCGCCTCGTCGGCCGCCAGGAGCCACGGGCCCTTGGCATAGGCGTGGTCGCGCAGGCCCATGATGAGCAGCTTCGGCGAGAGCGGCTTCTCGGTGTTCCAGGCGGGGCACTGACTCTGGCAGCGTCCGCACTCGGTGCAGGTGGCGAAGTCGAGCAGGCCTTTCCAGGTGAAGTCCTCGACCTTGCCGACGCCGAGGGTCGGCTCCTCCTCCATCTCCTCCAGGTCCTCCATGGTCACCGGCTTGCCCGCCACCATGAGCGGCTGAGCGGCGCCCAGGGCGATCGGAGTGCGCTTGAAGGCGACATTGATGGGGCCGGCGAAGATGTGCAGATGCTTGGAGTGGACGACCTCGATGAGGAAGCCGAGCATCACGCCGATGTGCAACAGCAGCCCGAGGCCTTCGAGGAATTCGAGGGTGTTGGTGCCCCAGCCACTCATCCACCGGCCCAGGGCTTGCGAGGCATACGCGCCCTCGTTGGTGTAGTTCCCCAGGGCACTGGCCGCACCGCGATACAGGAACATCGTCGCGATGACCATGAGGATCAAGAAGAGCACCAGCCAGGCGCCGGTGTTGTGGCTGCCCTTGAAGCGGGATTGACGGCCCAGCTTGGCCGGCGAGTTGGACCAGCGAATGATGCCGAAGACGGTCAGGCCACCCAGGGCGATCAGGGCGATGGTGTCCTGCGCGAACCCGAGGATGCGCCAGTGGCCGATGATCGGGATCTCGAAGTCGGACTTGAACAGCGCGCCATACGCCTCGATGTAGACCGTCGAGAGGATCATGAACGCCCAGAAGATCGTGAAGTGCGCCATGCCCGGCGCGGTCCACTTCAACAGGCGACGCTGGCCGAAGACTTCCGTCAACTCGCTCTTCGCGGCGGTCGCGATCCGGTCGCCAGCGGTGTGCAGGCGGTCCGGGGCTGGCTGGCCGTGGGTGATCAGGCGGGTCAGGAAGATGACGCGCCGGATCGCGATCGGCAACGCGATCAGGTTCAGCAGTAGGCCCAGGACGAGCACGACTCGCACGATCGACTCCAACCTGCCCGGCGACCGCCGAGCATTCACGGCCCCGCCGGCGGACGCCGAGGGGGGTCTTTCGGCAGTCTACGCAGGGGCGTATGCCGTGGCCCCCCGCTGTGACCAGACTCAAGAGTGGCGTCGGCCACCTCCCTTCCGGCGCAGGTCCAGGGGCCCGTTTACGTATGCCGCGGCCTCGCCTGCGTACCCGGCGGGGTTGCGGCATACATAACGAGATGTTGTTGTTGGCATAAATCCGCGTTAGGTAATGTTGGCGAGCGAAAGCGATCCACTCACCGCGGCCGCTCGGTCGCACGACTCATACGGAGTTCACGCAGTGCCCATCTACGACGACGTCACCAAGCTCATCGGCAACACCCCGCTCGTGCGGATCAACCGGATCATCGACAGCCCGGCGACGGTGGCCGCAAAGCTGGAGTTCTACAACCCCGCCAACTCCGTCAAGGACCGGATCGGTGTCTCGATCATCGACGCGGCCGAGGCGTCCGGCGCCCTCAAGCCCGGCGGCACCATCGTCGAGGCGACCTCCGGCAACACCGGCATCGCGCTCGCCATGGTCGGCGCCGCCCGTGGCTACAACGTCGTGCTGACCATGCCCGAGACGATGAGCAAGGAGCGCCGGGCGCTGCTTCGGGCGTATGGCGCCGAGCTCATCCTGACCCCGGGCTCCGAGGGCATGAAGGGTGCCGTCAACCGCGCCGACGAGATCGTCGCCGAGCGCGACGGGGCGATCCTGGCCCGCCAGTTTGCCAACGAGGCCAACCCCGCGATCCACCGCAAGACCACGGCCGAGGAGATCTGGCGCGACACCGACGGCGGCGTCGACATCCTCGTCTCGGGCATCGGCACCGGCGGCACCATCACCGGCGTCGGCCAGGTGCTCAAGGAGCGCAAGCCCGGCGTCCAGATCATCGCGGTCGAGCCGGCCGAGTCGCCGATCCTCAACGGTGGCCAGCCCGGCCCGCACAAGATCCAAGGCCTCGGCGCGAACTTCGTGCCCGAGATCCTCGACACCTCGATCTATGACGAGGTCATCGACATCAACGCCGACACGGCCGTCGAATGGGCGCGCCGCGCGGCCAAGGAGGAGGGCCTGCTCGTCGGCATCTCATCCGGTGCGGCTCTTGCCGCGGCGAACGAGGTCGCGAACCGCCCCGAGAACGCCGGCAAGACGATCGTCGTGATCATTCCCAGCTTCGGCGAGCGCTACCTGTCCACCATCCTCTTCTCCGACCTCCTGGACTGACGCACGGTGCCGCGTGGGCGGCATACGGCCATGTCCCTGACCCGAAACCTGGTGAGTCGCATGCTCGTCGGCCCTGTTGCCGGTCACCGCTCGGTGCTCGCGCGTGCCCGCGCGGGCATCCGTGAGGACCTCGATGCCGCCATGCACCGCGACCCGGCGGCAACCTCGCGGTGGGTCGTGCTCTTCACCTCCGCGGGCCTACACGCGATCTGGCTGCACCGGGTGTCCCACGCGCTGTGGGGCACCCGGGCGGCCCGGCCACTGGCTCGGCTGATCGCCTATGTCTCGCGCGCGGTGACCGGCGTCGAGATCCACCCCGGGGCGACGCTGGGCCGGCGCTTCTTCATCGACCATGGGATGGGCGTCGTCATCGGCGAGACGGCGGAGGTCGGGGACGACGTCATGCTCTACCACCAGGTCACCCTCGGCGGCCGGTCCATGGAGCGCGTCAAGCGCCACCCCACCCTCGGCAACCGAGTGACCGTTGGCGCCGGGGCCAAGATCCTCGGCCCGGTGTACGTCGGCGACGACGCCCAGATCGGGGCGAACTCCGTCGTCGTCAAGGACGTCCCCGCGGGCGCCATCGCCACGGGAGTGCCGGCCGTCTATCGCTTCCCCGAGGCTCCGGACGAGGACCCCTACGACGCCCTCTTTCGCGATCCCGCCCTGTTCATCTGAGGATCTGGGGCGGGGGGGGGCTCAGCCTTCTCGCCCGATGCCACAAACCCCTTGTTTGCATGGGAACACTTCCCGCGCAGACAAGGGGTTTGCCAGGCGTATGAGCGGCTCAGGGCAGCTTTCCCGGTCCCGGCCCGAAGTTGTGCTCGGCGTGAAGTTTGCCGTCGGTCCCGCGGTGCAGGGTCTCGGGCAGGTGCTCATCGTCCCCGCCCCGGACATCCCGAAGCTTCTGGGCCGTCGTCTTCGCGGCGTCGCTGACGACATCGGCGACGAAGGGGGCGGCCTTGGTCTTGGCCGCTTCAGTTGCCTGGGCCACCTTGGTCTGGACGGGGTCACTCGACCAAAGCTTTGTGGCCTGGGTCTTGATCTGCTCGTATCGCTGCGTGCCGGCTCGCGCACCCAGGACATAGCCGGCTGCGGCTCCGGCCAGGAAGGAAAGCTTCGACATGGTTGGTGCTCCTTTCGAGGGGGACGGCTCGCCCGCCATCAACGGTCAGGTTCCGACCCTACTTGCGCCTAGGCTCGTCTTGGCCCCGAGCGAACGCTGGAGTGGGCGCAGTGAAGGTCGCCGCGCTAACGTATGCCCGCGCCGGTCGCGATCGGCACCACGGGAGGGCTCGCATAGTGGCCTAGTGCGGCGGTCTTGAAAACCGCTATGGCGGCAACGTCATCGTGGGTTCGAATCCCACGCCCTCCGCTCGCTTCGTTGGCGGTGGCCGTAGGACCCACCATACCGTCCGAAAGTTGAACTCGCGATGGCGGTGAACCGAGGTTAATCCGGATGTCAGCCTGACCCGCAAACCGGTGGACACGCGAACTCGTGGCACCCAACTCTCCACAGGAGGAATCCGATGTCCCGTCGACACCTTGCGGTCACCGTCACCGCAGTCGGTCTGCTCTGCTCCTCGGCCGTCGCGGCCGCCCACGCGGACAGTCCTGCGCTCGGACGGCTGAGCGGCACCTTCGATGTCACTGGGAAGGTGACACAAAGCACCAACGGTGAGCCGGTCGGGACCACATGGGTGCGCCCGTTCAAGTTTGTGCCACAGTGCGCGAGCGGAGCCTGCCCCACGATGTCGATTCGAACACGGAGCGACGGTGTCGTGGTCAAGAACCTGCTCTCGCCGACGCTCAACTCGTATAAGGGGACCAAGACCTATCTCGGTGCCTGTTTCCTCCACAATGGCACTCAGGTTGCCAATGCCTACACCTACACCGAGACCACGACGATCACGCCCATCAAGGCCGGCCCCAACGTCACCACCTTTACCGGGTCGCTCAAGTTCGTCGCGAAGCCCACTGCCATCGGCGTAGCCAAGAACTGCGGGTATAGCACGGAGACTCTTACGCTCAATCACAAGTGAGCAGCCGGCAAGCCGGCATCGAGGGACGCAACGCGTCCTTGATGGCCACGGCATCTCCGGCGACCGTCAAGCCCGCAGGCGCTCGCCCTCGCGGGCGGCGTCGCGATTGGTATCCGGACCGCGTCACCGACCCCAGGGCCGCAGATTCCAGGCTTCGGCCACCATGGACGGGTCGGCAGCGGTCGCGCCGCGATCGCGGCCGTCCAGGGCCTCGAGCATCGACTCGCGGCACGTCAACTCCGGCAGGCTCGTCCAGCGATCACGCCAGTCTTTCGGTGAGCAGTTCCAGGCGAAAGTGTCCCCGATCCGGCCGCGCGAGCGCTCGACAATCCGGTAGTACTGCACGACGCCCCAGCCCTGTGCGGCCGGGTGGAGCACCTGCTTGAGTTCATCGACCGACGTCGTGCGCCGGTTTGCATCGACCGACATGCTGTAGCACGGCAGGCGCGGGTTGTTGCACCGGCCACCGTTGACTGAGTTCGTGCTCATGGCATACGGGAAGGTGGACACGCTCGCCCGCGTGTTCACCCCGCCCGAGTATACCCGCCCGAAGGCGAACGACTTCGTCACAACGCGCTGGGCGGGCAGGTCCTGGCGGTTGTTGGGATAGTTGAAGGCGCCCCACGCGCGCGTATGCCCGTGTGCCACGAAAGCCGGCAAGGTCGCCGCGCTCTCGGCGAAGCGTTCGGCGTCGGTTTTCAGCGTGGTCATGTCGGTGTAGTTCATGCCCTGGGACACAAATCGCCAGCCGAAGACGTCGCGCAACCGGGCCAGTTCGGTCCATGACGGCTGCAGGCTCGCGGCGCTCCCGCCGACGTAACACGTCAACCCGCTCTCGGGAGTGCGGTTGACGACGACGCCGCCCACACCGAACAACCCGCGAGAGCGTAGGTCGACCGCGTTCTGGCCAAGGGTGCGCGAGCCGGCGGTGTCGGTGCAGTTCGGGTCTGCGGCAGGCTGCCACATCGACTTGCCCCACAAAATCGTGACGAAGCGCTGCCCAGCGACGGCGGCGACTTTAGCCGTGAAGCGAAGATAGGCGCGGGGACCCTTGTCCGTGGTGGCGTCCGAGGCATAGGCCGCCAGGAGATAGTTGCCGTTGCGCAAACCGCTGACGGGCAGCCGGTACGTTCCGCTGCGCAAGTCGTTCGTCGCGATGGTCGCGCCGAGCGCCGACCACGCCGAGCCATACGTCCCGCCAGTGCTCGTCACATAGTCCGTGCACATTGGCGACGAAGGCGTCGGCACCCGGCACAGCACGATGCGGACGTCCTTGATCGCCGCCGCGGATCGGAAGCTGCCGGAGAAGGTATAGGTGGAGCCCGTGATCCCGGGCCCGGGATCGAGTCCGTTGACGGTCACCACCGGAGGCGCCGCGAGGCTCGGCGCGGCCGAGGCCCCCGTGATGCCAGCGGCGATTGCCGATCCCAGGGCGAGGCTTTGACGTGCTCTCATGCCTTAATGGTGGGCCAGCGCCGCGGATCGCGCATCCCGAACAGCTGATAGTTGCCCATCAGTAGGGGAGGCAAAGCGGGCGCGGTACCGCCCCTTTGCCATCCCTACCCGGGGTAACCAGTAAAGCCTTCCGGCGGCGCGGCATACTGGCCCGGTGAGCGCCACGATCGTCGTCCTCAACGGGCCGAACCTCAACTTGCTCGGCCAGCGCGAACCGCAGTTCTACGGCGCCGACACCCTTGCCGACGTCGAGCGTCGCTGCGTCGCCGCTGCGGGTGCTCGCGGCTTCGACATCGAGTTCGCGCAAAGCAATCATGAAGGCGCCCTCATCGACATCATTCATCACTATCGAGAGGCGGCCGGATTCGTCGTCAATCTCGGGGCCTATACGCACACGTCGATCGCCTTGCGGGACGCCTTGGCCACCGTCACTGGCCCCATTGTGGAAGTTCATATTTCCAATGTGCACGCTCGGGAGAACTTCAGGCATTTGTCGTATGTCGCGCCGATCGCCTTGGGGGTGATCGCCGGTCTCGGAGTGCGGGGCTATGAGTTCGCGATCGAGGCCATCGCCGATCGGTTCGCCCCCAACTGAGTGTCCAAGGCGTGGACATTCGCCGCTGAAGAATCAGGTTACCGAGGGGTAGTTGAAGGTTGCTAATCCTTTGCCAGTCAACGGGTTTCGGAGCTACCGACACCCCTCTAGTCGTGACTCACGAGTAGGTTCAGCCTCTCCTCATCCATGGGGAGTGTGAGCGCCTACGTGATAACGCGCACACCCGTCGCAACCGTGCTAGCGTTCCCCGCGGTTGCACCGAGTTTTCTCGCAAGTCCGGTCGAACGACTCCGTCTGGCGCGTTCGGTTTGGGGGGTTTTGCCCAGCGTGGAGGGCCACGGCACCTGGGCATCCGTGAGTTGCGGATCTCCATCGGTATCCAAAGAAGGAAGATTTACCCAAATGGCACAGGGCACCGTCAAGTGGTTCAACGCCGAAAAGGGCTATGGCTTCATCGCCCAGGACGGCGGCGGCCCGGATGTGTTCGTTCACTACTCGGCCATCGACAGCAACGGCTACCGGTCCTTGGACGAGGCGCAGCGCGTCGAGTTCGAGGTCACCCAGGGTCCCAAGGGCCCGCAGGCCGAACGCGTTCGCGCCGTCTGAGACGAGTCCGCGCCGGGACTGGGACCCGGAGCTGACAACGCACATCCAAAAGTAGGCCCCTCCGATCCGTCGGAGGGGCCTACTGCGTTCTCGCCGTATTCTTCTAGACTGCGCTCGCAATGAGGCGCACGAGGGAGCGAACCGCGACGTGACCAGGGAAAAGGCCGGCCGGCATACGGCACTGGCCACGGCAGGAGAGCGCCCGAGCCGCTGGGCGCACCGCCGCCATGTCCTCTCTGGGGTCATCGGATCCTTCGTCGTCGTCGCCCTGGTGTTGGCGATTGCGGCCTACGCGAAGTTCAACAGCAACATCACCCGCATTGACGTCTCCCGCATGCTCGGCGTCCGGCCCACCACAACCGCCTCGTCGGCCGGAGCCCACACGGCCGTCAACATTCTGGTGATGGGCTCCGACACCCGGACGGGCATCGGCACCGACGCCTACGGCAAGGACACCGTCGAGGGTGGGGCGCACTCCGACACCAACCTCCTGGTGCACGTCTCGGCCGACCGCGATCGCGTCTTGGTCGTCTCGATCCCTCGTGACTCGATGACGATGGCCCCCAAGACCTGCTCGGACCCAAACTCCACGGTCGCCAATGGCGAGATCCGGCAGTGGAACTACAACTTCAATCTCGGCGGACCGGGGTGCACCATCAAGACCCTCGAGGGCCTGACCGGGATCTTTGTCGACCACTATGTCGTCATCGACTTCCGGGGCTTCCAACAGATGGTCGACGCGCTGGGCGGGGTACCCGTCTGCACGACCTCCGACATCGCCGACAAGGACGCTCAGTTCACGCTCGCTGCCGGCCACCACATCCTTGACGGCAAACAAGCCCTCGGTTATGTCCGCGTGCGCAAGACCGTCAACGACGGCAGCGATCTGAACCGGATCAAGCGGCAGCAGGCCTTCTTATCCTCGGTGGCTCAGGAGGCGACAAGCAAGGGGCTCCTGCTACGCCCCGACAAGCTCTACGGCTTCCTCAACGCGGCCACCAAATCGATTACGACCGACCCGGAGATGGGTTTCGGGACCATGACCTCGCTCGCCAACTCCGTCCGCAATCTCGGCGTCGACAAGATCGAGTTCGTGACCGTGCCGACCCAGGTCTATCCCAAGGACACCAACCGCGTCGAATGGCGCGCCAGTGCCGCCAAGATCTGGAGTGCCATCCGAGCCGATCAGCCCCTGCCCGGCGCCGGCACGAAGCCGGCGGTCACCTCGTCGTCCACTCCGGAGCCGCTCACTGTCGCTCCCGACAAGATCGACGTGCGCATCAGCAATGACTCCGGCGTCGAGGGGCTGGCGTTGCAGGCGGGCGCCGCGCTCGCCGTCCAGGGATTCCGGCTCGCGGGGTACACCAATGGCACGACCGGCGATATCACCGGCACCGTCATCGCGTATGCGCCCGGGCACAAGGATGCTGCCCGCACCGTCGCCGCGGCTTTCCCGGGCTCGACGCTGAAGGTGGACGCCGCAGTCGGCGAGACGGTCGTCGTCCGGCTCGGCCCAGGTGCCGCGAATCCGGTTGCCGTCCCGAACCGCTTGGGCTCCGACCCACTGCCGCCGATGACCGTCTCCGCCGGACCGAGCGCAACCGACGGGCTTGAGACCCGCAAGGCCGACGCCGACATCTGCAGTTGACCCCGGCCGGTATGCCGTGCCCTCACCTGGCGGGGGCGGCCGAACCTTCCTCGGGCAGCAAGTAGGCGGCGGTGGCGAGCATGTCGAGGGTCTCGCGGGCCTCGTCGACGTTGATCAG
>Ga0075158_10002822_pt1 | contig 12476 bp, 10 predicted proteins | sample JI91814BDNA_FD_70968 | JGI IMG/M metagenome (GOLD analysis project Ga0075158, IMG submission 70968) | Wastewater effluent complex algal communities from Wisconsin, to seasonally profile nutrient transformation and Carbon sequestration -... | ecosystem: Engineered > WWTP > Effluent > Algae... | reverse complement strand
CCGATCATCGCCCTTTTCGTGCCGCTGCTCCTCGTCCTCATGGCCGATGGTCGACGCGGCGTGCGTCAGACCTGGCCCATTGCCGTCGTCGTCGGGGCCACCTTCGCTGTCGCACAGTGGATCTCGGCCACGTGGATCTCGGTCGAACTCACCGACATCATCGCCTCCCTCGCCGGCCTGGCCGCCGCTGTCCTCTTCCTGCGGGTGTGGCATCCGACCGGTCGCGACGAGGCCCTCGAGGCTCTGAGTGCCGAGCGCGAACGGGACCTGGCATCAGTCGCGGCAGGCGACTCCACGGCATACGCCGCGGATGGTTCGGGCGACGCCGCCACCTCGGCTCCGCGAGCGCTCGACAAGGCGGGCGATGACTACAGCGTCTCCATCGTCGAACTCGACGAACGTGCCCGCAACCTCAACGCGCGGGGCATCAGCATGGCCCTGTTCCCCTACCTCCTCGTGATCGCGATCTTCTCGGTCGCCAAGCTCGTCCCTGCGGTCAAGGACTGGCTGGCCAGCACGGACGTCAAGATCCCGTGGCCGGGGACGTCCGGCGAGATCCTCAACCACGCCGGCAAACCGTCGGGTGCCACCACCTACACCTTCCAGTGGCTCAGCTCTCCCGGCACCCTGCTCCTCATCAGTGCGCTCGTCGTCGCTCTCGTCTATGGCGTCGGAGTCAGCGGGCTGGGCGCCGAGATGGCGGCCACGGCCCACAAGATGCGCTTCGCCTTCCTCACGGTGGCGTCCGTGCTCGCCCTGGCCTACGTCATGAACCTCTCGGGCCAGACGATCACCATCGGCATGTGGATCGCCGGTGCCGGCGCCGCATTTGCTTTCCTGTCACCGCTGCTCGGCTGGATCGGCACTGCCGTGACCGGTTCGGACACCAGCGCCAACGCGCTCTTCGCCACGCTCCAGCAGACCGCAGCCACGAACGCCGGGATCGATCCGACGCTGCTCGTCGCCGCCAACACGTCCGGTGGTGTCGTGGGCAAGATGATCAGCCCGCAGAACCTCACGATCGCCGCCACCGCGGTCGGGCTGGTCGGTCGCGAGTCCGACATCCTGCGCAAGGTCCTGCCCTGGAGCGTCGGACTCATTGTCGCGGTCTGCCTGCTTGTCGGGCTTCAGTCCACGATCCTTGCTTGGATGTTGCCATGATGGTAACGACGCCTCGCACGGATCTTCGGGTCGCGCTCTTCGCCACGTGCTTCAACGACACGATGTGGCCGGAGACGCCGAAGGCGACGGTGCGCCTGCTCGAGCGGCTCGGGTGCCGAGTCGAGTTCCCTGCCGCGCAGACCTGCTGCGGCCAGATGCTCACGAACACGGGGTATGCCGGTGAGGCCGTCCCGCTCGTGCGTCGCTTCGTCGACGTGTTCGGGGACTACGACGCGGTGGTCGCGCCGTCGGGGTCGTGCGTCGGCTCGGTCCGCGACCAGCACGCGATGGTCGCCCGGCGCGCCGGCGACGAGGGCCTGGCGAGCGAGGTCGAGCAGTTCGCGCCGCGGGTCCACGAGCTCTCCGAGTTCCTCGTCGACGTCCTCGGCGTCACCGACGTCGGGGCGTGGTTCCCGCACCGCGTGACCTACCACCCGACCTGCCACTCGCTCCGGCTGCTGCGGGTGGGGGACCGGCCGCTGCAGCTTCTCCGGGCCGTCGAGGGCATCGACCTCGTCGAGCTCCCCGGAGCGGACGAGTGCTGCGGCTTCGGCGGCACCTTCGCCTTGAAGAACTCCGACGTGTCCGTCGCCATGGGCACTGACAAGGCGGCACACGTCGCCGAGACCGGCGCCGAGGTCGTCGTCGCCGGCGACAACTCCTGCCTGGCGCACATCGGCGGGATCCTCGGAAGGCAGGGGGCCGGCATACGGAGCCTGCACCTCGCCGAGATCCTCGCCTCGACACGAGAGGAGCCAGCATGAGCACCCTTCCGGTCCAGCAGACCTCGCCGACCTTCGTAGGTATGCCGTCCTTCCCCGAGGCCGCGCGCGAGGCGCTCGCGAAGACGCAGCAGCGCGACAACCTCCGCAACGCGACGCACACGATCCGGGCCAAGCGGGCAGCCGTGGTCGCCGAGGTGCCCGAGTGGGAGTCCCTGCGGGTCGCCGGCGCGGACGCCAAGGACGAGGCCCTGACGCACCTCGGCGACTACCTCGAGCAGCTCGAGGCGAGCCTCACGGCCAACGGCGCCACGGTCCACTGGGCGCGCGACGCCGACGAGGCCAACGCGATCGTCGTCGAGATCGCCCGGGCCAAGGGTGTCGACGAGGTCGTCAAGGTCAAGTCGATGGCGACCCAGGAGATCGAGCTCAACGAGGCGCTCGAGGCCGCCGGGATCGCGGCGTGGGAGACCGACCTCGCCGAGCTCATCGTCCAGCTCTTCGGCGACCGGCCGAGCCACATCCTCGTGCCCGCGATCCACCGCAACCGCACCGAGATCCGCGACGTCTTCCTGCGCGAGATGGCCAAGGTCGGCCGTCCCGCGCCCGAGGACCTCACCGACGAGCCGGCCCGGCTCGCCGAGGCCGCGCGGCTGCACCTGCGCGAGAAGTTCCTCCGGGCCCGCGTGGCCGTGTCGGGCGCGAACTTCGCCGTCGCCGACACCGGCACCCTCGTCGTCGTTGAGTCCGAGGGCAACGGGCGGATGTGCCTCACGCTGCCCGAGACGCTCATCTCGGTCGTCGGCATCGAGAAGGTCCTGCCGACGTGGGACGACCTCGCGCCGATGCTCCAGCTGCTGCCACGCTCGAGCACGGGGGAGCGGATGAACCCCTACACGACCATGTGGTCCGGGGTGCACGACGGCGACGGGCCGCAGGAGGTGCACGTCGTGCTGCTCGACAACGGACGCAGCCACGTGCTCGCCGACACCGTGGGCCGGCAGGCACTGCGCTGCATTCGGTGCTCGGCCTGCCTCAACGTCTGCCCCGTCTATGAACGCACCGGTGGCCACGCCTACGGCTCGGTCTATCCCGGCCCGATCGGGGCCGTGCTCAACCCGCAACTGCGGGGGACAGCGAGCGAGGTCGACCAGTCGCTGCCCTATGCGTCGTCGTTGTGCGGGGCCTGCTTCGACGCCTGCCCGGTGCGGATCAACATCCCCGAGCTCCTCGTCGAGCTGCGCGGCGCGGTCGCCGAGCAGGGCGGACACCGGGCCGAGTCGGCGGCGATGAAGGCCGCGGCCTGGGTGCTCTCCGACCCTCGTCGACTGGCAGTCGCGCAACGCGGTGCCACGACGGCGGGGCGCCTCGTCGGCGACCGGACGGTGCGTCGCGTCCCCGGCCTCGGCGCCTGGACCGACGCCCGTGACGTGCCGACGCCGCCGAAGGAGACCTTCCGACAGTGGTGGGCCAGGGAGCGGGGCGAGTCATGAGCGCGCGCGACGAGATCCTCGCCCGGGTCCGGGCCGCCACCGCCGATGTCACCACCCCGGTGGGCCCTCGCGGCGCCACACCCGTGGTCGAGGAGACCTCACCTGGCCCGGGTCGGACTCTCGACCTCTTCGCCGAGAACGTCGCCGACTACCGAGCCGAGGTGCTGCGCGTGCCCGCCGACGAGGTGGCCTCGGTCCTGGCGTCGGCGCTGCGTGGGCGCGGCCTCGGCTCCGTCGTCGTGCCCAGCGGCCTCGACGAGGGCTGGCGGGCGGCGCTCGCGGAGGTCGTGACGGTCGTCGGCGAGGGTGATGCCGGCTCGGCCGCCAACCTCGACCGGGTCGACGCCGTCGTCACCGCCTCGGCCGTGGGCATCGCGTCGACCGGCACGATCGTCCTCGACCACGGACCGGACCAGGGCCGGCGCGAGCTCACCCTCGTCCCGGACACGCACGTCTGTGTCATCCGGGCCGACCAGGTCGTCCACGACGTGCCCGAGGCCGTGAACCGACTCGGCGGAGAACCTCACCGGGGCCGGCCGCTCACGTGGGTGAGCGGACCGAGCGCGACGAGCGACATCGAGCTCCAACGGGTCGAGGGAGTCCACGGGCCCCGCACCCTCGTCGTCGTGCTCGCGGAGTGACGGCCGCGCCGCCACAGGTGTGTGCCATGATCGGAGCCATGGGACCCCAGGACGCGGCCAGCGACACCCCGACGCCGGTCTTCTTCCTCGCCGGTGGCACCGGCATCTCCGCCGAGACGCTCGGCAACCTGCTGCTCGCCCAGTTCCCGGGGCTGAACTTCACGCGTCGCAAGATCCCGTTCATAACCTCGGTCGAGAAGGCTGCCGAGGTCGTGGCGGAGATCGACGCGGCGATGACCGACTCGGTGACGCCACTGGCGTTCTCGACGGTGTCGGACGACCCGATCCGCCAGGTGCTCCAGGGCACGCAGGCCGCGTTCATCGACCTCTTCGGCTCGCACCTCGACACCGTCGAGCGGATCCTTCACGTCAATGCGACCCACAGCGCAGCCGCCCTGCACGGCGTGGGCGACACCCTGCGCTACGACCGCCGGATGAAGGCGATCGAGTTCGCGATGGAGCACGACGACGGGGCGAGCCTGCGCAACTTCGCCCAGTCCGACCTCATCCTCGTGGCGCCCTCACGGTGCGGCAAGACGCCCACCTCGATGTACCTCGCGCTGCAGCACGGGCTCAAGGTCGCGAACTATCCGCTCGTGCCCGAGGACTTCGACACCGGTGACCTTCCCCGGCCCATCGCCCAGTTCGCCGACAAGTGCTTCGGCCTGCTCTCCACGCCAGCGCGTCTCAGCCAGGTGAGAGGGGAGCGCAGGCCGGGGTCGACCTATGCCACGCTCGCCCAGTGCAGCTTCGAGCTGCGCCGGGCAGAGGCGATGTACAGGGCGCATCGCATCCCGTCGATCAACTCCGCCAAGATGTCCGTCGAGGAGATGGCTGCCGTGATCATGCAGAGCAGCCGACTGCCCGACCTGGCCTGAGCTCACGAGGGCGACGACGCCCCGACGAAAGGACCGCCATGACCGCCACCCAGCAGGGCGCCGGCAGCACCAACATCGCCTGGTTCGCCGAGCTCGGCCTCGACGACGTCGAGCACGTCGGCGGCAAGAACGCCTCCCTCGGCGAGATGGTCCAGCACCTCTCGAAGGCCGGAGTGCGCGTGCCCGACGGGTTCGCCACCACGGCCGACGCCTACCGCCGGTTCCTCGCCCACGAGGGTCTCGCCGAACGCATCAACGCCATCCTGCGCGAGCTCGACGTCGAGGACACCCGGGCGCTCGCCGCCGCCGGTGCGGAGATCCGCGACACCGTCGAGAAGCAGCCGTTCCCGGCCGACCTCGAGGACGAGATCCGGACGGCATACGAGCGTCTGGTCGGCGAGGCGGGAGCGGCGGCCGACGAGGTGAGCTGGGCGGTGCGCTCGAGCGCGACGGCCGAGGACCTCCCGGACGCGAGCTTCGCCGGGCAGCAGGAGACGTTCCTCAACGTCCGCGGCATCGACAACATCCTGCTCGCGATCAAGCGGGTCTTCGCCTCGCTCTACAACGACCGCGCGATCTCCTACCGCGTCCACAGCAACTTCGACCACGAGGCCGTCGCACTGTCCGCCGGCATCCAGCGGATGGTCCGCTCCGACATCGGGTCCTCGGGCGTGATGTTCACGATCGACACCGAGTCCGGCTTCCCCGACGTGGTCTTCATCACGAGCAGCTACGGCCTCGGTGAGGCGGTCGTCCAGGGCGCGGTCAACCCCGACGAGTTCTACGTCCACAAGCCGTCGTTGCGTGCGGGACGCCCGGCGATCCTCAAGCGCGGGGTCGGCAGCAAGGCCACCAAGATGGTCTACACGCAGGACTCCGAGGTCGGCCGCGGCATCGACTTCGTCGACGTCGACCCGGCCGAGCAGGGACGGCTCAGCCTCACGGACGCCGAGGTGACCGAGCTCGCCGAGCACGCGCTCAAGATCGAGGAGCACTACGGCCGCCCGATGGACATCGAGTGGGGCAAGGACGGTGTCGACGGCAGGCTCTACATCCTCCAGGCCCGCCCCGAGACGGTGAAGTCGCGCCAGTCCGGCTCGACCCTGCAGCGCTTCCGGATGGACCAGCCCGGCGAGGTCGTCCTCGAGGGTCGTGCCATCGGCCAGAAGATCGGCGCCGGTGCCGTGCGCGTGCTCGCGTCCGCCGAGGCGATGCACGACTTCCAGGCCGGCGAGGTCCTCGTCGCCGACATGACCGACCCCGACTGGGAGCCGGTGATGAAGCGGGCCAGCGCCATCGTCACCAACCGCGGCGGCCGCACCTGCCACGCGGCGATCATCGCCCGCGAGCTCGGCATCCCCGCCGTCGTCGGCACCGGTTCCGCGACGCGTGACCTCGCCGACGGGCGTGAGGTCACGGTCTCGTGCGCCGAGGGCGACACCGGCTTCGTCTACGACGGCCTGCGCGAGTTCTCCGTCTCCGAGACCGAGCTGGACTCGATGCCGGAGATCCCGGTGCGCATCATGATGAACGTCGGCACTCCCGAGCAGGCCTTCGAGTTCTCCCGCCTGCCGCACAAGGGCATCGGGCTCGCCCGGCTCGAGTTCATCATCAACCGCCAGATCGGCATCCACCCCCGCGCGCTGCTCGAGCTCGACGACCAGGAGCCCGAGCTCAAGGCCGAGATCGAGAGCCTCATCGCGGCATACGACTCGCCTCGCGACTTCTTCGTCAAGCGCGTGGCCGAGGGCGTCTCGATGCTCGCCGCGGCCTTCGCGCCCGAGCCGGTCATCGTGCGGATGAGCGACTTCAAGTCCAACGAGTACGCCCACATGATCGGTGGCCCGCGCTACGAGCCGACCGAGGAGAACCCGATGATCGGCTACCGGGGAGCGGCCCGCTACCTCTCCGACGACTTCGCCGAGTGCTTCGCCATGGAGGCCGAGGCGCTCAAGCTCGTCCGCGACGAGATGGGCCTCACCAACGTCAAGATCATGATCCCGTTCGTGCGCACCCTCGCCGAGGCCGAAGGTGTCATCGACCTGCTCGCCTCGCACGGGCTCACGCGCGGCGAGAACGACCTCCAGGTCGTCATGATGTGCGAGGTCCCGTCCAACGCGGTCAACGCCGACGCGTTCCTCGACCACTTCGACGGGTTCTCGATCGGGTCCAACGACCTCACCCAGCTCACGCTCGGGCTCGACCGGGACTCGGCGCTCGTGGCCGGCTCCTTCGACGAGCGCGACCCGGCGGTCAAGAAGATGCTGAGCATGGCGATCGAGGCCTGCAAGGCCCGCGGCAGGTACATCGGCATCTGCGGTCAGGGCCCCTCGGACCACCCCGACCTCGCCGACTGGCTGCTCGACCAGGGCATCGAGTCGATGTCGCTCAACCCCGACACCGTCGTCGACACCTGGCTGCGGCTCGCCAAGCGCGCTGAGCCGGACTGCTGACCGCGCTGTCGCAATAGTCGCTCGTTGGCTAGTCGATAGGGCAGCCCAGGGCCGAGCCGTCCGCCTCGGGAACGAACACCATCACTCCGCCCCCACAGTGGACCGCCGCCCGCTCGACTGACAGCGCAGCTCGGCCGTGAGGTGACCTGGATGCCGACCACTTCGGGTCCGGTCGGGCCGTGATCGGGCCGTCGTACGCGCCCTCTCCTTGCCAGACCTCATGCATGAGAACGGTTTCGGGCGCCCCGCCGAGAGAAGCCACTGCGCGATCTGCCAGCCGAGGGACAGGCCCGCGAGCAGCAGTGACACCGCGGAGATGAGCAGCGCTGCGGCCTCTGTGGTCATGCGATTTCAGGTAGTGCGACCACAGCACCTCTCCGGATCCACCGCTCCGGGAGAGTCGCAGCTGGAGGTGATCGGCAGGGTGCTCCGTCACCGGCGCGGTGGGCGGGGCCCCGGTCGCCGCGTGCTCTTGAGCGCCCGGTCGGCGTGCTCCTTGCCAGCGACTGGGGGGCGCGCGGGGAGCGTCGGCGGTGCCGACGGCGCAACATCGATGGGGAGGGTGGCCACGAGCCGGTACCGCAGGTCTTGAGCGGGCAGGTCCGCCAACGGCTCGTCCTCGACGAGCCGCCGTACGGTGGCGGGCACGTCGTGCCCGTCGTTGTGGGCCAGCTGCATCATCGCGGCAAGGGCCGGCCAGTCGGTCTGGGAGATCAGTCGCGGGTCGACCTCGGCGGCGAGTGCTGCCCACCTCTGAGTCGGGGCCTCCTGGAGCGCGGCGGTCAGGCGATCCTTGACGCGGCCGGTCTCGTCGAGCCGGGCCCGGGCCGACGCCCGCGGGTCGCGGTTCCAGGCCAGGACACTGGCCGCGAGCCGGGAGCGGGCCGCGGCGGGGGACAGTGTCAGGCGGGAGGCGACGTCGTCGATGCCGGGGATCCAGTGCTGCTCCGGCCGCGCGGCGAGGACGTGGGCGGCGTCGCGGAGCGCGACCTCGCCGGCGAGGTGGGTGAGTCGCTCCTCGAGCAGGAGGTCACCCAAGGGCTTCGCGGTGACCAGCGCGCGCTCGAGGGCGGCCGCACCATCACGCGCGAGGATCCCGGCCGGGTCGAGCCCGGCCGGGAAGGTGGCCGCGCCGGGGTCCAGCCCGTGCTGGGTGAGGAGCCAGTAGTCGCGTTCGGCGGCGACACGGCCGGCCAGGTCCGCGTCGGTGGCCACGACCAGAGGCCGGCCTAGGGCGGCCATCTGGGCCGCCTGCTCATCGGTCAGCGACGTGCCCAGGGGGGCGAGGCCGATGTGGCGGCCGCCGGTGGCGAGGGTGACCGCCCAGGCAAAGCGCAGGCGTCACAGCGCCGCGTCGGGCGCGTCCGGGCCGGCCGGTGACGGGGCCTCGGTGCGTCGCGCCACAACGAGCAGGTACTCCCAATCCATCGTGCCGTCGGGACGTCGGTGCCGTTCTGCGAGGGCATCCAAGGTTGCGTCGAGAGCCGCCGCATCCTCCGGGCGGTCGGCCAGCCGGCGATAGGTCGCGATCGTCGGGCCGTAGTGGTTGCAAAAGTAGGTCCGGAAGGCCTCCCGTGGAGCGCCGGCGAATCGATTCACGGGCAGGCGGCCGAGGACTTCCTGCTCGATCGTCGCGCCTGCCCCCAAGAGGTCACCGACGTGCTGTGCGTCCCCCCACAGCGGGGGAGGGGACGCCCCGGGCGGAGGAGGGGCGGCATACGGTCGCATGGCGTCGAACATCTCGCCGACGAACCCGCCCGGGGTCCAGGACAAGACGGCGATCCGACCCCTCGGCCGGCAGACGCGCAGCAGTTCGGCGGCGGAGCGCTCGTGCGCGGGCGCGAACATCACGCCGATGCAGGAGAGGACCACGTCGAAGTCGGCGTCGAGGAAGGGTAGGTCTTCGGCATCGCCGCGGACCCAGTCGATGCCGGACCCGCTCTCGGCGCGGCCGGCCGTGAGCAGCTCCGGCGTCAGGTCGCACGCGACGACGCGGGCCCCCGCGCGCGCCGCCGCCCGGGCGGCGTTGCCGGAGCCCGCCGCCACATCGAGGACCAGGTCCTGGGCGCGCACGCGGGCGGCGGTGGTCAGAACCTCTCCCAATGGTGCGACGATCTCCCGCGCGATCATGGGGTAGTCGCCAGACGCCCATACTCCGCGGTGTGCTTCCTTGACCTGATCGAACATGACGCTCCTCCTTCGTGCGCAACGGTTTCGGCGATCGCCACGACCAGCGTCGTCGGTCAGGCCCGAGCGCACCAGTTCTGGATCTGTATCCGTGCGGTTCACGATCTGTACTGGACAAGCGCCGATCCGACGGGTGTCATGGAGGCGGCGAAAGGAAGCCGACGTGGAGTCATATGGTCAGTTCTCCCGGTGGCGAAGGCGATGGAGATCCTCGATGAGCGCTGGACCATGCTCGTCATCCGCGAACTGCTCATGGGCAGCCGGCACTTCAACGAATTGCGTCGCGGGGTGCCGCGGATGTCGCCGGCTCTGCTCTCGAAGCGGCTGCGGGCCCTCGAGCGGCACGGCATCGTCACGCGCCGACTAGAGGCACAGCGCTCGATCTACGAGCTGACTCCTTGTGGCGCAGACCTTTTCGGCATCGTCAACGGACTTGGGGTGTGGGCCTTGACGTGGTTCCCCGAACTGGGAGACGACGACCTCGACCCACATCTGCTCATGTTCGACATGCGACGGACGATCCCGGTGCAGGCATGGCCCTCCGGGCGGACGGTCGTCGAGATCCGGTTCACCGACGTCGAACCGCGCAACGGGCGCTGGTGGGTCGTCGTCACCGACGAGAATGCGGACATCTGCTCCGACGATCCAGGCCACCCGGTCGCGGTCGTCGTGACGACGACGCTGCGCACGATGACGTCGCTCTGGCGCGGCGACCTGTCATGGACAGCCGCCCTTCGCAGCGGGCTCGTCGCCGCCGAGGGCGCGAGCGGCCATCGGCGATGTCTTGGCGCGTGGTTCGGCTACTCGCAGGTGGCCCAGTCCGCCGGGCGACCGTCCACCGATCCCGTCAGGTCCGCAGCAGCCCTACGGGCCCAGCTGGTCTCGTTTTCATGAAAGAAGGGTCTCCGTTGTTGTTGCCGTTGTTGCGATCGCGGGCGCAGGGGGAGGTGTTGGCGTGGATCGTCCGGCACCCGGAGGCTGAGTTCTCGTTGGCGGAGATTGCGCGGGCGGTGGAGGTGTCCCAGCCGACGGTGATGCGGGAGGTGGATCGGCTGGTGGAGGCGGGGTTGGCGCGTCAGGCGCGGCGGTCGCGTCCTCGCGTCTGGGGGGAGGTCTCGATCCGGCGGGTCCGACCGACCGTGTGGGATCGCGATGGTGGTGACCCATTCAAGACGAGCGTGACCAGCCGGCCGATGGTGACGTCGATTGCTGCTGATGAGGCCGCATGAGCCGGTGGGCCGCGGGCGCGGATCACGTCGCGGCCATGATCATCACCGGTGAGCTCGAGCAGGTCACCCCGTCGCAGGAGAATGCGGCCAGGTTGCTGGCCGAGGACGGACGGCACCTACGGTCAGCGACGGTGTTGGCGGGGGAGGACCCGGCGGGCGCCTACGACCTGTTGTATGCGCTGCCCGGGCCAAGAGCGACAGAAGTACCCGCGCGAGGTGGGGGTGACCGGTCCAGGCGAGGTGGCCGCGGAGGCGATAGGGCACCGACGGGTCCGCCGGCCGCGCCGCTTGGCTAGCCGGAGAGCCGGTCGCGGCGGTCGATGAACGGACCGGCACGACCGTGGCTAAGGTCCGCACGCTTATCGGCGTGGATTCCACGCTTCCCGCGCGGCTGTCCGTGTCCGATATCGCCCGCATCTGCCAGATCCCCCGAGGCGCCCTCCACGCTGGACGGCCGGTTCTCCCGCCACCGGACGGTCGAGACGGACTCGCGGGCCGCACCTGGTACTGGCCCGCAACCGCTCAGGCCTGGATCGGCACCCTTCCCCGCTGCGCAGAATGTGGCGCGCGCCCTCCGCGGTCATTGCGCCGCCACAAAGCTCGGGCCCACCGCACCTGACGAGCCTCCCGGTGAAGGCGGCGTGGCCATCGGCGGACTGCGGGGAGGATTTAGGAGGTAGCTGGGCGCCAGAGCCGCTGGTTCTCCGGGAACCGAACGGCCCGCCTCGATGGCCAGCAGGCTGAAATCCGCAGGATCGAGCCCATCTGGAAGATGCCCTCCAGGCGCTGAGCGCGGTCTTGACCTGGGTCGCTCCAAGCCGGCCCTCGACGAAGCGGTGGTGGAGTGTCGACGGCGCTCGAAAACTGAACAGTACGTCAACATTCTGGTGTCGGCGTTCCATCCCGCGGCGTCGGATCACGGCCAGATGAAGGCGTGGCTTGAGGGCGCCGTCAATGGGCCGGAACCGGTTGGGGTGAGCACCGCGGTTCTCTCCGGAGCGCTGCGTGTCCTGACCCACCCGGCGATTTTCGATCCGCCCGCCGACACCGGCGATGTTCTGGATGTGCTGGATGAGTTCGTGGGCCAGGACAACGTCCACGTCCTCTCGATCCCGGCGGGGCACTGGGGAGTCGTCAGCGATCTCTGCCGACAGGTGCGGGCCAAGGGCAATGTGGTGCACGACGCGGCCCACGCCGCCCTTGCCATCCAGCACGGGGCTACCTGGATAAGCAAGGATCGCGGCTTTGCCCGCTTTCGGGGGCTCACCTGGCGCCTGCCCGAGTGATCGTCCGCGAGATGCCGGGTCAGCGCGCGCCCGCGTTGTTCACGTCATACCTTTCCGCTCACGTCACCCCTTTCCGTCCACATCACCCGCTGTGGCGTATGACGTGAACGCGAAGGGGTGACGTGAACGCGAAGGGGTGACGTGAACGCGAAGGGGTGACGTGGGCGCCAAGGGGTGACGTGAACCTGGTCGGACGTTAAACTGTGGTTCCCCCCGAATCGTGGAGGTTGTCTCTTAGGCGGCTGCTCTCGGGGTGAGGGCAGCGTTTTCGTAGTTGATGGGTGACATCATCAATGCGGCGCTGTGGCGGCGGTCGGTGTTGTAGAAGTTCCAGCACCAGTCCGAGACCACGGTAGCGGCTTCGGTGGTGTTTCGGAACTCGTTGCGGGAGAGGACTTCCCACTCGAGGCTGGAGAAGAACGCCTC
>Ga0075158_10002821_pt1 | contig 12478 bp, 14 predicted proteins | sample JI91814BDNA_FD_70968 | JGI IMG/M metagenome (GOLD analysis project Ga0075158, IMG submission 70968) | Wastewater effluent complex algal communities from Wisconsin, to seasonally profile nutrient transformation and Carbon sequestration -... | ecosystem: Engineered > WWTP > Effluent > Algae... | reverse complement strand
ATCAGCTTCGCTTCCGCATCACGCAGGGCGAGACAGAACTATTAACGCGGGATGGTGTGCTTGCTTTTTCACTCAATCTCGGCGCGCAGACGGTGGAATATTCCGTGGCACTTGCGGAAATCGAGCAAACCTTAGCATTGGACGTACAAAAGAGTGCGTGGAAGTTGCTGGTAGATCGTAAGGATTTTAGTCAATTTCTGGCTTCCTTACCGTCACGTGAAGGAATCGAACAAACGGTAACAGTCAATGGTGCTCAGATTGAACTGGTGCTGGAAGTGGATGTCCGGCGTAAACGCTGACGCTGCGCGCGCTGTTCCATTTGTCCTAAAGCGACAAAGCACAACATCACTACCACAGCAAATCCTGCCAGAAACTCTTGATAAGACCATACGCCGTAACCGAGCGGCTTTGCGCATCCCAGAATGGCACCGTATATCCAGCAGGCAATGTTGACGCTTGCAAGCCTTAGCATGGGACGTGGATTTCCCAATTTGAGCTTCGGCACCGCGTAGCGACGCATGGCCTGCGTGGAGAGAAACCACAGGACAACCACGGTGACTTTGCACCAGAGTTTGGGATTGGCGAGATACGCATCAAATCCCTTTTGCCAAATGCCAAGGCCGATAAGCGCAAAGCCTGAAAGCCATAAATGCACATCGGCAGAGCGAATCATGTGTGTCCATGTTTTATCGTAGGGAATAATGCCCAGCAGGCTTTTGAGCGAGAAATGGATGTAAATCAGCCCAAACGCGAAGCCAAGTACATGCCAGAAAGCAGAGAGCGTAATCAGAAAGCCGATGACTTCGCTCATGCTAGTTCATCTTTCCAGCGCACAATGCCGCCAGTGATGTGGGCAACGTTTCTGAAACCCAGCGCAACGAGATGAGAAGCTGCTGAGAAACTGCGTATGCCGTGCTGGCAGTAGACGATTACAGGGGTGTCCGAGGCAATATCGCCCACCGAATCTTCGTTAGATAGCAATGTACCAAGCGGAATATGCAGTGCTTTCGGAATACGGCCTGATGCTAACTCATGCGCCTCACGCACATCAATAAACACGGCTTTACCCATACGTTTTGCCGCGTCTTCTGCGCTGATATTTTTTACGTCTGTTTTTGCCGAGCAGCTTTCTTCTGCCTGCTCCAGCACAATATCGCTCGGATTAGCCGAGCATACAGCACATTGATGGCGTTTATTCAGTTTAAGCGTTTTAGTCTGCATGCTGCGTGCATCGAGTATCCAGAGCGTACCCAGCAGCGGCTCCAGATTTTTTTCTTTGCACCACTCCAAGCCCAGCGCCATTTTAATGGCTTCAAGCGCCTGCACGGTTCCGGCGATGCCTGCCATTGCACCAATCACTCCCGCCTCGGCGCAGTTGGGAATATGGCCGCTTGGAGGTTTGGGATACAAACAACGATAACATGGCCCATGACCAGCCCAGAACACCGAAACCTGCGCTACAAAGCCCAGTATCGAGCCGTAAACCAGTGGCTTGCCAAACTTCACGCAAGCATCGTTAATCAGAAACTTACTGCTGAAATTATCCGTGCCGTCGATAATGACATCATAGTTTTTCAGCAACGCTTCTGCATTCTCTGCATTGAATCGTTCGTGATACGCCTCAATCTGACATTCGGAATTCAGCTCGGCTAGTGCCGCCTTCGCAGCTTCTACCTTGGGCTTTCCCTGATCCGCCTCCTTAAATAACACCTGCCGTTGCAGGTTGCTGATATCCACCGCGTCATCATCCACCAGCCCAATGCGGCCAATGCCCGCCGCCGCCAGGTAAAGCAAAGCAGGCGAGCCAAGCCCACCCGCACCGATGCATAGCACCGAGGCGGATTTCAGGCGTTCCTGTCCTTCTTGTCCCATTTCGGGAAGGACTGTTTGGCGAGCGTAACGGTTCATATCATCACGTTAGAATTTGGGAAGATTCTGGTGATTGATCTGGGTCAATCACAGGCCACTAAACTATCTCTTACAATTCCCTACAATGGAAGGTTGCGTATCCGCAACCAAGGGTAAGCGATGGAAAAACTTGTCGATCAACAGGAAGCTCCCTTTTCGTTTGAGGAGTTGTTCTTCTCACGCACCGATGTGCGCGGCATCATTCTAGCGGGCAACAGCGTATTTCAGCGCATTAGCCAGTATGATTGGGATGCGTTGATTAAAAAACCACATAACATTATCCGCCATCCCGATATGCCTAAAGGGGTATTCTACCTGCTTTGGGATTTTATCAAAAAGGGGAAACCCATCGGTGCATATGTAAAAAATCGCGCCAGAGACGGACGTTATTACTGGGTATTTGCGATTGTGACACCGGTTAACGATGGATATCTTTCGGTGCGCCTTAAACCAAGCAGTGATTTTTTTGATATTGTCGAAGGGGCATATAAAGCACTGCTCGACTATGAGCGCACACATAAACCCCCGTCCAAAGAAAGCATGGAACATCTGCTTACCATGATTCAGCCGCTGGGGTTTGAAGATTACGATGCATTTATGTCAGTCGCCATCCGCAAGGAAATGCTAGCGCGTGATGCAAAACTGCAACGCACGCCAGAGCCGTTTTTAGAGCGATTTGAGGAGCTCAGCGACCGAGCAATCGCACTCATGAAAGAAACCGCCAGTGTATTTGCCTGTTATGAGGCCAATCAATATGTGCCGATGAACCTACAGATTCAATCCGCCCAGCTCGGCGAAGAAGGCAGAACCATCGGCGTTATCTCTGGCAATTTCAGTATTGTATCGAATGAAATCCAGCAAGAGATTGTGCTGTTTAATCAATCTGCCCGCGAAGTATTCGCACAGATATATGAAGGGCAGTTCCTGCTATGCGTGGCGCAGATGCAGCAAGAGGTCGTTGCCTTTTTTGAACGCGAATCACGTGATGTGCCGATTGACACGCAGCACGAGATGAAGTTGCTGCTGGGGCAGCTTGCCTCTTATCAGCAGAAAGCCGAAGGAAGCCTGAGAAACATTCTGCACAAGATTCACCGATTTCAGGATGATTGCAGTCGCATGAAAAAATGCGCGGCAAGTCTTGAGGTCATTCGCGTGATGGGTAAAGTGGATGCGGCGCGTTTAAGCCACAATAACAGCAGCCTGAATGATCTCATTGACGAGCTGGGGGCATTTCAAACCGGTATTTCTCAGAGCCTGAATAAGATTGACCGCTTCAACGCCCACATGCGGCATGACACCGAAGGCGTGATAGGCTCGTTAACCTCTTGTTAACCAAAGGTTGCATTCTCACTGAAAACAGTTGATCTGAATCAATCCGCAAACGCCACGAACTCCATAGGCTTGAATGAACAATAGGGAGTTTTGGCTATGCTGCACGCACACACATCGAATCAACCTGGACCCCAGCAACACCCACGAGACTGGGCGAAGGCAACCGATAAAGAACTCATTGCCCATGTGCTGGAGCGTTACCATGTCAGGCACCGTGAGCAGCTGCCAGCGTTGATTGCACTAGCCGAGAAGGTCGAGCGCGTACATGCCGAGCATCCAGATGTACCTGCTGGCTTAGCGGCGCATCTCGTGGATATGCTGCAGGAGCTGGAAAGTCATATGCAGAAGGAAGAACACATCCTGTTTCCTATGATTCTGCGTGGTCAGAAAACCATGGCTGTTGGCCCCATCTCCGTGATGGAATCCGAGCATGTTCAGCACATGGAGGCACTTCAGAAAATGCTGATGCTTGCCCATCAACTTCAATTGCCAGAGGCTGCATGTAACAGCTGGCGTACGCTTTATGCAGGGGTTGGCGAATTACGCGATGACCTGATGGAGCATATCCGATTGGAAAATGAGTTTCTCTTCAAACAAAACGTCAGCAGTGCCGAGCATGGTTGCTGCGGCGGGTGCGGCGGCAGGTGATCTATGACCAGAAGCCAGAGCTTGACAGGAGTTGAGCGGACATTCGCTAAGAATGAGGTGATTGTCAGTAAGACTGACACCAAAGGCATCATCACCTATGCCAATGAGGTTTTTTTGAAACTGGCAGATTACAGCCTTCAGGAAATTCTCGGAAAACCGCATAACATTATCCGGCATCCAGATATGCCAAAACTGGTCTATAAACTACTCTGGGAGCGTATCAAAAGCGGCAAGGAAATATTCGCCTATGTGGTAAATCGCTCAAGAAATGGCGATCATTACTGGGTCTTTGCACATATTACCCCATCGTTTGATGCGGCAAAAAATATCGTTGGCGCACATTCAAATCGTCGCAGCCCAGACCCGCAAGCGATTCAAACGATTACCCCGATTTATCAATTGTTGAAACAGGAAGAAGAAAAACACCCCATGGCAAAAGACGGTATGGCAGCTTCACTTGCGCTGCTCAATTCTGTCCTTGCTGAGAAAGGAGTCAGCTATGATGAATTTATCCTCTCTCTCTAAAACGGGTTGGCTTGGCATTTTATCAACCATCGCTATTGTTATTGCGCTGTTTCAGCCCAACTATGCCGCGCCGCTATTATGCATCGGCGTCATTTTTCTCGGTGCGCAAGCCTACTACATACACAAGATGAAAGTGATGGCGCATGTGATCGCTGAAATTACGGGGCGGTGTGCGGCGGGGGATATGGAATCACGTATTCTGCTTCCCAAAGAACGCGGAGATCTCGCTAATATGATCAACCGCATCAACGACAGCATCGACATGGCTGATGCCTATGTGCGTGAATCGCTGGCGACACTGGAACATGCAGCAGAGGAAAAATACTACCGCAAAATCGTGCTGGTGGGCATGGATGGCTGCTATAAAAATGGTGCTGAAATTATGAATGGCGGCATGGATTCCATTCGCCGCAATATGATTCGCTCCGTGCAGAAAGCAGCGAATAAACTCGAGGAAACCGTGAAGAAGACGGCAAATGATCTTGCTGCCTCCACACGTCAGCTGCAAGCAATGTCGGATATGCTATCCACTGTTGCAGAGAAAAGCTCCACGCAGGCAGCCGGTCTTACTAATGCCAGCGATGATGCTTCCAGAAACGTAAGCACCGTCGCGGCGGCTGTGGAAGAACTTTCCGCGTCGATTGGCGAAATAAATCAGCAAATCAACCAATCCAGCACGATTGCACGTCAGGCAACGGATAAAGCAACACAGACGAATACGGTGCTTGCCAACCTGACCACCGGCGCGGAGAAAATTGGCGGGATTATTGACATGATTAACGGGATTGCTGGCCAGATTAATCTTTTGGCTCTCAACGCAACCATTGAGTCTGCTCGCGCGGGAGAAGCTGGCAAGGGCTTTGCAGTTGTCGCATCTGAAGTCAAAACGCTTGCGAACCAGACCACAAAAGCAACCGTGGAAATTACTGAATATATTAATGCAACACGCGAAGCTATTCACCAGACCACGGCATCGGTAAGAGAAATTGCGACTGTAGTACAAAAAGTCGATGAAATTGCCACCGCCATCGCCGCAGCTATGGAAGAACAAACTGCAGCCACGCGAGAAATATCAAACTCGATTCAAAAGACGGCCCAGAATACTGCACAGGTTTCAAGCGCAGTGAGTGATATGTCTCTTGCTGCACAACAAACAGGAACAGCAGCAAAAGACATGAAACAGTCGTCTTCGGATTTGACGGCGCAGTCTGGCATCCTGCATCGTGAGATTGATAGTTTCATCGCTGAAATTCAGAATGCGGCTTAGCTCCTAAAGGCCACCCAACGGGTTAACACCTAATAAGCGCTCGTGAAGCAGCAGCGCACCCACATACAAAGCCAAGCTGGCGATAATTCTCACGAAGCCTATCTCTTTGAAAGTGATGAGGCTAATACCTTTTGGCATCTTCAAAAATGGTATAATGGAGGTGTTTTTAAGCAATACAGGGGATGATTGCTTCATCTGCAGGGTATTTTTAACCATCGCAAAAACCGCAATGATAATCATGCACACAAACAGCAGGACGCGTTTTGTATCTCCAACGCTTAAGAGGTGTAGCAACGCCCACAGCACGATCCCAACGCTTCCAGGAAAGCGACTCACGCGGTAAATACCATATGGCACCGATGTTTTGGGGTATGGCGAACTTACACGGCAGACCATAAAGAAAAAGGCAATCGGCATGCAGGCAACGACCCATGACCTTATGGCCAATACCGGCTCATAAAGCGGGATATAGTCATCAAACTGCTGGTAGCTGTGAATCACCGAAAACAATGCGGCCAAGGAAATAGCGGAATACAGTGTATAAAAAAGTGGTTTGGGAAAGAAGCCGACCAGCTTTTTTCTGACCTGCGGCCATGAGAGTAGCGCATGTGATAAAAAGAGTAGCGTAAGGCTGGCGATATAATGTGTCATGGTCACAAATTAGTCGATTCTGTGAGCTTGCATTTGACCTGCATCAGTTTTTATTCTGTGCCACTATGCAATATAGCCTACGAAAAAATATAAAAGAAACACCATGACACCAGAAGAACTCATTCTTACCGCCCTGATCTTTATTGCCGCTACGCTTTATTCCAGCGTGGGGCATGCAGGAGCATCCGGCTATTTGGCAGCGATGGCCTTCTTTGGGCTTGCCCCCGAAACCATGCGTCCCACCGCTCTTGCGTTGAACGTACTGGTGGCAACACTCGCAACCTATCGCTATACGCGTGCAGGACAGAATGATATTAAGCTGCTGATACCATTTGTGGTGGCCTCCATACCCGCTGCGTTTGTCGGAGGGATGATTCATGTACCCGCTGCTTTTTATAAACCTCTTGTTGGCATCGTACTGCTGCTCTCAGCATTCCAGCTGGTGCGTACCGCTAAAAAATCTACCCAGCAAGACAGGCAGTCCAGAAAACCGAGGTTGACTGCATCGCTTGCAACAGGAACGGGGCTTGGCTTGCTCGCAGGGTTAAGCGGCACTGGCGGCGGTATTTTCCTCAGCCCATTGTTGTTATTTATGGGCTGGGCTCCGACGCGGCAGGTGTCGGGAATTGCTGCCAGCTTTATTCTGGTAAATTCTATTTCGGGTCTGCTAGGCAATCTGTCATCGGTTCAGGCATTGCCTTCAGCACTTCCGTTTTGGGCGATTGCCGCACTCGGTGGCGGATTGATTGGTACTCATCTTGGCACACGCACACTCACGATTCCCGGTATCCGTACCATGCTTGCGGTCGTGCTGGTCGTCGCAGGTGGGAAGATGCTGTTTGGGTAGCACCTGCACATCGTATGGGGAGCTTACCTCAGAACATCCATTCTCAAAGTAGTGTGCTTTGCTTTTCTATTATGATGGATGTATTAATAGCTGACTATTTTGCTAGGGTATAGATAAAATGACGGATGAACACGCCGCACCACCACTGAATGTTCTTGGCTCACCGCTGGAGCCGTGTTGCTTCGCGCCCAAAACCGGCTTCTACCGCGACGGGTATTGCCGCACCGATGCACATGACCACGGGCGGCATGTGATCTGCGCCGAACTAACCGACGCATTTTTGCAGTTTACGCGTGAGCAGGGCAATGACCTCATCACCCCGCGTCCGGAGTTTGACTTTCCGGGATTAAAGGCGGGGGATCGCTGGTGCTTGTGCGCCCTGCGTTGGAAGGAAGCATTTGAAGCAGGCGTTGCGCCGCCGGTGCTGCTTGCTTCGTGTCACGCCAAGGCACTCGATTATGTGCCATTGGAAGCACTCAAGGCGCATGCGTTGCCCAATGCCTGATACAAAAACGCAAACAGGCTGGAAACTGGAGAGCAGCTACACCACGCTGTCAGCGGATTTTTACACGCGGATTGCGCCTGTGCCTGTAAAGGCACAGCGTTTGGTGATCTTTAATCATGCCCTTGCCAGCGGCCTTGGCCTTTCGCTGGATGATGCGCGCCCGGATGATCTGGCGCAGCAATTTTCTGGAAATGTATTACCAGGGGGCGCAACACCTATCGCACAAGCCTATGCTGGGCATCAATTCGGGCATTTCACGATGCTCGGCGATGGACGTGCGCATCTACTGGGCGAACAGATCGCGCCGGACGGTAAACGTTACGACATTCAGCTCAAAGGCTCCGGCCAGACCCCATATTCCCGACGTGGTGATGGCCGCGCTGCACTTGCACCGATGCTGCGCGAATACCTCATCAGCGAGGCGATGCACGCGCTCGGCATTCCCACCACGCGCAGCTTAGCTGTGGTCACAACGGGTGAGCCTGTCTTCCGCGACACGGTGTTGCAAGGCGCGATCCTCACCCGTGTGGCCGCCAGCCATATTCGCGTCGGCACGTTTGAATATGCTGCTGCACGGGAGGACAGAGAGGGGCTGAAGGCACTCGCCGATTATGCGATAGCGCGGCATTATCTTGAACTTGAGCGCCACGATACTCCCTATCTGGCCTTCCTTAATGCCGTCATCGAACGACAGGCAAAGCTGGTCGCCTCGTGGATGCATATCGGCTTCATCCATGGCGTGATGAACACCGACAACATGACCATCAGCGGCGAAACAATCGATTACGGTCCCTGCGCCTTCATGGACCGCTTTGCGATGGACACGGTGTTCAGCTCCATCGACCGCAACGGGCGCTATGCGTTTGGCAATCAGGCCAGTATCGCGCAGTGGAATCTGGCACGGTTCGCCGAAACCTTGCTGCCGCTATTGCACGCGGACATGAATACCGCCGCCGACCTCGCCGAAGCCGCGATTGAGGGATACAGCGCAATCTTCAACGAGGCATGGCTCTGTGGCATGCGCCGTAAGCTGGGGCTGTTTGGCGAGGAAACGGACGATCTGCCGCTCATTCAATCGCTACTCGAATGGATGCAGAAAACAGGCGCGGATTATACCATCACTTTCCGTGATCTGATTAGTGAAACCATCCCCAGCGGCGAGGCGTATCAATCTCAAGCATTTCGGGATTGGCACACACGCTGGCAAGCACGGTTGGTGCGCAACACCAAACCCCTTCAATCCTCATTCTGCCTGATGCGTGACAGTAACCCCGTCATCATCCCGCGCAATCAGCATGTGGAGGATGCGCTTGCATTCGCCGAAGAAGTCAACCTCAAAGCGTTCCACACACTACTTGAAGCGGTGCAACATCCGTTTGCTGAAACCGAAAGCAATCTGCAATTCCGAACCCCACCGCCCCATGCGAACCGGAATTACCAGACGTTCTGTGGAACATAAGCAGATTACCCATTATAATACTCGACCTCCGCCTCCCTCCGCCTAACCAACCCACGCAGTTTCTTTCCTCCAGCCCAGACCCAGCGTAGGAATTCGGCTGGCACGTCGTCATGTTCTTCGCGGTTTACCTTGCGGCGGAGGGTGGAGCGTTGAAGCGCCCCACCGCCCAGATTGAAGTTGAACGACACCAGCGCATCGAACTGGCCATTGCTGAGTGGCACGGTGATCAGGCGCAGCACCGAGCGCTCGGCTGCTTCCACGTCTTTGATCAAAAGTGCGATAGCTGCCTCATGGCTGATGCCGCGCCGGAACATCTCCGCTTCACCCGGACGCAGCAAATGCCCATAGCCAATCGTGGGCAGGCCTGCTGCGTCCAGATAAATCGCCTCTGAAAAGCCCTCAAAATGCTTAATCAGGCTCAGGCCTTCCTGTGTGACATGTCTCATTTGCCACCCCGCACTTTGGTCATGGCACGCTGGCCGAAATAAAAGCTGATGATGCCTGCGAAGATCGCCTGATCTTCTTCCGTCCATAACAGCCACGGCAGATCAGCGGAGAACTGCATCACCTTCACGACCGCATACAGAGCGAAGAAGCTGTAAGCGATGACGGGACGCACCGTGCCATTCAGCGCATCCACCCAGCGGATGCCGGAATAGAAGGTTTTGTAGAGAGCGCGGCTTTCGGCAATATCGGCCTGCACATGGATTTCTTCCAGCCGGTTGGCGTGGCCTTGCGCCTGTTGCTCCATTTGCAGGCGTAGGATCGTCAGCTCGTGCTTTCTGTCCTGACTATCCTTGAACAGCTTCAGCAGGTCAGGAAACGCCGCGCTGATAAAGCCAACAATGGCACCGAGAAGTGTGATCATAAAATCCCCCGTAATGTGATGAGTTTGAAAATGATGCCGCCCATGCCGGTCATAAGGATGGTGGTTGACCACCACAGCACCCGCTCGATGCGATCCAGCCGATATTCCAGCGATTTGTACCGCTCCGCGCATACGGCCACATGCACGTCCAAATCCTCTGCTTCCTGTTCGTGTGTCATAATTCCTCCAGACATAAAAAAACCGGCTCAATGGCCGGTGGTGGTTGCGATGGTGGGTTTGGTTACTCGAAATAGCCGTTGATCATCACCAACCCACGGATGATCTGGGATGCGGTGGCAGTTGCCACCGGTATGCGAAGGATAACATGGGCAAAGGTGCCTGCCGCCACATAGAGCGGTGCATCAAGGTTCACGTCGATGGGTGTTAATGCGCCGCCAATCGGCGTTCCCACTGGCATGGACTGGATGCCCAGCGGCACCCGGCGCGGCGAGCGCGTGCCTGAGGTGTTGGAATCTGCCGTGGCAAGCGACACGGCGGTGGAACCAATGCCCAGCGCCCACTGTAAAAGCGTGGGTGTGGTGGCGGAGGCTGCGCCCATGTTGAAGGTTTCAATCCGCACCCCTCGGATAACGAGGTTACGGTTACCACCAGCGGCTGCGGCGACTGGGACTTGGAAGCCAAAGAGCGCATAATCTGTTTCCGCACCGGCCACTGCTGCAAACTGGAACTGGCCACCCAGCGTGGTGTAGCCTGCCGCTGTGTTTGAAAGTGCAGCGGATACCGGCGCTGTATTGTTGGCATAGTTGGCAGACTGTGCCACCGCTGCGCCGCGTGGGTTGTTGTAGCTGCCGCACTCTGCACCAGCCATTGCCGTAGGCCAGAGGCGGTTCAGCGCCAGATCACGGGCAATCACCGATACATCGGCCACTTCCATGCGCTGGGAGGTGCCGGTTGCGGCGGCATTGTAACAGCGCATGAGCAGCGGCTGCCAGCGTGAGAGCGATACAGCGGCGGCGGTATTTGGAGAGAGGATTACACCCTGCAGAACACCGTCGATGAAGAACTCAATCCGATCCTGATCAATCACGATGCGATAGTGGCGCACTTGACCAGCCACCGGTGGCGTTAGCGGTGCAGTTGTGGTTTCCGTACCGTTGATATTCATCACACCCACGAGATTGCCGGAGCTATTTATCTTGAAATACACCCCATCCGTTGGCGTGGCAGTCGTGGCGGCAAAGCCCAAGCCGAACTCGCAGACATTGTTGGCGATAGGGTTATTGGCAAAGCGTAGCCTGAAGGCCACCTCCAGTGATCCTGCCGGATGCAGCGGGAAGGTTTTATATGTCTGCGCACGTGCCACCGCTGCCGATGCGACCGAGTTGCCAGCATTCAGCACCAGAAAGCCACCGGTCATGGCGATGGTGGCCGTGACACTGACGAATTGATAGGCGCTGCCATCCACCACCGTGTGATTGAAGGTATCCGCCCAGTAGATATTATCCACGCCCACGCGCAGGCGACCGTCGGTTGATACCCGCGCCGCACGAACCAGACGCGGCTCGCCGCTTGCGCCGTCATGAGATTCCCCGGCAAGTACCGAGTAGCCAGCATCCACCAGCTCCATCGGTAGATTAATCTTCAGGCGTTTATTGGCGTCCACCGATGCAAGATCGGCAGAATCGCCCGATTTGAGAATGATGCTCATGCTATAGCCCCATGATGTTAATGTTATACCGTCCCCAACTGCCACCCGGCGCATGGGCAATTACGTCAAAACCCGAACCTTCCACCAGATTGCAGGCCGTAGCCGTAATGCCTTCGAGCGCCCCATCTTCGGGATCATGATCCGCTGACCCTGACGCCACCGCGCAGAGGATCACTGAGCCGCCTGCCACCCATGCAGCAGACACCGACGCACGAGCGAAGTTACTTTCCCCACCCGTGGCATTGCCAAAGTCCACCTGCGCCTGCGCTGTGTTTGGTATGGCCGATTGATCCGCCTTGGCATCGAGCGCAGTTTGCAGTCCCGCCACCTCAGCAATGCTATGGCCATGAGAGGCGCTTGCTTTTGCATCCAGTGCAGCTTGCAGCCCGGCCACTTCTGCAATGCTGTGACCATGCACTTCAGCCGCTTTGCTATCGAGCGCTGTTTGTAGCCCTGCGACATCGGCAATCGTGTGTCCGTGGCTGGCACTCGCTTTTGCATCCAGTGCCGCCTGAAGGCCTGCTATATCAGCGACGCCATGCCCGTGCGCCACGTTTGCTTTGCCAGCCAGCCCAGTATCCACTTGCGCTTTGGTGTAGTAGCGCACATCGCCACGCGCATCGGTGTGATATTGAGAATGATCATCGGCATCCAGCCCGTTCAGGCTGGCGTGATCAATATCTCCGCCGGTGCCCGGTGGTCCCTGCGTTCCAAGCGTCACCACTTGCACTTTCGGCTCGGTGACTTTGACGATATGGATCACTTCGTTAATGGTGACTACTTCCGTCATCGCGTTACC
>Ga0075158_10002820_pt1 | contig 12483 bp, 13 predicted proteins | sample JI91814BDNA_FD_70968 | JGI IMG/M metagenome (GOLD analysis project Ga0075158, IMG submission 70968) | Wastewater effluent complex algal communities from Wisconsin, to seasonally profile nutrient transformation and Carbon sequestration -... | ecosystem: Engineered > WWTP > Effluent > Algae... | reverse complement strand
ACGAACTTCTGCTAGCAGCAGTTAGTCAACTGTGGACACCTTGCAAGGTGTCCACAGTTCACTAACTTGTGCTGAGTTGCCCGTCGGAACCCGCCGCGCGGCGCCGACGTCCATGACATCGTGGAGCGTGATTGGTCACCGTCCAAAGGGGAGACGTGAAACGAGGCGTATGCCGCGTGGCCGGCCTGGTCTTGGCCGCGCTCGTCGTGCTCGGCTGGGCAGCGCCCGCCCAGGCGGAGTCGGGCGACGTAGTCAGCCATTTCGCCATCGAGTATCTGATCCGGCCCGACGGCTCGATCGACGTCACCGAGCGCATCGACTACCAGTTCGCCAGCACCGGCCGGCACGGGATCTATCGCGAACTCATCACGCGCCAGCCGTTCGGCGACGGCTCGGATCGCGACGTCCGCTATGGCGTCGGCAACATCCGCGTGACCTCGCCCGACGCGCCGGACGATGTCGAAAAGTCCACGCAGCACAAGGGCTTTCGCACCGACTGGATCGAACTCAAGATCGGCGACAAGGACAAGACGATCCCGGGGCGGTCTGCGTCTTACGAGATCAGCTACCGCCTGACGGGGGCGCTGCGGACGGTCGACGGCCTGCCCGAGCTGTATTGGAACGCCACCGGCAACGGCTGGGATGCCGACCTTGACCGCGTTGACGTCCGGGTCCGCTCGACGACGGCTCCGCTGGCGGTGAGTTGCTATCAGGGCGTGATTGGGTCCACGGAGCAATGTCCGACGCGGCTCGCCGACGGCGCGGCCACGGCATCCGCCTACGACCTCAAGTCTGGGGAGGGCGTGACCATCTCGGTGCAGTTGCCGGTCGGGTCGGTTCAAAATGCGCAACCCGATGTCGTCCCGGCGGGCACCTTCGCGCGCCGCGCCCACCTCGGGCCGGCCACGATCGGCGGGAGCGTTCTGGCCGTCCTGCTCTCATTGGCCGCCGCCATCGGCATCACCCGGGCCACCCGCGATCGTCGGTATGCCGGTGTCCCGCCCGGCGTCGTCGACCCCAGCGCGCCGGTGGTCATCGACGACATCGACGAGAACGCCATACCGGTGCAGTTCAACCCGCCGGATCTCCCGCCCGCGGTTGGGGGGCGGCTGCTCTCGTCCAGCGCGGCGGGCCGGGGCGCCGCGGCGACCCTGGCCGAGCTCGCGCATCTCGGCGTCATCCGGATCAGTGCCCAGCCCATGGATGGCAAGGAGTTCGAGAAGTCCGGCGGCCTCCAGCGCACGGCGACGCTGGTGTCGCTCGACAAGCTGCGGACCATGGACGACGACTACCGGCGGGCGTTCGTGACCGAGGCCCTCGGCCCTAGCGGGTCGATGGTTCTGGATGACCCGGACAAGGACGATGCCAAGCGCTTCGCGGCGGCGACGAGCGCGCTGACCAAGGCAATCTCCAAGCGCGAGAGCGACTTCCGGGAGAAGGGCGGTCCCGCCCGCTTCGGACTGTATGCCGTGCTCGCCGCCCTCGTGTCCCTCGCCGTGACCCTCGTGCTGGTCGTGAAGTTCGCTCCGGCAGGCGCCATTTATCTCCTCCCCGGCGGGCTCGTCGCGGCGGGCTTGTTCTACGCGGCGTTCCGTCGTGCCTACGGCTACCGGACGGCACAGGGGCGTGCCCTGACCGATCAGGTCGTCGGCTTCAAGCGCTACATCGCGACGGCGGAGGCCAACCAGTTGCGCTTCGAGGAGGGCCAGGACATCTTCAGCGCCTACCTGCCGTGGGCGATCATGTTCGATCTCGCCGACCACTGGCAGCAGGTCTGCGCCGAGCTCGCCCGCGAGGGGCGCATCCCGTCATCGCCCGTCTGGTATGCGGGGCCTGCTTTCTACGACGCCTACCCGACCGGATCGTCCTTCGGTGACTCCCTCTCCACGTCGGTCAGCAACTCGTCCTCGACCGGCAGTTCCGGGTCCGGCTCATCCGGCGGTGGTGGGGGCGGCGGAGGTGGCGGCTCCTGGTGACGGGCGGGCAGCGTCGTCCTCGCGTGTCAGTGGCATTCCTTCAGTACGACGATCGGCGGGCAAGATTCAGGCGGCGTCTGGGCCGCCGATTGTCGTACCGAACTACGGATCACAGAGGCTCGCGACCGCAGGTCAACTCGGAGACGAGGTCGGCGGGCAGGCGCTCGCGGTATGCCGCGTCCGCACGAGTGCCTGTCGCATCGAGCACGGTGCTGAAGAAGCAGCGGGCCGCGACAGCGAGGATGACATCCACGATGTCCGCGTCGCTCAGCCCGCGTGCTCGGAGCGAAGCGCGCTCGGCGTCGTCAATATCGGGCGCGTCTCGGGCCACGCGTGCGGCGAATGCCGCGATGACGGCGTCCCGATCGGCGATCGAAGACTCGGCGGTAGGCGCCGTCACCGGGCTGGTGGAGGTCCTGCCTGATGATGTAGCGCTGTCAGCTGCAGTGACGTCGGGCCTGTTGCCGTCCGCCGCGGCGAGGACGGCCCGGAGGCCATCGCGATCGGCATAACGCTCAAGCAGCACCTCGCCGTGGGCGAGGCTGCAGTAGGTGCTGCGCAGGGCCCGCGCCGCGGCGACCGTGGCGATCTCGTATGTGCGATGGTCCATGCCGCCGGAGATGGCCGCCGCGAGGGCGCGCCAGGCGGCATACGCCTCAGGTCGGCCGCCGAAGGCCCGCTCGTAGTTCGGGATGTCGGTCATATCGCGCGGTCAGAAACTGAAGGTGGTCGCGCCGTCGCCGATCCACTCCCAGAGCTGCACGGTCCCGGCCACTTCCGCGTTGGCTACTAGCGTTGAGGCGTCTATCCCCTTGGCCTGCACGCAAACTCCGCAGGCGATGTAGCGGCCCCCGGCATCTGCAAAGCGGGCCATCAGCTCGGTCAGCGGCGGGCAGCCGTCGCAGGCCGTAGCGCGGGCGAAGCCGTCGATCGCGAGCCGCACGGCCTCCTTGGTAAGGAAGATCAGTGTGTCGCGTCCACCTTCCGCCGCACCGACGGCGACCAGGAAGGCGACCGTGACTTTCTCTGCGTCCTCAAGACCAGTGGTTAGTGAGATGGCTGCCTTAGACACGGACCCCTCCTGTCCCGGTGTCCGACCCAGGACACTCTTTGACAGGCTAGGTCTCACCGCCGGATTCCGCAGGACTTTGGGCCAAGCCGTCGGAACGGTTTCGCTCACATTTCGACGGGCTGAGTCCGAGGAGTTTGGCCAACTGCTCGCCCATCCCGGCCTGCTCACAATCGGCCGGCCGAGAGGCAATCAGAACTCCTTCCCGTGGTCGTCGAGGAACTGCCGCCACTGCTCATCGCCGAGGTCCAGCGGTTCCGGGGCGGGTCTGGCCCGTCCCGCACGCGCGGGCTCAGTCGGGTGGATGCGGCCCTGCTCGATCCGGTGATGTTGGGTGCCGGTGCCCGGCTGCAGCACGCCCTGCACCGTCACGATCGTGCCGACCAGGCGCGCAGCAGGCACCGGCTCGGCGACATCGGACACGTCGTATGGCGTGCCCTCTCGGTCGCGAACCCGGAACCGAGCGCTGTGCAGATCGGCCATTTCTAACCGCCCCGTGATGGTGGCTGCCTCCGCGGGCTCGGTCCGGCTCTGCCGCCACGGCTCGCGGCTCAGCTCGGCGGTCACCAGGCGAGCGGCGTTGCCGTCGGGGAAGCCGACGATGACGGTCGGCCCGAGCTTCGGCAGAACGCGAACCAGCCCGTCGACCGCGTCGGCGATGGGATTGGTGATCCCCGGAGCGCGCCGGTTGGTGATCAGTCCGGCAAGGATGCGCGCCATCATGACGTCGGCCCGATCCGCCAGTGGGTCGACCTCCAAGGTGGCGGGGTCGCCAACCTGGAATCGAACCGCCCCCGGACCCTCCCAACTGACCCGGCACAGGCTGAGGCTCTCGACCTGTCGAACCGTCCGGCCAAGGTCGGCGAGGTCGGCGGCCTCGCGCGTGACCCGGTAGAGCAGCGTCTGCCACGCGAGGAGGAACTCGCCCATTGCCGCGGCTTCCACCGCGGACGCCTCGCCGTCCCGCGGGGGGAAGCACACGTCATACGTCCGCATTGCATGTCCTCTCGTGCGTGTCGAAGGGGGAACGAGGGCCGCCCAGTCCCCGGAGTCGGCGTCAGTTGGGCAGGTCGGCGCCAGTATTGGGGCTGATGTTGAACATCCACTCGATGCCGAACTTGTCCTTCACGTCGCCGTAGATGTCGCCCCAGGCCTGCGCGGCCAGCGGTTGGCCGCCGGTGCCGTCCGCGGCGAGCTTGTCGTACCAGCCCGTCATCAGGTCGAGCTCGTCGCCCATGAACGCGATGTAGTTGCGGGTGCCATTCCACGTCGCCTCGGCACCAGGCATCGCGTCGCTGGCCATGATCGTGATGTGCGGGCTGATCAGGGCGGCGTGCATGGTGCCATCGGCGGGCATGTCGCTCATCCCGAAGTCGCTGAAGCTCAGGACGCGGAGCTCGCCGCCGAAGATGGATTGGTAATACTCCATCGCCTCGCGGCTGTTGCCCGCGAAGTTCAGGTAGGGGTTGACGGAAACGGCCATCGGACTCTCCTTGACGCTGATTCGATTGGTTCTTTCAGCGTATGCCGCGCTACCGACAACCCTCCCGATCCCACCTCCTCAACCTATTGGTTGACAAGCATCAGCCAACCTGACATGGTTGTTCAACCATCTAGTTGAGGAGGAGGCGCCGTGGAGGAGCAACTGACCCTCGTGTTCGGCGCCCTCGCCGACCCGACCCGCCGCGACATCGTGGCCCGACTCGCGGTCGGTGACGCGACCGTGGGGGAGTTGGCCGCGCCATACGACATCTCGGTGCAGGCGATCTCGAAACATCTCAAGGTCCTCGAGGGAGCCGGGCTGGTAACGAAAACCGCTGCAGCGCAACGGCGGTCGGTCCATCTTGAAGCCGATGTGTTCGGTCTCATGACGACCTGGATCGAGCGCTATCAGCGGCAAGCCGAGGAGCGATTCCGTCGTCTCGACGCCTTGCTGGAGCAGATGGATCAGGACGGAAACGTCATACCCACAACGCAGGAGACATCATCATGAGCGAGCCAGCCCGCATCGAAGCCGACCCCACCGTCCCGGCGATCCATATCTATCGTGACTTCCGCGCGACCCCCGCGCAGCTCGTGCGCGCACACACTGATCCCGAGCTGGTGCCGCTGTGGATGGGCCCGGCGCGGCGGACGATGGAAGTCGACTACTGGGATGCCCGCAGCGGGGGCAGCTGGCGGTATGTCGATCGCACCGACGGGGTCGAACTGGGCTTTCACGGCTGCTTCCACGAGATCAGCGACTCCCGGATCGTGCAGACCTTCACCTTCGAGGGGATGCCCGAGGCGGTCGCGCTGGAGACGATGGTTTTCCAGGATCTCGGGGACGGTATGACGCGCCTCCACGCCTGGTCCCTCGTGGATTCCTTCGAGGGCCGCGACGCCTGGCTCGCCTCGGGCATGGAAACCGGCGTCAACGAGGGGTATGCCGCGCTGGACGCCCTTCTCGCCGCCGGCCGCGTCTGACCCTGGGTGACAGGCCAGGAGCCTGTGGATAAGTCGGCTTTCGGGTGGCGGATTCCTCCGTTCTGATTAAGGGTGGGACCTGACAAGTCGATTGGCAGGGGTGGATCCGGATGAGTCGTATGGTGCGCCGTCGCGCAGCGAGCGTAAGTATGGCTGCGTGCGCGGCCGGGGTGTTGGTGCTGGGTGCGTGCGACTCGGGCGGGTCTCCGACGTCGTCGACGTCGAGTTCGACCTCGTCTTCTCCCTCGCCGTCGACCTCCTCGTCCACCTCCGCCCCCGCGTCGTCAACTTCCAGTTCACCGGCGTACGTCCCCGTGAAGCCAGAGTTCCCGGCTGAGGCGAAGAAGCAGACGGTTGAGGGGTCGTTGGCGTATGTCCGCTACTTCTACGACGTCGTTAATTACGCCTATACCAAGCCAGATAGCAAGGTGATAGCGAGCTTGGGAACGACCACCTGCGCACCCTGTTCGCGTCTTCAGGCGAGAACCGTTGAGCTTGTGAAGGCACGCGAGCGTTATAAGAGTGCGCTAGTTGCTATCTCGGGCGTAGAGAGTGTCAGTACCAGCTTAACAAACCCACTAGTAATTGCCACAGGTAAGCAATTTGAAGTGTCTATCGTAAACAGTGAAGGGATAGAAGCAGAGGGCTCGCACGCCAGCAAGGTCAATTTCCGCGTAAGTCTCGTGTGGGAAGCAGGCGGGTGGAAGGTCGACGGAGTTGAGAACACGTGATTGCGCCGAGATTGTTGTTGCGTATTGGTGTCGCCGCAACATTCATGTGGCCCGGAACTTCGACGTATGCCGATGAATGCAAAGAAATCACCTGTACGAGCAACGACTCCTCACTGCTTCTCGCAAGTCAAGTGCTTGCCCTGCCAAGTGGGCCGGTGACGCCTGGCTCCCTCCAGGTGTATGACTACGGCACAGCGCCATACTGCGGGGGTGACTTACCGGATGCGCCCGGCGGAGTTGAGTGCACTCTCATGAGTGTCTTTTGTAGGGATAAGGCTGGTCCCGGGCCGGCAGTTTGGGTTTTGAGACGCGCAATCAACCCTGACACGCCCTACGTCCGAGTTGGATACACCTGCTATCCGAATTTGGTGCCCGGCAAGCTTGACCTCGCCGCGATAGCTAATGTCTTCCATCGAACACCTCTCGCGGCAGCGCAACTCAAAATGCAGCCGCCCGGCGGCCAGACCTTGGTGACGCTCCCTAATTTCTTCCAGGTCTCCTGGCCAGAAGCTGGCTTCCAACCGGAGGAACTGGACACGCTGAACCCGGCCGATTGGTTCGGGATGCACATCACGCTGAAGCCGGAGCTCAATTCGGTCACCTACACGTTTGGCGATGGAACCAGCATTGGCCCCACGCTGAGCCTTGGCGGACCGTACCCCTCGGGCGATATCACCAAGACCTACGAAGCCGCCGGTGACTACCAGGTCAAGGCGGACGTCGTCTACAAGGGTTATGTCTCCGTAGATGGTTCTGACTGGATCGAGATCCCAGGAACGGTCGACATCGCCGGCACCCCGCAGACCATCAGTGTTAAGACAGCCAAGAACAGCCTCTACCTGCCGTGACGTGTAGACGCCCATCTCGAGCCGCAGATGACGCCCAAGTGCTTGGTCCGGGGTGGCGTGTGAATAAGTGTCGTTCTAGTGGCGAATTCTCCTGGCGTACCTGGGCTGGGACCAGGCAGATCGAAGGAGGAGGAGTGGGGCACGATGAGTCGTAGGTGGCGTCGAGGCGTAGCGCGCGCGTGCATAGCAGAGGGTGTTGGCTCTCGGGGCCTGTAGCTCAGGCGACTCGCCGATGTCGTCGACATCCAGCTCGACGTTGTCATCTGCGTCTCGGCCGACTTCCTCGTCCGCGCCGGCTGAGACGTCATCGCCATCAAGTGTGGCGGCGTATGTGCCAGTGCGACCCAAATTCCCCGCCGCGGCAAGAGAGCGGACAGACGACGGTACCGAAGCTTTCGTTCGCTACTTCTTCGAGTTGGCGGACTACGCGTTCACGAAGCCCGAGGGAGGCCTTTTAGCTCCTTTAGGAACGGAGAACTGCAAGACCTGTCGGAGAATCGACAAGGAAGCCAAGGCTCTGTTCGCGAACGGTCGAAGGTATCAGAGTTCTTTGCTGCTCATCAAGTCGGTTACCAACGTTAACCCAGCGCGGACGCGCCTTGGTGCATTCTAAATGGAACTCAGTTCGCCGTTGACATCGTCGAGCCAGATGGAAGGTTGACACCGGCATCACCCGGACAGATGATCAATTTCCGAGTTGAATTGGTGTGGTCTCCCGCTGGCTGGCGAGTTGACAAGGTGGCCAGTGCATAAGGGGAGGGTGATTGGAATTGAGGTGGGACCCTCTTCCTGATTTCCCACGTCAGTCTGGAGTGAGATACAGCGAGTTCTTCGCGGTCAGGACTGCCAGATCGGTGGTTGGCCCGGTCAGATCCGCCTGGCCGGGGATGGCGATCCACTCGGATCCGTTGAGCGAGACCTCGCCTTTGAGGACTGTCGTCGCATGGACGCCGTAGGTGCCCGCTGCCTCGTAAGCCTTGACGATGTCCCCGGATGGGTAGACGCCGCCGAGGCTGGTCGTGGGTCCCTGGCTGGTGCCATCGCCGAAGTCGTAGGTCATGCTCTCGAAGATCGGCTTGATGCGCACGCCAAGGGCAAACCAGTCGGCGGGGTTCAGAGTGTCGATCTCCTCGGGTTCATACCCGGACTCGCTCCACTTCATCGCGAACCAGTTGTCGAGTCGGATCAGCGTCCGCCCACCCACCGGTTGAATACTGACTTCCGGATCAGCAAACGGGGTGCGGTGAAAAGCGGCCTCGATCATCGCCATCGTTGGGGCCGTCGGTCCTGGAATCAATTTCGGCCAACATGTGTGACCTATGACGGACCAAGGACCTTGCGAAGATAATGGTCGTCGAAATACATACATAGCGGGACCCGGTCCGTACGGGTCATCAACGCTCGGACAATAAGTGAGTGAACCAGTGCAACTTTCGTCTTGATTAGGTTGCGTCGAATTTCGTCCACACATCGTCGAGGACTCGTATTCGTAGGCAACAGGTGAGCCTCCTCCGCTTCCTCCAGCCGTAAGGTTCAGCATGTACGTCGCAGTTAAGGTCACACCGCCATCACCTGATTCGCAGTCGAGGTCGCGCGGCGGGCAACCTTCAGCGGCCTGCGCAACCGTTGGGCTTGCGCTGAGGCCGACAGCAGCCAAGAGCGCGAAAATCTTAACGAACCTAACGCTTCCCAAGTTGCTGAATCCGCCAGCCATCGTGCCACACCACCTTTGCCGCCCAAAACAGTTTCGCGGGCGCCTGCTGGTTGACCACCGATCCCGACGCATCGATATAGTCAATTTGATTCAATTTCACGTCACAACCAATAAGCCAGATACCAACAGGCTTGCTGATTATTGATATCTCACCTGCCTCTAGCACTTTCCCGCTTGACCGGACGGCATCGATCAACGACTTCTTGGCGGTCTTTTGAACGTTGTTACAGAACTTGCAGTCTGAAGTACTCAGACCAACAAGAATCTTGTCGTCGGGCGCGCTCCAGGCGTAGTCGAGGGCATCCAAGTAGTACTCCACGAACGCCACGGCTCCGGCGTCCGTTTGCTTCTTCGCCGCCGCCGGGAACGTCGGTTTCACGGGCACGTACGCCGGCGTAGTGGGACTCGACGAACTCGGCGACGGGCTAGTCGACGTCGTGGACGAGGACGAGGGGGCGCTGCTTGTGGACGACGTCGACGTGGTTGGTGACTCACTCCCATTGCACCCCACCAATAAGGCACCACCCATGGCAAGAGCCGTGGCAACGGCAGCGGGCCGAGCGAGGCCAGCACGCGGCATACGAACCATTGGAATCCTCCCGACGACTGCGGGCTCCCGCGCCCGCGCGCACAACTAACTGAGTCCACCTTCCCTGACGCAGCGCGATTGCGCTACCGGAGGCGCGACTTATCCACAGCCGGGCCCTGCGCGACTGACAGACTGCGCCCATGACCCCCGCCGCCGAACCCCGCATGGGACCGGGGCGGGCGGCCGTCGTGACGCTCGGCACGGTGATGGGCGGCGTGGTGTGGGTCGACCAGGTCTTCCCGCCCGTGGTCCTCCAAGCTCATCCCGATGCTCGTAGTCGTGGCCGCCGGCATCCTCCTGGCGATCTAACTCGGCCGCCGCCCGCCGCTCGTCAACCCCTACCGAGCCGACGGCACCCCCACCTACAGCGACTTGTGGAGTTCGCTCGCCGTTGTCGTACTCCTCGTCGCCGGCGTTGCCTTGTCGATCGGGCTGGCGGCCATGACGGCGGCATACAGCCTTCCCAAGGACCCCGCGGTGGCACCAGCCCTCCGCACCCTTCCCTGCGACGGGCGCGGCTGCAGCTCTTCGGTGGTCTTCGACGCGGGTGGGCGCGAGATCACCGCGCCGTATGCCGCCGCCCGTGCCCCAGGAGCCACCGCCAAGACTGGTGGGCCGTTCGCCTATGACCCCGCCGCCCCGACTCACGTCATGCCGAAGGGCGCATTTGAGTATGGCCGCGCCACGGCCCCGACCGTCGTTGTCGTCTCCGGCTTGGCGATCGCACTGATCCCCGTCGTAGCCGAGATCCGACGCCGTCGCCGGGGATGATGTCGCCATGGATTACGGGCACGAGTTGGAGTTCGGGGCGTTCTTGACGCCGGACGCGGCGCACCTGGACCGGCTCTTCGAGAACGCGCAGCTCGCCGACGTCCTCGGGCTCGACATCGTCTGCCTCCAAGACCACCCGTATGCCGCGCAGCAAGGCGACATGTGGACCCTCCTCTCGGCCATCGGCGCCCGAACCACAGCCCTGCGCCTCGCCCCGAACGTCGCCTGCCTCCCGCTCCGCCCGCCCGTGGTCCTCGCCAAAGCCGCCGCGACCTTGGACCTGGTCACCGGGGGCCGCGTCGAACTCGGCCTCGGCGCCGGTGCCTTCTGGGACGGCATCGCCGCGGCCGGCGGCCCCCGCCGCACCCCCAAGCAAGCCGTCGACGCGCTCGAAGAAGCCATTGCGGTCATCCGCGCCTTCTGGGCCGGCGACCCCGTCCGCTTCGCCGGCGAGCACTACTCCGCAGCCGGCCTCAAACCGGGTCCCGTCCCCGCGCATGACATCCCGATCTGGCTCGGCGCCTACAAGCCCCGCATGCTGCGCGTCACCGGCCGCCTCGCCGACGTGTGGATTCCGAGCATGGGGTATGCCGAGCCCACCGACCTCCCCGCCATGAACGCCACCATCGACGAGGCCACGATCGCCGCGGGCCGGGCGCCCGAGGCGGTGCGACGGGCATACAACATCTTCGGCACGTTCGGACGTGACGCAGGCTTCCTCAAGGGCTCGGCGCACGAGTGGGCAGATCAGCTCGCCGAATTGACGCTCGCAGCCGGCGTCTCGACCTACGTCCTAGGCAGCGACGACGCACGCGCGCTCGCGACCTTTGCCCAAGAGGTGGCCCCCGCGGTGCGTGAGTTAGTGATCGCCGAGCGCGGCCGAATGACGAATGCACCTTCGCAACCCCCTGCCATCGAGACCGTCGCGCCCGGGGCGAGCGCGCGGCATACCTTCAGCGTGTCAGCGACCACTGACAACGGCACCCGGCTCGCGACCGAGCGGGCGTGGGACGAGGGGGACCGGCCCAGCTATGCGATGGTGGGGCGCGAGTATTCGACGCACGAGCAGGCCACGGCGCAGCACCTGGTCGACGTGCACGACCACCTACGTCAGGAGTTGACGCAGGTGCGCGGCGTCGTTGAGCAGGTACGCGCCGGCGCGATGGACGTCGGCGCCGCGCGCTCCGCGATCAACACCATGACGATGCGGCAGAACAACTGGACACTTGGGGCGTACTGCCAGGCCTACTGCCGCGTCGTCACCGGCCACCACACGCTGGAGGATCGCAGCATCTTCCGCCACCTGCGCCGCGCCGAGCCCGGTCTCACGCCCGTGATCGACCGGCTGGAGGCGGAGCACCACGTCATCCACGACCTGCTCGACCGCCTCGACGAGGCGCTGGTCACCGTGGTCACCGCCGACGGGTCCACCGCCGCGCTGGACGATCTCGCCGCCTCCCTCGACCTGCTCACCGACGCGCTGCTGTCGCATCTGTCGTATGAGGAGCGCGAGCTCCTCCTCCCCCTTGCCGAGCACGGCATGGGCTGAGACGTGCCTCCATCGACGAGACCGCAGCCGAGTGCAATTCAGTTTGCCCTGGGGTGGGGGAATGGCGCACACTATGACGGCTACGCGCAAGTGGCGGAACGGCAGACGCGCTGTCTTCAGGTGGCAGTGTCCTTACGGGCGTGGGGGTTCAAATCCCCCCTTGCGCACTAGGGGTAGTTCACGAAAGAACTGCCTGTAGGTTCACGAAACTCCCGGTCAGGCTCGTCCTGGCCGGGAGTTTTCGCATTGGTGTGCAGGTGGGCAGTAGTCGCCGTCGTGAGGCTCCGGAAGTGTCCGGTGGAGTCACTCCGGGCACGAAAATGCCCCTGCCGGGTGCGTCCGGGCAGGGGCTATCGCGGGAAGTGTCAGGTGATGGGTTCGAAGGAGTCCGGTCGGGCCGGTGAAGTCGATCTGGTCGGCGCTCGTCCCGGGGGTTGCTTGCGCCGTTTGGGACGACGGGCGAAGTCTCGGCTGCGGTGCCGCGCCGGTCGGGGTGTGGGCTTGGGCGTGAGCGGCTCGCTGGCGTCAGTCGGCGCGGCGAGGTCGTAGCCGTAACGCGAGAGCAGGACCGAGGCGTTCACCGCCGCCAGGATGAACGCGAGCAGGATGCCGGTGCGACGGGTTCCCATGACTCTGGTGCTGCCGCGCCGTAGTTCGGCGTGGTGGACCTTGAGGTTGGCGTTGGCGGACTCGACGGCGGAGCGTCGTCCGTAGGACGCTTTCCAGGCTGTCGTTCCGTAGAGCAGGCGTTGGCGGGTGGCGAAGTAGTC
>Ga0075158_10002816_pt1 | contig 12500 bp, 10 predicted proteins | sample JI91814BDNA_FD_70968 | JGI IMG/M metagenome (GOLD analysis project Ga0075158, IMG submission 70968) | Wastewater effluent complex algal communities from Wisconsin, to seasonally profile nutrient transformation and Carbon sequestration -... | ecosystem: Engineered > WWTP > Effluent > Algae... | reverse complement strand
TCGACCCGGCGGAGATCGTCGCCCTGCCCGCGGGAGGGCGCGCCCCGGCGGGTGAGGTCTATGTCGTCGGGCTGGCGCCCGAGGTCCACGGGCGCGGGCTGGCCGGTCCAATGACCCGAGCAGGGCTGCGACATCTCGCCGCACGCGGACTGCGGGCCGTCGTGCTCTATGTCGAGAGCGACAACCTCCCGGCCCTGGCGACCTATCGCAAAGCCGGCTTCACCGATCTGGAAAGGCACGCCTCCTACGCGGTGGGCACGATAGAGCGCACCTGACAAGATGGGTGCTATGACCACCGCCGAAATCCCCACCACGGATGTCGGTCCCCTCGCCACCGACGTCAGTGAGTTCGACCCCAACGGAGACACCTCGATCGCCGCCACCGGTGCCTCCCGGGTGCCGCTGCGAGCCGCCAACGGTCGCTTCATTCGCGAAGGCGTGATGGCCCCGCCGGCCGCCGACGGCCTGATCGACGACCGCTTCCTGGACCGGGAGATCTCCTGGCTGCAGTTCAACGAGCGCGTCCTGCACCTGGCCGCCGACCCCGATGTGCCGCTGCTCGAGCGCGCGCGCTTCCTGGCGATCTTCACCTCGAATCTCGACGAGTTCTTCATGGTGCGCGTCGCCGGCCTCAAGCGCCGGATCGCCACCGGCATCGCCGTACGCTCGGCCTCAGGGCTAGAGCCGCGCGAGGTGTTGGAGAAGATCTCCAATGTCAGCGCCGAACTGCTCGGCGCCCAGGCGCGGATCTTCCACGACGAGGTGCGCCCGGCGCTCGCCGACGAGGGCATCACGATCGTGCGGTGGGACCAACTCAGCAGCGCCGAGCAGGATGCGCTCGGCGACTACTTCCTCGACCAGATCTTCCCGGTGCTGACGCCGCTGGCGGTCGACCCGGCGCACCCCTTCCCCTATATCTCCGGTCTCTCACTCAACCTGGCCGTCGTGCTCGTCAACCCCAAGACCGGCAAGGAGCACTTCGCCCGGGTCAAGGTGCCCGAGATGTTGCCCCGCCTGGTCAAGCTCGAGGTGGCCGACGAGCCGACCGTCGACGAACTTTTCGCGACCCGCTTCGTCCCGATCGAGGACCTGATCGCGGCCCACCTGGAACAATTGTTCTCGGGCATGGAGGTCGTCGCGAGCTTCACCTTCCGGGTCACCCGCAATGAGGACCTGGAGGTCGAGGAGGACGACGCCGAGAATCTCCTGAAGGCCCTGGAGCGCGAACTCACCCGGCGCCGGTTCGGACCGCCCGTGCGGCTCGAAGTCGATGACGAGATGGACGATCACGTCCTCGACCTGCTGGTCCGTGAGCTCGGCGTGCACAGCAGCGAGGTCTACAAACTCCCCGAGCCACTCGACCTGCGCGCCCTCAACTTCGTCGCCGACATCGACCGCTCCGACCTGCACTACGAGCGCTTTGTCCCGCGCACCAACGCCGATCTCGCACCGACCGAATCGGCCAAGGCCCGCGACCTCTTCGCCAGCATCCGCAAGCAAGACGTCCTGCTCCACCACCCGTATGACAGCTTCTCCACCTCCGTGCAGGCCTTCATCGGGCAGGCGGCGGCCGACCCCCACGTGCTGGCCATCAAGCAGACGCTCTATCGCACCAGTGGCGACAGCCCGATCATCGACGCCCTGATCGACGCCGCCGAGGCCGGCAAGCAAGTGCTCGCCGTCGTCGAGATCAAGGCCCGGTTCGATGAAGAGAACAACATCTCCTGGGCCCGCAAGCTCGAGCACGCCGGCGTGCATGTCGTCTACGGCATCGTCGGTCTGAAGACCCACTGCAAGCTCTCGCTGGTCATCCGGCAGGAGGCCGAGGGGCTGCGCCGCTACTGCCACATCGGCACCGGCAACTACAACCCCAAGACGGCCCGCCTGTATGAGGACCTGGGCCTGCTGACCTGCGACCCGGTCGTCGGCCAGGACATGACCCGGCTGTTCAACCAGCTCTCCGGCCTGGCGCCGCGCAGCCGGTTCAAGCGGCTCCTCGTCGCTCCTCGCACGGTCCGCACGGGTCTGCTCGCTCGCATCGACGCCGAGATCGAACACGCCCGCTCCGGCGCCGGCGGCAGCATCGGTCTGAAGGTCAACTCGATCGTCGACGAACAGCTGATCGACGCGCTCTACCGGGCGTCGCTGGCCGGCGTCAAAGTCGATGTCTGGGTGCGTGGCATCTGCGCGATCCGCCCGGGTGTGCCCGGCCTGTCCGAGAACATCCGGGTGCGCTCGGTGCTCGGTCGCTTCCTCGAGCACTCGCGCGTCTTCACCTTCGGCGCCGGCGGCAACCCGGTCGTCTACATCGGGAGCGCGGATCTGATGCACCGCAACCTCGATCGTCGAGTCGAAGCCTTGGTCGAGCTCGGCCCGGCCCACACCCAGGAGGTCCGCGCCCTCTTCGAGCGCGGGATGTCGGACACGATCGCGCACTGGGCACTCGGTCCCGACGGTCGCTGGGTTCGCCGCCACCGCAAGCCGGACGGCACCCCGGCCGACGACCTGCAGGCCTATCTGATCGAGTACTACGCCAAGAAGCGGCGCAAGGCCCGCCGATGACCGCCGACGCGTGCAGCGAGTGGGCATGCCGCCACTGAAGGCCGTCCCGGCCGCCGGCACCTTGCCGTGGCGCATCACCGATGGTGAGTTGCAGGTTGCTCTGGTCCACCGACCCCGCTATGACGACTGGTCCTGGGCCAAGGGCAAGCTCGACCCGGGCGAGGAATGGGCGGCCGCCGCGGCGCGCGAGACCTTCGAGGAGACCGCGCTGCGTGTGCGCCTGGGCCGGCCCCTGCCGGAGGCGGCCTATCAGATCTTCGACCGGGACGGCTCCTTCGCGACCAAGCAGGTGCGCTACTGGGCGGCCGTCGTCACCGGCGGCACCGGACGGCTGGCCCACGAGATCGACGAGGTTGTCTGGCTCAGTCCCAATGACGCCCACAAGCGCCTGGACTACTCCCGCGACCAGGACCAACTGCTCGCCCTCGTCGGCATGCACCGGCGCAGCGAACTCGCCACCTGGCCGTTGATCATCGTCCGGCACGCCATCGCCCTGCCCCGGTCCCGCTGGAGCCGGCAGGATTGGCTCCGGCCGCTTGACCCGCGCGGGCAAGCGCGCGCCGGAGCGCTCGCGCCGCTGCTCGCGGCATACGGACCGATGTCGTTGATCAGCTCGTCCTCGACCCGCTGTCAGCAGACCCTCGCGCCGTATGGCCGCGCTTCCCGCACCGCGCTGTCGCTGAAGGCGTCGCTCTCGGAGGAGTCCTTCGAGAAGAAGCCGCAGAAGGCGATCCGGGTGATCGAGAAGGCCTTCGACAAGGCTGAACCGGTCGCCATCTGCACGCACCGGCCGCTGCTGCCCGCGATCCTGCGCGATCTGGCCGAGCGTCCGGCATATCCCGAGGTCAAGCAGCTGCTGGAGCAGGCGGCCGAGCACGGCATGGAGAAGGGCGAGATCATCGTCTGCCATGTCGCCGGCGCGGGCCCGGACGCGCGGATCGTGGCCGCGGAGAGCCACCTGCCCTGAGCGGTCGGTTCACGACGAACCGCGGAGCCGCTCACGCCTTGGGCATGGGCGATACCGCGGCTTCCGGCGGCCCGGCTCGATCAGCCGAAGCGGCCGGAGATGTAGTCCTCGGTGGCCTTGACGCTCGGGTTGTTGAAGATCTGGCTCGTCGAGTCGAGTTCGATGAGCTTGCCCGGCTTGCCCGTCGCTGCCAGGTTGAAGAAGGCGGTCTGGTCGGAGACGCGCGCCGCCTGCTGCATGTTGTGGGTGACGATGACGATCGTGAACTTCTGCTTCAACTCGTTGATCAGGTCCTCGATGGCGAGGGTGGAGATCGGGTCGAGGGCCGAGCACGGCTCGTCCATGAGCAGCACCTGAGGCTCGACGGCGATCGCGCGGGCAATGCACAGCCGCTGCTGCTGACCACCGGAGAGACCGGCACCGGGCTTGTCCAGCCGATCCTTGACCTCGTTCCAGAGGTTCGCGCCGCGCAACGACTTCTCCACGACCTCGTTCAGCCGCTTTTTGTCCTTGACCCCGTTGAGCTTCAGACCGGCAGCGACGTTGTCGCGGATGGTCATCGTGGGGAACGGGTTCGGGCGTTGGAACACCATGCCCACGGAGCGCCGGACGGCCACCGGGTCGACGTCACCGGCATACAAGTCCTGGCCGTCCAGAAGCACCTTGCCTTCGACGCGACCGCCGGGGATGACCTCGTGCATCCGGTTCAGCGTGCGCAGCACGGTCGACTTGCCGCAGCCGGAGGGCCCGATGAAGGCGGTGACGGCGCGGGGCGGGATGGACATCGACACGCCTTCGACGGCCTTGAAGTTGCCGTAGAAGATGTTGAGGTCGGTGACATCGATTCGCTTGGCCACGGTGGTGGTCTCTTTCCGGTGGGTCGGGCTGCTGCCGGGGTGTCTAGACCTTGCTGCGGCTGCTGATGAAGCGGCCGAGCAGGTTGAGGATCAGGATGAGGACGATCAGGGTCAGCGAGGCGGCCCAGATCCGGTCGACCGCCGGCTGAAGCGCCTGGTCGCGGTCCTGGTTGATCATCGTCGGCAAGGTCGCCATGTTCCCGCTGAACAGATCCGAGGCGATGGCCTTGGTGTAGGGCCCGAGGATCAGCAGGGGGGCTGTCTCACCCATGATGCGAGCCAGGCCGAGCAGGATGCCGGTGACGATGCCGGAGAAGGCCGTGGGCAGGACGATCGAGAAGATCGTCTTCCACTTCGGGACCCCAAGAGCATAGGAGGCCTCACGCAGCTCGTTCGGGACGAGCTTGAGCATCTCCTCGGTCGAGCGGACGATCGTGGGGATCATCAGCAGCGTGAGCGCGAGGCAGACGAAGATCGCGGCTCGCTGCATACCAAAGGTCGTCATGAAGACCGAGTAGATGAACAGACCGGCGACGATGGACGGCACACCGGTGAGGATGTCCACCATGAAGCTGACCACCCGGGCGAGCTTGCCGCGGCCGTATTCGACGAGGTAAACAGCGGTCAGGACCCCGATCGGGACCGAGATCGCGGCGGTGACGGCACCCTGCAAGAGGGTGCCCTGGATGGCGTGCGTGGCGCCGCCGCCCACCCGGCGGGCGGTGATGCCCTGCTGGGAGTTGGTCCACCAACTCGCGTTGAGGAGAAGGTGTCCACCCTTGACGGCGACAGTCCACAGGATCCACGCGAGCGGGGCGACGGCGATCGCGAAGGACAGCGACATCACCACGGTGGCGATGGAGTTCTTGGCCGCTCGGCTGCCCGACTTGCCGCTCAGGTCGAGCGGGCGCGCGTCGGAGAGCGTGGCGGCATCGGTGACGGTGGTCATTCGGTGAACGCCTTCCTGCGCTCGATCACGACGCGCGCGATCGCGTTGACGACGAACGTCAGGATGAAGAGCACCAGACCGGCCGCGATATAGGCGCCCGTCTTCTGCGGGCTGTCGAACTCACCGGCGCCCAGGGCGATCTTGGAAGCGAAGGTTTCGCCGCCGCCGAACAGCGACCAGGACCAGTCGGCGCCACCGGGCAGCGAGGAGATGAGCATCATGACCGCGACTGTCTCGCCAAGCGCGCGGCCCAGGCCGAGCATGGATGCCGAGATCACGCCGGGCTTACCGAAGGGCAGGACCGCGGTGCGGATCATCTCCCACTTGGTCGCCCCGAGGGCCAGCGCGCCCTCCTTGTGGGTGCCCGGGGTCTGCGCGAAGACTTCGCGCGAGAGCGCCGTGACGATCGGCAGGATCATGATCGAGAGCACCAGACCCGCCAGGAAGACGGTCGTGACCGAGCCCACCGAGGTGGTGGAGAAGATCGGGATGAAGCCGAGGTTGTTGCGCAGGAAGTCCTGCAGGCCGGAGGTCATCGGACCGAGCACGCGCAGGCCCCACAGGCCGAAGACGATCGACGGGACCGCGGCAAGCAAATCGACGGTGGCGGCCGCCGGGCGCGCCAGCCAGCGCGGCGCATACTGCGTGAGGAAGAGGGCGACGGCCACGCCGAGGGGCACAGCGATGCTCAACGCCATGAGCGAGGAGAGCACGGTCACCCAGAGCAGGCGGGCAATGCCGAAACGCGGATGGTCGCCGGAGACGGCCCACTCGGTGGAGGTGAAGAAGTTCGCTTCGTTCTTGGCGAGGGCGGGGAGGGCCTGCGAGAGCAGGAAGACCCCGATCAGGGTGACGAGGGCGACGACGATCAAGCCGGACCCGACAGCCGCGCCGCCGAAGAGCCGGTCGCCCAGCCGCCCGGTGCCTGCGCCGTCGCCGACGACCGGCGGCTCGCCGTCAGCGGGCAACTCGTCGGCGATGGAGACGCCGGTGATGCTCTGCATCCTTTTCGATCCGTTCCGTTGGACGGGATGGACGTATGCCGTTCGGCCCGGTGGCCGGCGCGACCTCCTGCAGTCGCACCGGCCACTCGGGCGTCACGAGGTCAGGACAACGCCTCGACGGCGGCCGCGACCTTGGTCTGCACGTCCGCGGGAAGCGGGGCGTAGCCGAGCTCCTCGAGCGAGGACTGCGTCTCGGGGGTAGCGAAGAAGCTCAGGAAGGACTTGATCATGGCCTGCTTGGACGCATCGGCGTTCTTGGAGCAGACGATCTCGTAGGTGACCAGTCCGATCGGGTAGGCGCCGGCCTCCTTGGTCGCGTAGTCGAGCTTCAGGCGCAGGTCGTTGCCGGTGCCGTCGGCCTTGGCCGCCGCGATGAACTTGCCGACTGCCTCGGCGGTCAGCTCGACCGGGCCCGAGCCGTTGTCGATCTGGGCCATGGCCAGGCCGTTGTCCTTGGCGTAGGACCACTCGACGTAGGTGACGCCACCTTCGGTGGTCTTGACCGCGTCGGAGACGCCCGAGGACTTCTCCTTGCCTTCACCCTTGCCGGTCCAGACCTTGCCCGGGTCGGCCTTCCACGAGTCGCCACCGGCGGCCTTGAGGTACTTGGTGAAGTTGTCGGTGGTGCCGGACTCGTCCGAGCGGAAGAAGGGCTTGATCTCGGTGTCGGGGAGCTTGGCGTCCTTGTTCAGGGCCGCAATCTTCTCATCGCTCCACTTGGTGATCTCGCCCTGGAAGATGCCCGAGATGACCTCGGGGGTCAAGACCAGCGTGTCGACGCCGGGCAGGTTGTAGGCCACGGAGATCGGGCCGACGACCATGGGCAGGTTCCAGGCGTCGGAGTTGCAGCGCTTCTTGGCCGCGTCGACCTCGATGACGCCGTCCTTCTCCTCGGTCTTGAGGGCCGAGTCGGAGCCGGCAAAGTCGACCTGGCCGGCGTTGAACTGCTTGATGCCGGTGCCCGACCCGCTGGGGTTGTAGTTGATGGTGACGTCGGCGCACTTCTCGTTATAGGCGGCGACGACCTCTTCGAAGGCGTTCTTCTGGGCCGAGGAGCCTTCGGCGTTCAGGGTGCCACTGGGGCAGTCGGTGCTCGCGCTGGTGGTCTCGCTGCCGGCGCTCGTCGCGCCGCTGGAGGCGGTGGTGGCGCCGCCGCTGGTCGTCTCCGACGTGGTGTTGTTGTCGGAACCGCAGCCGGCCAGGGCCAGCGTGCCGGCGATGGCGACGGCCGCGACGCGGCTTCGGGTGGTGATCTGCACGGGGGTGAACCTCTCGCGTGATGCCAGTTCGTTTCTCGTGACCGGGGGCTCCCGATCACGCTGCCGACGGTAGGAAGCCTTGGTGGCGGCCCGGTCCTGGCCGGGTGAACGCGAGTTGAACAGCGAGGGAAAGACTGGAATCGCCGGAGTCTTGCGATCCGGCGTGCTGCTGGTGTGGGGTACTCGCGAGCGGCGGCGCAGCACCGACTAACGGATCAGTGCACCTAACAGAGCCGAGCAGGCGGCGGCGAGCAGGCCGGCGCCGGGGAAGGTGAGCACCCAGGCAATCCCGATATCCCACACCACTCCCCATCGAACCGCCCGGAATCTGCGGGTCCCGCCCGACCCGAGGATGGCCGAGGTGATCGCCTGGGTGGTGGAGATCGGCGCCCGCAGGGCGGTCGCGGCATACAGGATGGCTGCGGCTGTCGCCTCGGCGGCGAAGCCGTGCGGCGGATCGAGGTCGATGATGCGGCGGCCGAGCGTGCGCATGATCCGCCAGCCACCGGCATACGTCCCCACCGACATCGCCAAGGCGGAGGTGAGGATCACCCAGACCGGCAGCGGTCCGTCGGCGGCCGGAAGGCGACCGCCGACGGTCAGGGCGAGCATGACCATGCCCGCGGTCTTGGCGGCGTCCTGCATCCCGTGGCCGAAGGCGACGGCCGAGGCCGAGACCGTCTGCGCCAGCCGGAACCCACGAGCGATACGCACGGGCTCCCGGTTGCGGAAGATCCACAAGATCGCCGCCATCACCAGATAGCCGCCGACCAGGCCGATGATCGGCGAGACCAACATGGGGATGACGACCTTGTCCACGATCTCGGCCCAGCGCACCTGCACGCCGGCGGCGAGCGCGGCACCGCCGAGGCCACCGATCAGGGCGTGACTCGAGGAGGATGGCAGGCCCCGCGCCCAGGTCAGCAGATTCCAGCCGATGGCTCCCAGCAGCGCGGAAGCACAGACCGAGAGCCCCACGGCACCCGTGGGAGCGGCGATGATGTCATTGCCGACCGTCTGCGCTACCCGGGCGCCGAAGAATGCGCCGAGAAGGTTGGCACACGCGGCCAAGGCGACCGCAACCCGCGGGGTCAGGGCCCGAGTCGAGACGGACGTGGCGATGGCGTTCGCGGTGTCGTGGAATCCGTTGGTGTACGCGAAACCCAGAGCCAAAAGCACGACGGACGCGACCGGGAGCCAATCCACCGCCGTCAGGCGCCCTTCAACGCCATGCTCTCGACGACATGGGCGACGCGCTCGAAGCCATCGATGGCCCGCTTGAGCTCGTCGATGACGCCCTTGACCTTCAGGACGCGGATGACATTGTCGGCGTTCTCGTCCATCACCTTGGCCAGCAGCCGACGGTGGTTGCGATCGCCTTCGTTCTCGAGCCGATTGATCTCGATGAGGTAGTCGCCGAGGCTGCTCAACTCGCGGAGGCTGGGCATCGCGGCGGCCGTCAGATCGGCCATCCGGCCCAGGAGATCGACCTGGCGGGCGACGCCCTTGGGCAAGGCCTCGAGTTGATAGATGTCGATGAGGTCGACCGCCGCCTCCATAAAATCCATGCAGTCGTCGAGCGCATCGGCCAAGGCGTGGATGTCGGCGCGGTCGAAGGGCGTGATGAAGGAGCCGTTGACCCGGCGCAGGATGGCGTGGGTGGCTTCGTCCGCCTGGAGTTCGAGGTCGCGCATGGTGGCCACGACGTCGCCACGGTCTTCCGGAGTGCTGGCGAGCAGGGCCGTGAGCGCGCGCGAGCCGCCGACCAGCAACTCCGCGCTGGCGGTGAAAAGGTCGTAGAACGTGTCGTTCTGCGGCGTCAGGCGAAATGCCAAGGTCGGGCGCTCCAACTAGGAGTAACGACCAGGAGAACTGGTCTGCTCAATCCTAGAGGCGCAGATCAAGACCTCAGGTGGATCGTCCGCCGGCGAGGCCCAACGGAAGGGCTGCGTTTGTCCGCATCCCGGACGACTGTCTTGGAATGCAGAACACCCGAACGTTACGCGCGGATCGCAGACTGCTTTCCCTAGTCTTCTTCTCCATGACGACCGACTCTTCCGACGCGGGTGGGGTTGACGAGGCCAGGACGGCCGAGTCGGGGTGGTTGAAGGGGCTCAGTGCCGCGGTCTCCGCGGGTGGTGGCCCCCTCGACGACACGGCGATCGACGAGGCCCTGGGCATCACTCGGGCGTCGGTCACGCCCAGCGCCCAGGCCGACACGGACCCCGCCAGCTAACGCCTCCAGAGCGCGAGGTGCGGACGCGGGTTTCATGGGCCCCGCGTTCGGTCGGTGACGCTGTCGCCCGTTTCGTGGCCAAGGATCTCGGGCCGGAAGACATACCCGCCGTTCACGCGCTCGATCCGCAGCAGCGTGCCCGGCGGAACCTCGGCGCGGACGTCGACCGGCAGCGGGACGAAGCCGTCGGCAGTGACCACGGCATACTCCCGGCCGCTGCGGCCTTCGCCGCCGATCCGGCCATCGCGGATGGTGACGGTTCGCGGCAGACGAGCCGCCACCTCGGGATCGTGGGTGACGACAACGACCGTGGTGCCCTGCTCGCGGTTGACGCGCATCAAGGCATCGAGGATCCGCTCACGCGCTTCATGATCGAGGGCACTGGTCGGCTCGTCGGCCAGGAGGACGCCGGGCGCCGGTGCCAGCGCGACAGCGAGCGCGGCCACCTGAAGTTGCCCGAATGAGAGCCGGTCGAGCCGGGCGTCGGCGAAGCCAGCCCCGCCGACCAAGTCGAGCACTCCATCGACGGGGAGCAACTCGCTGCCGAGGCGCAGCGCCTGCCGACGCGCGAAATCGATATTGCCCCGGACGGTCAGATAGGGCACGAGGTTGCGGCGCGCGCCCTGCAGCATCAACGAGATCCGGGAGGCCTGGAAGCGGTCAAGATCGCTCGCATCCAAGGTCGTGATCTCCTGATCGCCGATGAAGATCTTCCTGGCGCTCGGACGCAACAAGCCGCCCACCAGGGCGAGCAGAGTCGACTTGCCCGAACCCGACGGGCCGAGCAAGCCGAGCACCTCGCCCGCCGCGACGCGCAGGTCCACGCCGGATAGTGCGGCGACGTCGTGGCCCTCCGAACGATAGATGTGAACCAGGCCGACGGTCGTGACGGCCAGCGGGACGGTCATGCCGAGTCCCGCAATCGCGACACATCCGACCGCGTAGCGACCGGCCGTCCGGCCAGCGCACCGACGAGGAGAAGAACGGCCAGGCCGGCGGCTGCGGCGGACAGAGCGGGCAGCCAGGCCGTGTGCAGGTCGATCAGGTAGGTCGGCGGCGGCGAGGTGAACATGGGCATCATCGCGACCGCCGGCGGAGCGGCCCAGAGTCCGGCGGCCGCGCCGGCGCCGGCCGAGACCAGGATCACGGGCAGCGTCTCCAGTTGCGCCAGGACGGCGAGGCTGCGCGCGCGGGTGCCGGCCAGGCGCAGACCCGCATAGTCGCGGGTGCGGGCCCGCCACGAGGTGACGGCAAGCACGATGACGCCGACCGCTGCGACCAGCACGGCGAACCCGCCCACCGCGAACGCGAGGCCGAGACTCCAGGCCGCCGCGCTCCGCCCGTATGCCTGCGCGACCGGCCCCGGGTGCCGGGTCTCGGTGACGTTGACGCCGGCATCGGCGAGCCGGGCCGTGACGGGTGCCAGGATCGCTGGATCGATGGAATCGGCATACACCAAGACCGTGGCTGCTCCGCGGCCACGCCAGCCTTGTGCCAGCAGATTGTCGAGGTTGACCAGACTCGCCTTGTCGGGTCCGCCGGGCACGAACGGCACGTCGCCGCGAGCGACCTGCATCATGGTTTCGCCATCGAGGTAGCTTCCGGCATAGGTGGCGCCGGCGGCGCTGGGCCGGTCGGCCGGCGTGGTAAGGGTCGGGACGACGGCGGGCATCGAGGCATGCGGCAAGAAGGCCTGATCGACGCCGCCATTCGAGAAACGGAGCGTCAACCCACCCGAGCGGGCTTCGCCTGCGAGGTCGGTGCCATCCACCGTCGTCGGTGTCCAGGATCGTGAGTCGCCCATATCGATGCCGCGCCCGTCGACGTGGACCTCGGTCAGGGACACCTCACCGGTGACCGGGGTGGAGCCTTGGGGCGCCAAGACCCCGAGCCCGGCGATCCGGCACGTGTCCTGGCACGGGATCGTGGCGCTCCGTGGTGCATCCGCCCCGCGTCGCGGCAATGCGCCGATCGGGATGGCTTGCAGCCGGCCGTCTGCGCCGACGACGTTGATGGCCACCTCCAATGCGTCCGGCACCTTGAGCAGATCGGGGGTGGCCGAGGTGAACTCGGGGGCGGTCAGGCGGTAGGTGATCCGCGTGCCGGTCAGTCTCAGCGGGGGAGTTTCGGGCGCGGTCAGACGGTCCCAGGCCCACCCGCCGGGGTCCGCTCCAGGCCACAGGGCCAGGCGCCGGAAGGCGTCGGGGACGACGCCGATCGTCGCTCCCTGGTCGGCGCTGACCGGGTCGATGATGGCAACCGGTGTCACATGAGCGCCCGCCGGGTCGGCCGTGCGAACCGCCGCGACGACCGTTGCCAGATCCTCGGTGTCGAGGTGCAGGACAGTCGGGGCGCCGACTTCCACCTCTGCTCGGCCGAGCCGATTGCGGGCGCCGACGGCCAGGGCGTCGGCACTGACGACGACCAAGCACATCGCGACCGTCACCACGGGGATCAGCCAGCGCGTGCTGCCCCGCCGCCCGGCCGTGAGGAGCGCCGCGCCGGACGCCGCCCGGCCGGATCGCAGCAGGGCCCGGCCGATCACGGTGAAGCCGGCCGGGAGCACGCGCGCCAGGACGACGGCGACCGCCACGGCGAGCAATGTGGGTGCGACCTGACCCACCGGGCCTCCCACTGAGCCAGTGACCAACGCCAGGAAGGCCGCG
>Ga0075158_10002810_pt1 | contig 12513 bp, 8 predicted proteins | sample JI91814BDNA_FD_70968 | JGI IMG/M metagenome (GOLD analysis project Ga0075158, IMG submission 70968) | Wastewater effluent complex algal communities from Wisconsin, to seasonally profile nutrient transformation and Carbon sequestration -... | ecosystem: Engineered > WWTP > Effluent > Algae... | reverse complement strand
AACGCGATCACCATCTCTTCAAAATTATGCTTGAGTTCATGCAGCCGCTTGAGATCTTTCAATACAGCTTCTGCGTAGTCAACTGAATCTTTTTCTGCAGTTATGGTAATAGAAGATACGGTAGAGATAGTCGCAGTTTCTTTTTCAGCAACAGCCATGCGTGCCGCTGACATGATTTCTTTCAGCACCGATCGATCTGTGCTGTACACCGCTGCAGACTGGAGAAATGCCTGTTGATTTTGTAAATTATGATCTTTGCTAACCCGGGCAGCAAGCGTATGAAGAAGCTGGCTGTATGGATATTGATCGCAAAGTGAGATAACATCCGTTGCCTCCTGAGATGAGGAAGCGGTGTAGTGGTTCAGGAGTTCAGTAAGTTGCTTTTTGTCCACACCGGAATTTTTGACCCTAGTAAAAATAGGACTTTTTTACCAATTGGCAACCGAAGCGTTAAAGATGTCCAGGCTGATCTGCTCGAAGATTTGCCGGATCAACGACTCTTCAATGTCTGCCAGGTTTTGGTCGTTGCTAAAATCTTTAAAGAAAGAGAAACTTTTATCCTTAAAGCTCATCTCTTCCTGAAGTGTATTAATGTAGTTTGCCTTAACGGTAATCGTTAACCGGGTGGAAGATGCTGTGGTGTTTCGATCATCACCGTTTGACACTGGCGCAATGGGAGTGATGCGATAATCAGTAATAACGCCTTCGAGCGTTAGCTCACCATTCGATTGTACGATGCTGATGTTTGTATTTTGAATAAAGTAATCTTTCAGCTTATTGGTGAACGTCTGACCAAGGTTAGCAGGTCCGAGCTCAGTGTTGTTGTAAAACTCTTCGATGGCTAATGTTTTTGCTGTCGTGGACGTACCCTGAAATCCATAATTAACTGCGCAGGAAGTTGTAATGCAGAGATAACTAATGATCAGCAACGCTGTTACACTATTCTTCCAGGTCATATTGTTTTATTTTGCGGTACAGGGTTCGTTCGGAAATACCCAAATCGCGTGCCGCGTTTTTCCGTCTGTTGTTATTTTTTTGTAGGGCACGAAGAATCAGTTCTTTCTCTTTTTTTTCTATCGAAAGCGAATCGTCTTCTGTTTCATGCGTTATATCATGAACTTCTTCCTCATCGGTTTCTTCGTGAACTTTGGGAACGGCTGCAGCATAATTTAACAGCTGTGATTCTGCAGCAGGAACGGCATCAATACCCTCAAATAATTCAGGGTTCTCTTTCACCATTTGCGTAGCATTTCCACCTTCGCTGAAGGCGCGCAGCACAAGCTTTTTCAAATCGACCATGTCCTTCTTCATATCGAAGAGAACTTTATAGAGGATATCGCGCTCTGAAAATGAGTCAGCACCTCCGTTACCATTTCTGTACAATGCAGGTAAGCTTTTTTCCTGCGGAAGATAGTGCAGCAATCGTTCGGTATTAATTTCTTTATTATCGGTTGAAAGAACGGACATCTGCTCAACAAGATTTTTCAATTGACGGATGTTTCCGGGAAACCGATACTTCAATAAGTTTTCCTTGGCATCATCTGTTAGGGAAATCGGCTTCACCTTATATTTTTCTGCAAAGTCACCCGCAAATTTGCGGAACAATAATTCTGCATCTTTTCCACGCTCACGCAAAGGCGGAACATAGATAGGAACTGTGCTTAGCCGATAGTAGAGATCTTCACGAAACTTGCCTTCTTCAACTTTTACCATCAGGTTAACATTGGTGGCGGCAACCACGCGTACATCGGTCTTGATAACCTTGGAGGAACCAACCTTAATAAACTCTCCGTTTTCAAGAACACGTAGTAAACGTGCCTGTGTGCCCAGCGGCATTTCACCTATCTCATCGAGGAAAATCGTTCCGCCATTCGTTACTTCGAAATATCCTTTGCGCGCTTCATGCGCCCCCGTAAAAGAGCCCTTCTCATGGCCAAAAAGTTCAGAATCAATTGTTCCTTCCGGGATGGATCCACAGTTAATGGCAATAAACTGACCGTGCTTTCGCGGACTCAGACTGTGGATGATTTTAGAAAATGATTCTTTACCGCTTCCGCTTTCACCGGTGATCAGAACCGACATATCGGTTGGCGAAACCTGCATCGCCACGCGTACAGCGTTGTTCAGCAGGGTAGAAGCCCCGATAATGCCAAATCGCTGTTTTACACTTTGTATTTCTGAGTCGCTAATGTTCATGTTATTCAACAGCTTTACCAATCAATGTTCCGCGGGTAGAACGCTCCACTAAAACATTTACATATTGTCCCTTCTGAAAGTTCTCCTTCGGGAAAACAATTACTTTATTCTGAGAGTTGCGCCCTTGCAAAAACTCTTCCGACTTTTTTGAAAATCCTTCAATCAAGACCTTATAGATTTTTTGCTCATTCTGTTTATTTCGGATAACAGCGTGTTCCGTTTGCAAACTGATGATCTCTTCAAGTCTTCTCAGTTTAACGTCTTCAGGAACATCGTCTGCATACTTCTTTTCTGCTAGTGTTCCCGGCCGTTCAGAGTACGTGAACATATATGCAAAATCATACCGCACACTATTCATCACGGCAAGGGTACCCTGATGGTCTTCTTCAGTCTCGGAACAAAATCCACTAATCATATCCGAAGAGATACCGCAATCTTCACCCAGGATTTCACGGATTCTCAACGCTTTGCTGATATACCACTCGCTTGTGTAGCCCCGGTTCATCAGTTCAAGTATGCGCGTACTTCCGCTCTGCATCGGCAGGTGAATGTTTTTGCAGATGTTCTCATACTTCGCCATGGTAAACAAAACCTCATCGGTAATGTCTTTGGGATGCGATGTTGAGAACCGGATGCGTAAGTCAGGATGAATTTGCGCAACCAGTTCAAGCAGGTTCGCAAAGTTTACAATTTCCGTTACCCCGTTTTTCTCAAGACGGGCTTTGTTATTTTCTTCTTCACTCCACTTATAGGAGTCAACGTTCTGTCCAAGCAACGTTACTTCGCGATAGCCTTGATCAAATAGTGCCTTGGCTTCAGCAACGATAGACTGCGGGTCACGACTGCGCTCACGGCCACGGGTAAACGGTACCACGCAAAACGAGCACATGTTATCGCATCCACGCATAATCGAGACAAATGCCGTTACGCCATTCGAGTTTAAGCGAACCGGATTGATATCGGCATAGGTTTCTTCGCGTGATAAAAATGTGTTGATGGCTTTATCACCTTCATCAACTTGTGCAATTAGTTTCGGAAGATCGCGGTATGCATCCGGACCGGCTACGAGATCAACAATCTTCTCTTCTTCAAGCAGCTTGGTTTTCAAACGCTCTGCCATGCAGCCGAGTACGCCAACCAGTAATTCTGGTTTCCGTTTTTTGAAACCATTGATATGCATTAGGCGATGACGAACAGTTTGCTCGGCTTTATCGCGAATAGAACACGTATTCAGAAAAATAACATCTGCTTCGTTTATATCGGAAGTTGTATCAAAGCCGTCTTGCTGTAAAACCGAAGCCACAATCTCACTGTCGGAGAAATTCATCTGGCAGCCGTAGCTTTCTATATATAGCTTTCGACTTTTACCTGTACTGGAATCCTTTGACGTTTGATACGTCTCGCGCGCCTCAGTTCCATCCAAAATGCTCAAATCGTCAATTAATTGCTTCATTATTCCTGATAAGGACGCAAAAATACAAATTTTAGTGTTTTTTTGTGACATCTTGTCAGTACAGATTTTTTAGAACCCATGCCAGCCATAATCAGATCAGTAAGAGGTTTTACCCCAACGTTTGGGGCCAACTGTTTTTTTGCCGAGAACGCTGTGATTGTAGGCGAGGTAACCATGGGTGAGAATTGCACCGTATGGTTCAATGCGGTGGTACGTGGAGATGTTCACTCCATTACAATTGGCAACAATACCAACATTCAGGATGGAGCAATTATTCATTGCACCTATCAAAAAGCCAAAACGACCATCGGAAGCAATGTCTCTATTGCCCATAATGCCATTGTTCATGGCTGCACAGTACACGACAACGTGCTGATTGGTATGGGTGCCATTATCATGGATGATGCAGTAATCGGAGAAAACTCGGTGATTGCAGCGGGTGCGGTTGTGCTCGCAGGTACAAAAGTCGAACCCGGCAGCATTTATGCCGGTATGCCGGCAAAAAAAGTAAAAGACATCGGTGATGATATGAAAGAGGTTATTCAGCGCACCGCGCGGAACTACCCGATGTATTCCGAATGGTTTAAAAATCCGTGATTTTAACTCAAAAGCTGGTAGGGTCTGTCTATTGGGTGTAGCGGCATTTTATCCATGATTGCCTCTTTTCTTTAAGATAAGTTGCTATATTCATGAGCAATCTCAAGTGCTATGGAAACAGTAATAAACAAAGGATACGATCCGAATGTAATCCTCGATTACAAAAAACGGATGACAACCCAGGGCAGGGCATTCCTCGTGGATGAAAGCGATGACGATAACAATGAGGAGTATCTTCACTTTTATTTTGTCGGAAAAAATGATGCTGGATTGGAAGTTATATACGATGCTGTGATCTACACCTTGCGCATGCAGCATGAAAGTGAGTTGTTTGAGATTGCCGAGCATCGCGCAGCCAACCATTTTCCGGATTATAAAAAAATAGCCTACGAAGAAGATGAAAACGGTGATCTTTCAACGCTCGATAGCCGCGAAGAAGAGATTGGTTTGTTTATGGCTGAGGTAATTTTGGAGTTGGAGGAAGAGGAAGCCGTGAAAGTTCAAGAGCACGTTGACATGGATAATCATGTGGATTTTGGAATTGCGTTGGATATTGGCCTTCAGGTAGAATCCATCACCCCCGAAGTTGTGGAGAAATTCATAAACGATTTTAATAACGACACCATTCAATTGGATGATACGCTGTATTCATTCCAGACCACCGAAGAGGAAGCCGAGCAATAATTGGATCGGTGTCACATGTAGGGATGCAAAATCCTGTCCCTAAATGCCCTAAATAATTTTCAACACCTTTAATCCCCAATTCCGGGGCATGGTGCACAATTAAGGCTTATCATTATATTTGTGCCCTTAATTAACAATAGACCCCGGAAATGAAGAATTTGTCGCTTATCCTCAACGCTGTGCTGCTGGTTGCAGTTGCTGTTTTATTTTACCTGCATTTTTCAACTGCAAGCCCTAAAAAAGTCTCGGGCTCAGAGACGGCTACTACCGGAGATCTTACGGTAGCCTTCATTAATGCTGACTCATTGATTGAGCAATACGCGTTTATCGATGATCGTAAGGTAATCCTGGAAGCAAAAGTAAAGAAGTTGGAATCGGATTTCCGTAACCGGGCCGAAACGTTGCAAAGTGAGATAGCCGCTTACCAGCGAAACGAATCAAACATGACGATCGGCCAGGCAAAAGCATTGCAAGAGGACTTAGGTAAGAAACAACAGAACCTACAGCTTTTTGAACAACGTGTTAACCAGGAAATGGGAGCAGACCAGCAGAAACTTATGAAAGACCTGTATGACCGTCTTCAGGCTTTCTTAAAAACATATTGTGAACAGAACAATGTTCAGATGGTAGTTAAGTACGACCTGAGTAGTGATGTGATGTACGGAAAACCAGCATTGGATATTACAGAGGCCGTAGTGAGTGGGTTGAACAGTGAATATGCAGCTGAGAAAGACGGAACAAAAGTTAACGCTGATACTACAGCAAAAAAATAGTAGACATTACCCTTACGTGAAACGGCTCGCCATTCGGGAGCCGTTTTTTTATGTTTATATTTGTTGAGCTATGGCTGGCGTCCCGGAATTTCTCAAGCTTAGAACAGTTCAGCAGCGCCAGGTTGCGCTCATGCTCGCCATTGGTTTTTTCATGGGTGTGTTTATAGCCACCTATCAGGTAACGGCCGATTCAATTTTCCTGAACCGATTGGGTCAGTACCTCGACAAAGCATTCCTTGCTGCCGGTATTTTAGGTATAGTTTCTACAGCGTTATTCTCTTATTTTCAGTCAGTTATACGGTTTTCGATCCTTACTCAGATAAGCGTTGGGATCATTCTTCTGTTTACGGTTGTCGTGTACATGCTCCTGCATTATGGCAATCCGGAGTGGCAGACTATTGTGATTTTTACGATGTATTGCGGCTCTGGGCCAATGATCGCAATTCTCCTATTGTCGTATTGGGGAACCTTTGGACGCTTGTTCAATTTCAGGCAGACGAAGAGCATTATCGGCTGGATTGACACCGGGCAATTGGTTGCGGCAATTCTTGCATCATTCTTAATTCCATTTACGGCCAGACTTGTTCCGGATACAACCGACTACCTGCTGGTGTGTACGTTCAGTATGTTTATTGTTGGCGGACTTCTCTTCGTGGTCGCTACCACGTTCACGCTTTCTAAAAATGACCCGTCCGAGTTTGATGAAAACGTAAAGAAAGAGACGACCATTACCAGGATGTTCTCCGATAAGTACATCATGATCATGTCGCTTATGCTCCTGGTGTCCATGACTGCATTTGTATTGAATCAATACCAGTTTCAGCAGATGGTTCAGGTTCAGTATCCCGATCAGCGTGAGCTTACGAACTTCAATGCATTCTTCATGGGCGCGGTATATGTGCTTAGCCTTGTAATGCAGACATTTATCAACAACCGGATTATTGGTACGTATGGTTTACGAATCTCGTTGTTGATCCTTCCTTTCGTTCTGGCTGTATTTTCAGTAGGTTCGGTAATTGCAGGGTTTACATTGGGGTATGATAAAGTAGGGTCGCCTTCCGGTTTTATTTACTTCTTCTTGTTTGTAGCGATGAGTCGCTTATTTAACTGGACATTACGCGATTCACTTGAAAACCCGGTATTCAAACTTCTGTTTATTCCGCTGGACAGCCGCCTTAGGTTCAATATTCAATCGAAAGTAGAAGGTATAGTAAACGAAAGTGCCCGGTTTGTTGGAGGTGCACTCATTTTTGCACTCGCGTTCATACCGTTCTTCAAAATTGTTCATATCTCCATATTCCTGGTGGGGCTTGTAATCGCCTATTATTTTGTCGTGAACAGGCTCTACGGAGGTTACAGAAACAAAATAAGGCTGAAGCTTGAAAATGCTGATTATCAGCAAGATAAACTCGAAAGAGGATTTGCACAGGTAACCCGAAAGCTTGAAACCATGCTGATGGAGCCTGATTCGCGGAAGGCAGTGTTTTCCTTCAAGTTGCTGGAGAAAATTAATGCCAGCCAAATGTCAGTTTGGGTGAACAACCTGATCAAAAATCAGGAGGAGTCGGTTAATAACTATGCGCAGGAAAGGCTGAATGAAATCAAGGGTCTTTCTGTGTCGGATAAGTATGTCATTACAATGGACTCCAACCGTGTAGATGGTTCAGCAAAAAATGTATTGAGTAAAGCGGATCTTGAATTGATCATTCAGAATGGGGGAGATATTACCAAAACCCGAATTCAACGTTTAACAAGGTCAACCGATCCGGACGATCGTCAATATGCAGCTGAGCTCTTACTACACACATCCGCAGATGAATCCATTTCATTCCTGATTGAACTACTTAGTGATTCTGAACCAAAGGTCAGGAACACCGCTATTCGTTCTTCCGTAAAGAAATGGAACACCGAGGTCATTTATTCACTTATTGAAAACCTGGGTAATCCGATATATAGTAATCAATCGATGAATACGTTAATACTCATCGGTTCGAAAACCTTACCGATGCTTGACAGTGCCTTCTACCGAAGCAGTCAGAGCACGCAGGTAATGCTGCGCCTCGTTCAGGTAATGGGTAGAATTGGCGGGCAGCGCGCGAAAGATATTCTTTGGAATAAGATCGACTATCCAAACAAGGTAATTGTGTCTCAAGTGCTTCTTTCTCTGGGTGAATGCGGATTTAAAGCCGGAGTGTCGCAGATAACGCGTATCAAGTATGCAATTGAAACGGATATTGCCGATATCCGCTGGAATTTAAGTGCTATACAGGAGGTTGGTGATGAAGGCTTTAATAGCCAGATAGTCAATTCGTTAAGAGGTGAAATTAAGAACGATATTGAGCACATTTATATGCTGCTCGCGATGTTATATGATACGCGATCGATACAGCTTGTAAAGGAAAATATTGATAACGGAACGACTGAAAGTATCACGTATGCCATTGAGCTTTTGGATGTGTTCCTTTCCGATCAATTGAAGCAACGCGTAATTCCGATTTTGGATGATATCCCGGACTCTGACCGGATCAATAAACTCGATATGTTTTTTCCACGTGTTAAGCTTGACTCCCGGCTTGCGCTCAAATTCATGATCAATCGCGATTTCACGCAATCTAACCGCTGGACGAAAGCGTGTATCCTTTACCAGATTGGGTTGAGTAAGCAAAAGGACTTTAAGCTTGACTTAATCGCGCAAATGTTCAACCCCGATAACCTGGTGCGTGAAGTAGCAGCCTGGGCATTACATCAGATTAATGAGAAGGATTACATTAAAAACGTTGTACGATTGCCTGAAGAGCAGCGAAAGCAACTTAATGAAATTGTAATTGAGAAGCGAAGACTCAGCAATCTCGAGGAAGTTCTGTTCTTTCAGAAAATTGACCTGCTTGAAGGTATTTCAGGTATTACACTTTCATATCTGGCGGATATTAGTGAAGAGATACAACTTAAGGAAGGGCAGAATCTGATCCTGGACGAAAAGGTCAATAACGATTTCTACGTGCTCATTGATGGATCGGTAGACTTTTACGAAAAAGGAGTTTTCGTATCCCAGTTCTCACGCGGGCAGTTCATTGGCGAACTGCTGGCTAAGCCTAACTACTTGAATACCAATATTATAATTGCAAAAACAAGCTCCAGCATCATAAAATTCAATAAAGACAAGTTTTATGAGCTTCTGGCCGACAATGTTAAGCTGGCCGATAAGGTGCTTCAATACGCCTAAATTTGGTTTTTTCGCATTTTTTGCCTTATTTGAATCACATTTTTTTAGACTGTTCGAATATTTATATTTTTTAAGCTAATCCTGAAGTTGGCCGGCAGCATTTTCGAGCTAAATGTTTAACTTTCAGGTTGTCTGTGGTGTATGCTAACGAATTCTTTACAAGCTGAGGAAATTGTCACGCATCCTGAGGATCAAACAACGTTTGTTCCCGGGACAACGAACCCATTTCCGGGACTCAGACCTTTTACAGTAGATGAATGCCACCTGTTTTTTGGTCGTGAAGGCCAGGTAGACGACATTTTGGTTAAGCTTTCCCAAAACCGGTTCGTTTGTGTGATGGGTTACTCAGGCAGCGGTAAGTCATCGCTGATGTATTGCGGACTTGTACCTGTCTTGTATGGCGGATTCGTAACGCATTCCAGCCCAAACTGGCATATCCTTGTAACACGTCCGGGCGTATCGCCCATTCAAAATTTAGCAGAGTCTGTTGTTGACTATCTAATCGCGCAGAATCGGATTTTAGTTGCAGACAAGGCTATTCATAAAGCAATCATATTATCCGTACTTCGCAGCGGCTCACATGGGCTGGTAGAAGTAGCCCGCTATCTGCAAAAGCACCATGATGAAAACGTCTTCCTGATGATCGACCAGTTTGAAGAACTGTTCCGGTTGCAGGAGGAAATTTTGGAGGAAGACGCCATTAACGAATCTCAATTATACGTAAATCTTGTTCTGACAGCGGTACATCAGCGTGAAGTTCCGATCTATTCAGCCGTTACGATGCGTTCAGATTTCATTGCGAGCTGCTCTGTATTTCCGCATTTAACAGACGAGATTAATAAAAGCAATTATCTCGTACCGCAGATGTCGCGCGAGCAGCGCAAGATGGTAATCGAAGGACCTGTTGCTGTTGGCGGAGGTAAAATATCCCAACGTTTGGTTAAGCGCCTGTTGGCGGATATGGGTAAAAACCAGGATCAGTTGCCGATTCTTCAGCACGCCCTGATGCGTACGTGGGATTATTGGCTTGAGAACCGGGAAGAAGGTGAGCCCATGGATCTTCGGCATTATAATGCCGTTGGTAAAGTTTCTCAAGCATTATCGCAGCACGCAAACGAATTACATGATTCTCTTTCCAGGAGGGAAAAAGAAATAGCCGAAGTAATGTTTAAAAGCATTACGGAAAAAACATCGGATAACAAAGGTATGCGCAGACCGAGCAAGCTGAGCTTGTTGGTTGAGCTTTCTGATTCAAGCGAAGAAGAAGTAATTAAAGTTGTTGAGCATTTTAGAAGACCGGGCCGTTCGTTTCTGATGCCTGCCCACTACGTTCCGTTAACGTCCGATTCAGTGATCGAGCTTTCGCACGAAAGTTTGATGCGTATCTGGAACAAGCTTAATGCATGGGTAGAGGAAGAGTTTGAATCAGCGCAGATGTATAAACGTCTGTCGGATGCTGCAGCGATGTACCAGATTGGCAAAACAGGATTGTGGCGACCACCGGATTTGCAGCTTGCGCTGAACTGGCAAAAGAAGCAACGCCCGACCCGCGAATGGGCACAGCGATATGATGAAGCATTTGAACGTGCAGTAGTTTTTCTTGATACCAGTCGGATTACATACGAAGCCGAATTAAAAAATCAGGAGATGCTACAAAAGCGCGTGCTTCGCAGAGCGCGGGTTTTTGCTATTGTATTGGGTATTGCTGCGTTGGTAGCTATGCTCTTCTTCTTATTTGCGCGTATACAGACAATTGAAGCGGAGAAAAACGAACTTGCTGCGAATACGCAAAAAGAAGTTGCTGACAGAGAGCGTGCCAAAGCGATCGAGCAAACCGAAATCGCAACGAGACAACGTAAGGAAGCCGTAGATGCAAAAGAAAAAGCCGAACAGCTAGCAACACAATTAAGCGAAGCGCTCGATGAAGTTAAGAAACAAGTACAAATTGCTAAGCAAGCCTTAGCGAAGGCAGAATTTGAAGAAGCGAAAGCAATTAAAGCCGGAGACTTGGAAAAGGATGCTCGGATTGAAGCAGAAAAACAAACTCAGATAGCTCAGGCAAACTACAATGATAAGCAGGCTGCTTTAATGCTGACTAAAGCTCAAGCACTTGCCGCGAAGTCTGAAAAAGAAGACGATGACAACAACCTGGCTGGACTTCAAGCGATGCAAGCGTATCGTTATCATACAAAGTTTGGAGGTAAGCCCTATGATCCGTATATCTATTCAGGGTTATATCATGCACTGAAGCAACTTTCCGGTACTACCTACAACGCCATCAAGGTGCAAGGTCCTGCACGCAACAGGATGAACTCGGTGGCTGTATCAACAAGAACATCCCAGTTTTATGCTGCTGCAGCTGATGGTAGAATATTTTCAGGTAATTATGAAACATTAAAAGGCAAGCCAACGGGATTTGAAAATCCGTACCCGAATCGCGTTGTTGCATTAAGTGTTGATGAAAACTATTTGGCAAATGGAACTGATTCGGCAGACGTTCAGGTATTCAATCTGGCTAGTCCGAAATCTCAACCCGTGTTAGTAAAAGGCCTTACTGGAGCAACCAACGACATTGAATTTTTGCCAAATGGTTCAGGATTTGCAGTTACTAAAACGGATAAAACAATTTCAGTTGTTAATCATCTGACAGGGAAAGTAATCTTAACAAAAGCATTACCTTTTGAGCTTAAATCATTATCGGTCAGCCCCGATGGAAAACAACTTGTTGGTGGCGCATGGTCAGGAGAATTGGTTTTGCTCAATGTCGAAACAATGAGTTATAAAGTAGCCCTTCGGGATACGGGCGCTCAGATTCTTTCTGTACGCTTCAGCCCAGATGGCAAGAAAATAGCATACGGAACGTTTGAAATTAAAACCAAACGCGGTTTGGTTAAAATGTATGATGTAGAAAGACAGAAGCGTGAAGAGCGTCAATTTACTGGTCATCGTGCAGGTGTATACGATGTTGAGTTTAGTCCGGATGGTAAATTGCTGGCCAGCGCGGGTTCTGATAAACGCGTTCAAATGTGGGTATTGGATTTCCCGGAAGATCTTCCGGTTGTCATGGATAATAATAACGGTTTTATCTGGGACATAGCCTTTACAAAAGAATCAAATTATCTTCTGGCCGCTTGTCATGAATCTGAAATCAGGGTATGGCCAACCAACCCTAAACTTTTGGCGGAACAGGTATGCCCTAAACTAACACGCAACATGACACTGGATGAATGGAACAAATACGTAGGCAGTGAGGAAGATTTCCCATATGAATCAACCTGTCCCAACCTTCTTATAAAGCCGTTCTAATTTGATGAGATTCTACAAATCTATTCTTGGCGGCTTAATCATTCTGGGTGTGATGCACACGTCCATCTTAGCACAAGATATTTCGTGCGAGCAGCAGTTAAGTGCTGCAACGGCTGAGTTTGATGCCGGAAGATTTTATGGCGTACCCGCCATGCTCAAGCCCTGCATCGATAACGGTTTTTCACGCGATCAGCGAAAGCGTGCCTTCCTTTTGCTCACACAAGCCTATCTTTTATTGGATGATCCGATTGGAGCAGATAATAGTTATCTCGAAGTTTTAC
>Ga0075158_10002807_pt1 | contig 12519 bp, 10 predicted proteins | sample JI91814BDNA_FD_70968 | JGI IMG/M metagenome (GOLD analysis project Ga0075158, IMG submission 70968) | Wastewater effluent complex algal communities from Wisconsin, to seasonally profile nutrient transformation and Carbon sequestration -... | ecosystem: Engineered > WWTP > Effluent > Algae... | reverse complement strand
GATCACATTATCAAGAAGCCGCGTGGTTCCGATAGACCCCGCCACCAGCATCACCGCGCTGCGCTCGATCACCGCGGGGATCGGCTCTAGCGTGTCGGCGTCGCGCAGCTCCAGATACTGCAGGCGGAGGGCCGGCTCGCGGGCGAGGATCGCCTGGGTGAACTCGAGCAGCACGGCGCTCTGCCGCTCGCCGCGCTCGAAGGCGTCGCGCGCCGCGAACAGGGCCTGCGACAGCACCTGCGCCTGCTGGCGCTCGCCCGGCGACAGGTAGGCATTGCGCGAGGACAGCGCCACCCCGTCGGAGTCGCGCACCAGCGGGCAGCCCACCACCTCGACCGGCAGGTTCAGGTCGGCCACCATCCGCCGGACCACCTGCAGCTGCTGGTAGTCCTTCTCCCCGAGCAGGAGGAAGTCCGGCTGCACCAGGTTGCACAGCTTCAGCACGATGGTGGCGACGCCGACGAAGTGCCCGGGCCGCTGCGCCCCGCACAGCCCCTGCGCCACCTGGGTGACCTCGACCTGGGTCTGGAACCCGGCCGGGTACAGCGCCACCGGGTCGGGCACGAACGCCAGATCGCAGCCGGAGGTCGCCGCCTTGTGCAGATCGCCCTCCAGATCGCGGGGGTAGCGGCTGAGATCCTCGTGGGCGCCAAACTGCATCGGGTTTACGAAGATCGACAGCACCAGGAGCTCCCCCAGGGCCCGGCCGCGCCGCAGCAGCGACACGTGCCCGTCGTGCAGGTAGCCCATGGTGGGGACAAAGACGATGCGCTGACCGGCGCGCCGCGCGGCGAGCGCCCGCCGCTGCATGAGCCGCGGCTCGTGCAGGATCTCGACTCCAGAGAGCCCCTCGGGCATAAGTCCGTACGGCCTGGTCATCCTGTGTCCTCTTGTCCGCTACTCGCGGCCGCCGTTGAGCGGCCGCAGCTGCACGCAGCCAAGGCCCGCCAGGGCGAAATCGCCGCTGTCGGACTCGGCGACGACGCCCCCGGCCGCGGCGACCCGCGCCGCCGGCCCGCGCTCCTTGCCCGGCGGCTCGCGCGAGAAGCTGTGCTCGGCGGTCGGGAACTCCCCGCTGCGCACTTCGTTTATGTACGTGTCGACGGCGGTGCGCACGCGGACGGCGAAGTTCTCGTAGCGCTTGACAAAGCGCGGCCGGAACTCCTCGTTCATGCCGAGCAGATCGTACAGGACCAGCACCTGCCCGTCGCACTCGGGGCCGGCGCCGATGCCGATCGTCGGGATCGGCAGCTCGGCGGTGATCTCGGCCGCCAGCTCGTGCGGGATCCCCTCCAGGACCAGCGAGAACGCCCCCGCCGCGGCCAGCGCCTGGGCGTCGGCCTTGAGCCGCTCCGCCTGACCCGCCTCGCGCCCCTGGATCTTGAAGCCGCCAAGGGCGTGCAGCGACTGCGGGGTGAGGCCGATGTGGCCCATCACCGGGATGCCGATGCGCGCCAGCTTGCTCACCAGCGGCGCATACTCGGCGCCGCCCTCGAGCTTGACCGCCTCGGCCTTGCCGTCCTTGATCAGCCGGCCGGCGTTGCGCAGCGCCTCGTCCTCGGCCGACTGGTAGGACATAAACGGCAGATCGCCGACGATCATCGCCCGGCCGGTCGCCGCCGCGACGCCGCGCGCCACGGCGCGGCAGTGGTAGATCATCTCGTCCATCGTCACCGCCAGGGTGTTGTCGTCCCCCTGGATGACCATCCCCAGCGAGTCGCCGACGAGCAGGATGTCGGTGCCCGCCTGATCGCACAGGCGGGCGAAGCTGGCGTCATATGCAGTGACCATGGCGATCCGCTCGCCTTGATCCTTCATGTTACGCAAGGCAAGGTGCGTGACCTTGCTGCCTCTGACAGCGCGCACGCCGCTGCCACTTCCGGAACCGGGACCGTAACCCATGGCGTCACTCCTCTCCGTCTCGGTCTGCGTCGCAGATCCAAGCGGAATCAAGTCTCACCCAAACTATACCCTTAATTGGGGCGGCGGGAAGAACCCTTGCTGCGCAGGTGACAGCGCCTCGGCTTTTTGTGTACCTTGGCTCGGCCATGAGCACAGCTGACAAAAACTCGACCCATCCTGCAAGTGCAAGTTCAGTTCCAACTTCGGCGAAGGCCCCCGCCCCCAAGACCCCCGTCCAGACGCTGCAGGACAAGGAGGCCGAGGCGCTGCTCGGCGGCGGCGCGGCGCGCGTCGGCAAGCAGCACCACGCCGGCAAGCTGACCGCCCGCGAGCGCATTGACCTTTTGTGCGATCGCGGCTCGTTCGTCGAGCTCGACAAGTTCGTCACCCACCGCTGCACCGACTTCGGCATGGCCGAGCAGAAGGTCCTCGGCGACGGCGTCGTCACCGGTTACGGCCAGGTCGGCGGGCGCCAGGTGTTCCTGTTCGCGCAGGACTTCACGGTGTTCGGCGGCTCGCTGTCGGGGGCCTACGCGCAGAAGATCTGCAAGGTCATGGACCTGGCGATGCGCGTCGGGGCGCCGGTAGTCGGCCTGAACGACTCGGGCGGGGCGCGCATTCAGGAGGGCGTCGAGTCGCTGGCCGGCTACGCCGACATCTTCACCCGCAACGTCCTGGCCTCGGGGGTGGTGCCGCAGCTGTCGGTGATCCTCGGGCCGTGCGCCGGCGGCGCGGTGTACTCGCCGGCGATCACCGACTTTGTCCTGATGGTCGACAAGACGAGCTACATGTTCATCACCGGCCCCGACGTGGTCCAGGCGGTGACGCACGAGAAGGTGAGCAAGGAGGACCTCGGCGGGGCGCGCACCCACGCCGCCAAGTCGGGGGTCGCCCACCTGCGCTGCGCCGACGAGAAGGCGGCCCTGGTGACGCTGCGCGAGCTCTTGTCCTACCTGCCGCAGAACAACGCCGAGGATCCGCCGGTGGTGGCGACCAAGGATCCGATCGATCGCGAGGACCCGGCGCTCGACACCCTGGTGCCCGCCGAGCCGACGCGCTCGTACGACATCAAAGAGCTCATCCACCGCATCGTCGACGACGGCCGCTTCCTCGAGACGCAGCCCGAGCAGGCGCTGAACCTGGTCACCGGGTTCGCGCGCCTGGACGGCCGCACGGTGGGCATCGTCGCCAACCAGCCGGCGGTGCTGGCGGGGGTGCTGGACATCAACGCCTCGGTCAAGGGGGCGCGCTTTGTCCGCTTCTGCGACTGCTTCAACATCCCCCTTATCACCCTGGTCGACGTGCCGGGCTTCCTGCCCGGCAAGGATCAGGAGCACGGCGGCATCATCCGCCACGGGGCCAAGCTGCTGTACGCCTACGTCGAGGCCACCGTCCCCAAGGTCACCGTCATCACCCGCAAGGCCTACGGCGGGGCCTACGACGTGATGGCGTCCAAGAACGTGCGCGCCGACATCAACTTCGCCTATCCGACGGCCGAGATCGCGGTCATGGGGCCCGAGGGCGCGGTCAATATCATCTACCGCGACGAGCTGGCCCGGGCCAAGGACCCCGCCGCGGCGCGCACCGCCTACGTCGCCGAGTACCGCGAGAAGTTCGCCAACCCCTACGCCGCCGCGGCGCTCGGCTATGTCGACGAGGTCATCCGGCCGATGAAGACCCGCGGCAAGCTTATCGCGGCGCTGCGCATGCTGCGCAACAAGCGGCAGCAGAACCCCCCGAAAAAGCACGGCAACATCCCGCTGTAGAGCCGCCCCGACCTCAGGGGTCAAACTGGAGCTATATTGGTCGGAGCGGGCGCGCGGGGGTCGCCTGCCCATGCCGATCCTGCTCTCGAGCGAGTACTACCACGTCGAATACGATGCCGAGCGCGACCTGGTCATCATCCGTCGCTCGGCGCTGCAGATGGCGGGGCCCGACGAGGCCGTCGCGGCCTTCGAGCTCCTCCTGCGGGCGGTGCACAGGTACGCCGGCAGGCCGGCGCTCCTCGATCTGCGGCGGGTCGCCGGGAACAACGACTCGCGCTACGAATCGGCGATAAAGCCCTACCTGGCCCGCCTGCGCGCCACCTTCTCGGTGACCGCGCGGGTGGTGCAGACCGCCACCGGGCGGCTGCAGGTCCAGCGCATGGCGCGCGAGCGCGGCGATAACCCAGGGAGTGTATTTTTGGATGAAGAGGAGGCGCTGGCCTTCCTGATGTCTACCCAGGGCCGTGCTGGCAGGTGACGGCGGGGAGGAAGGCCAGGTCGTTTTCCTTCTTGCACTGCGTCTGCGGCCGGGCGCCCTTGCCGTCATCGTCGGCGCGGAACCACATATCGACCGGCGCGGCGGGCGGCGTGGTCCACGAGCAGCTGATGTTCTGGCAGGCCCCGGGCGGGATCGGGGCGACTGTGTAACCGGTGCACACCGGCTTGAGCTCCTTGCGCGGGTCCTCCAGATAGAAGGTCCCGGGCACCATGGAGGCGATGGCGTCGGCGCCGCGGTTGCAGATCTGGGCGTACAGGTCCCACTGCTTGCGACAGTCGGCGGTCTGATCCGGGATGTTGGTGCCGCGGCTGGTCGCGTCGGGCTGGGGAACGGTGAAGCTTATCGAGCCCTGCACGTTCTGGCGGTAGTTATTGTACCGCGTCCAGTTGGGCGGCTCCTTGGCCGGGATGCTCGTGTCGTCGCTGATGTTGGTGATGTGGTAGGTGTGCTGGTTCCACATCGGCCGTGACGGCATCCAGCGGTTCATCGGATCCTTGAGGATGAAGATGCCCTGGGAGACTCCGGTATGGGGGATGCCGGTGTCGCGCTCGGGGTTCTGATCCATGCAGTACCCGGCGGCCTGGATCGAGTCGCTGGGCACCACCAGGTCGGCGTGGCCGTCGTTGTCGACGTCGGCGACCACCGGCATCTCGAGCGCGGTGCCCGAGGTGATGGGCCGGGCAAAGACGGTCTTGCCGTCCGGGCCGTTGTAGACCCGCAGCCAGCACTCGTCGCGGTACACGACCTCGGCGCGGCCATCGCCGTTGAAGTCGAACACCGAGGACGCGGTGCCGCCGGAAGAGACATCCTTGGTCACCGACTGCCACAGGACCCCGGGCAGCGACCCGCGGCACTTGGCCGGCTTGGGAGTCTGCAGGCAGTCGAGCGAGAAGACATAATAGTTGCTCGGACCGGCGGTGCCAAAGTCCGGGGTACCGTCGCCGTCGAAGTCGGCCACGGTCGGCGGCCCGCCCCAGCCGTTGGGGATGGCGGTCGGGTTCATCAGGTAGCGGTTGTTCTTCACGTCGATGACCGCCACGTGCTGGTTCCCCTTCTGCGACTGCACGAGCACGATGTCCGGGGCGCCGTCGCGGTTGAAGTCCCCAATCGCCGGGTACCCGCCCTCGCTCAGGGAGGCCATCACCGAGGGCGTACGATCGGCGCCGCTCTGGCCGTTGAGGATGCGGTTGCCGGTGATGATCTCGGGGCTGCCATCGCCGTCCAGATCATTTACCAGGCTCACCGTGCCCCAGGTCGACGCCGATACCGACTTGTTCCACAAGGTGTCCAGGCTCGCTGTCGCCTTGTTCCAGCGCAGCGCCAGCCCGCCGACGACGATCTCCGGCTTCCCATCGCCGTCGAGATCCGCGATCGCCGGACCGGAGCAGTCAAAGCCGGCCCCGATCATCTGGAAGCCGTCCCGGCTCTGGGCGAGCTTGGCGCCGGTCAGCCCGTTGAACACCGCGACCGTGTGCCCGCCGCCGGCGACCCCGTTGCTGAGGAGGCCGACAATCTCCGGCTTGTGGTCGCCGTCGAGGTCCCCGGCCGCGAGCTGCGAGAAGCCCTGCAGGTTGGCGTCGACATCATAGATGGCCGAGCAGTCCTTGCTGCGGATGGCGACCAGGCGCTCGGGCCCGCTGTTATTCTGCGGCGCAAAGACAATCTCGGGCAGGCCGTCTCCATCGAGGTCGATGACCAGGGGCGTCATCACCACATCTCTGGCCTCGGGATTGCTGCCGGCGGGCGGCCAGTGGCAGTGATCCACCGGCGGCTTGAACGCGGTGGCCGAGAAGCCATTGCCCATGCACATCGGGTCCGCCTCGCCGTCCTTGTAGGCGATGCAGATGCCGCAGCTTGCCCCGCTGCCGTCTTTGACCGTGCAGTGAGAGTCATTTTCGCAGTCATCATCGCGGCAGCAGGTCCCAAGGTTCGGGACGCAGCGGTTCTGGTAGCAGATGCGATCCTGGGGACAGGGATTGTCGACCGCGCACGGACGCCCCGGCGGCGTGGTCATGTCGGTGTCGTCTCCGGTGCCACCATCGCCCTCCCGGGCCGGATCATCGATAAAGCTGTGCAGCGGTCCGCAGCTGAGCCAGAGGCTTGCGATGAGCAGGACGGCAGCGGCAGAGCCGGCGGTGGAACCAAAGATAGAAACAGAACGGAGATTCGATCGCAGCGACATGGCGGCTCCAGTTCGTTGTTCAGTCGCGGGTGAAAAAACCCTGGGCGTAAAGGCGCGAGGTCTCGGCAAGCACTGAGAGGCGAGGCGATTATACTAGGCGGACCCAGCTAGAACCAGAACAAGAACAAGAACTTGGCCAAACTTAGCCCGGCATTTCCCTCCAAGCGGCTTCCAAATTAACTCCAAAAGGAAGGCGTGGTATTTCGCTTGTACACTCCTTCAGGCTTGTGTACGGTTCGCATCTCGTCGGACCCTATTATGGGTAATATAGGAAGAGGACCGGACATGAAGAAACGGAGTACATCAAACGAACTGACGGGGCTGATCAAGCGGCTCACCGTGATCCGCAAGCAGCACGTCGCCGCCCTGGATGAGATAGAGTCCACCTTCCGCCAATTTGGCATCGAGAGGCTGCTGGAGCAGCCCGGCCGCGGAGCAGGCAAGCGCCGCGCCGGGGCTGTCGCCGAAGCCGCGGCCAGCGGGAAGGTCGCCGGCCGCAAGAAGCGCAAGGCCGGCGCGGCTCCCTCGGCCAAGGGAGCCAAGGCAACCCGGGGTCCGGCGGCCAAGAAGAAAGGCGCCAAGGCCGCGGCGCGCGGGCCCAAGAAGGCCGCCAAGCGGGTGCGCGGCAAGTTCGAGATTACCGGGGATGAGCTGATCATCCGGTTCGTCCGCAAGCTCGGGTGCCCGACGACCGAAGAGATCCGCCGCCACTGGGAATCGGAGGGTCGGCGCGGCAAGGCCGAGAACAACCTGACCAACCTGGTCAAGCGCGGTCAGCTTATCCGCAACCGCATCCCCGGCCAGAGCCGGTCGACGTACTCGCTGCCGCCGTCGACGTAGCCCACCTCCTTATCGGCGCTCCTTTGCCCGGGGCGCTAGTCAATCACCGGCAGCTGCCTGCCGGGTCCAAGCACGACCCGATGCTGCGGGCGCACATCCTGCGGGCGCTGCGCCCACGCCTGCGCCACCTCCGGGTCAAGCAGGTGACTCGGACGGACATTCTGCAGGGCGTGCAGCATCACCGCGCGCACATCGGGAATCGTCTCCTCCAGCTTGGAGACGAGCTCCGCCACCTGCTTGCGCTTGAGTCCATCCTGCGAGCCGCACAGGTTGCACGGCAGGATGGGATAGCCGGCGTGCGCGGCGTGCGCGGCCAGATCGGCCTCCGCGCACTCGATGAGCGGGCGGATGACCTCGAAGCGCCCGTCGTCGGTGCGGTACGCCGCGGGCATCGCCTGCAGCTTGCCCGCGTACAGCAGGTTGAGGAGCAGCGTGTTCAGCGTGTCCTCCCGGTGGTGGCCAAGCGCAAGCTTGTTGCAGCCGAGCCGCTCCGCCGCCGTGTACAGGGCGCCGCGCCGCAGCCGCGAGCACGGGGCGCAGTAGGTGCCGCCCTCCTGCACCAGATCTTTTACGATGCTGTAGGTGTCCTGGTGCAGGATCTCGAACGGGATGCCCGAGCGCTGCAGCCACTCGCGCAGCGGGCGTCCGTCGTAGCCGGGCTGGCCCTGATCCAGGTGCACCGCGACCAGCGTGAACTCGATTGGCGCCCGGAGCCGCGCCTGCCACAGAAGGTCGAGCATCGTGTAGCTGTCCTTGCCGCCCGAGATCGCGACGAGGATGCGATCGCCGGGAGCGATGAGACCATAGCTTGTGATGCTGCGGTTCATGGTGCGCATGAGCCGCCGCCAGGTCGGCGACTGCTCATACAGGGCGCGACTGCGCAAGCGGGCCGCGGGGTCTGCGGCAGCGGACGCATCGGACGCGGCGGGGACAGCGGAAGCGGATGGGGCAGGAGTGCTCATGAGTTGCGGATCAGGCTACCGCATCTGGTGCTGGCACGCGTCAACCGACCGGAGCCGGCGCAAAAAATTCGCCCGTCCTTGCGCCGGGAACCGCAGCTCCACGTATGCACGGACATCCGGCGTGACTCGGCAGGAGCTGGCCCGCAAGCTTTGCCGGGGCGCGCCCGGCAGAACAAAATCGCCGCGTCAGGCGCCTTGACGAGCACGCGGCCAGCGCCAAAAAGGTACAATATTGACTGTCTTCTCACTCGCGCAGCGCCTGGCCGCGCGGTCGACCCTAGCTGAGGCAGGATGTCATGCTCTTTCGCCAGCTCTTCGATAGCGAGTCCTCCACCTATACGTACCTCATTGCCGACGAGTCGACCGGCGAGGCGGCGCTGATCGACCCGGTCCGCGAGCAGCTTGAGCGGGATCTGCGGCTCCTCCGCGAGCTCGGGCTGACCCTCTGCTTCGCCCTGGATACCCACGTGCATGCAGATCACATCACCGCCGCCGGCGACCTGCGCGAGCGCACCGCGGCCAAGACCGTGTCGTGCGTGACCGGCGGGGCCGACTGCGCCAGCGTCCACCTGGGGCACGGCGGCGAGCTGCGGGTCGGCGGCCTCTTGATAAAGGCGCTCGCCACGCCGGGTCACACCGATGACAGCCTCAGCTTCCTCTGCGAGGATCGGGTGTTCACCGGCGACGCGCTGCTCATCCGCGGCTGCGGGCGGACGGATTTCCAGAACGGCTCCCCGGGTCAGCTGTACGACTCGATCACCCAGGTGCTGTTCGCGCTGCCCGACCGCACCCGGGTCTACCCGGCGCACGACTACACCGGCCAGAGCATGAGCACGATCGGGGAAGAGCGGCGCTACAACCCCCGCCTCGCCGGCAAGAGCCGCGACGAGTTCATCGCCCTGATGAACAACCTCCGGCTCGCCCCGCCCAAGAAGCTGAACGTGGCGGTTCCGGCCAACCGCGCTTGCGGCAAGGATCCGCTGCCCCAGGGGGCTTAGCACTGGCTTAGCACCGCGACCCGCCCATCAGTAAGCACGAGAGCGGACGCCGGGCCGGCAGAGGCGCACTGTTCGGGCCAGGGAGGATGCGCCAGACGACGGGGAGCTGGACCCGGCGGCCGGGTGTCAGCGGGTCAGGAGCCCGCCGTCGATCACCAGCACGGTGCCGGTGATCCACTGCGCGTCCAGCAGGAACAGCACGGCGGCGGCGATCTCGGCGGGCGTGCCCAGGCGGCCCAGGGGGTGGAGGGTGCGCAGCGCGGCGAGCTCCGCGGCGATGCGGGCGGCCAGCGCGTCACCGACCGGGGACGGCTCACCGGGGGCCAGGCGCGGCACCCGGATCATGTCGGTGTCGACGCCGCCGGGCGCCACGGCGTTGACCCGCACGCCCTGCGGCGCAAGCTCGGCGGCCAGGGTCTTGACCGCCGCCAGCAGCGCCGCTTTGGCTGCCGCATAGCCGAGTGTCCCGGGCGCCGGCTGCAGGGCGAGGGTGCTGGCGAGGTGGACGATTGAGCCGCCTCCCCCGCCGCCCATCAGCGCCGCCGCGCGCTGCGACGCGAGCACGGGCGCGAGGAAGTTCACCGCAAGCTGCGCCGCCAGCTCGCCGCGGCTGATGCCGCCGACAAACTCATAGCGCACGACGCCGGCGCAGCAGACAAGCCCGTCCAGGCCGCCCAGGGCCTGCGCCGCGCGCTCGACGGTCTCCTCGGCCTGGCCCGGCTGGGCGAGATCGGCAGCCAGGCAGTGCGCCCGTCCCGGCGCCGCGCTCGCCACTGCGGCCAGCGCCTGCTCGTCGCGGGCGATCAGCGCCACCGCATCGCCGCGCGCCAGCAGGGCCGTCGCGACGGCGCGCCCGATGCCGCGGCTGGCGCCGGTCACCACGATTCGGCGCGAGCCGCTCACGGCGAGGTAAACCCCGGCCAGGCGGGCACCGGCTGGATCGCCGCCGGCACCCCTTCGACCAGGATCTCATCGGACTCGATGAAGCGCGGCGTGTCGACGCAGAGGATGGCCTGCCAGCGGTCGGTGGGGTTATCGTAGCGGTGCGGCGCCTCGGCCGGCCAGTGAAACACCGAGCCCGCCGGGGCCGCCGCTCCCTGACAGAGCAGGCCGTCGCTGAGCACGAGCTCGGTCTCCTGCATGACGCGGTGCAGGTGCAGGGGAATGCCGTGCCCGGGCGCGATGTTGAGCCGGTAGATCCCGGCGTCGCGGGTCTCGTGAATGATGTCGACGGCGCCGAAGGCCTTCTTCTCCTGCGCGAGCTTGACCCGGGCGCAGTCGCGCTCGATCTGAAGCGCCGGGACGCCGGCGCCGCACAGGGCTCCGGGCTTGGTCAGCCGGAGGCGCACCCGCATGACCTGGGCCCGCCGCTCTCCCGGCGCCGGGGGTGCAAGGAGGATGCGCGCCAGCACGTGGGCCGCGCTCTCCAGCAGCTGGAACCGGCAGCTGCGCAGGAGGAACGCAATCTGCGCGGCGGCGCTGGCGTAGTTGACGGTGGCGGCGAGCCGCTCGCGCACGGCGGCCGGCTCGGTGTCGAGCTCCAGCTCGACGTCGACGCGCAGCCGCTGCGGCGTGTGCCGCTCATGCGGGTACAGGCCAACGATGCAGTCGACCTCGATGCCCTGGATGAAAATGATATCTAGAGCCGCGTGCTCCATTTAGCTCATCTTATACCCCACAGCGGGCCGGCCGGCGCGCCGCGGCGGTCGACTTCGTCGTAAGCGGCGCCGAGATCGGCCGATCGCCAGCTGGCGCGACCGGCGCAGCGTGCGCGGCCTCCGCCGGCCCCTTGCTGTCGACCCTCGCCGGTCGGCCAGCCGGACGAACGGCCTCCGCTTCCAGGGTGACACCGACTGACCGTCGGATTATAAGTGCATGATGAACTCCTGCACCTCCATGATGTAGCGATGTCCCCCGAGCCTACTTGGACCTGGCCGAGCCGCGTTCCCAAGGTCGAGCTGCACCTGCACCTCGAGGGCGCGATCCCGCTGCCCGCGCTGTGGCAGCTGATGGAAAAGTACGGCGGCGATCCCGCGGTCCCGACCTTCCAGGGGCTGGCGGAGCGCTTCCGCTACACCGACTTCCAGCACTTCATCGCGACCTGGGTGTGGAAGAACTCCTTCCTGCGCGAGTACGAGGACTTCGCGTTTATCGCCGAGGCGGTCGCCCAGGACCTGCAGCGGCAGAACATCCGCTACGCCGAGGTCTTCTACTCGCCACCGGACTTCGCCCGCCACGGCCTGCAGACCCAGCGGCTCACCGAGGCGGTGCGGGCGGGCCTTGCGCGGGTGCCGGGCATCCAGGTGAACCTGGTCGCCGATCTGGTCCGCGACTGCGGAGCGCTCAGCGCCGCCCGCACCCTGCACGAGGTCGCCGAGGTGCGCAGCCTGGGCGTGGTCGGCGTCGGCCTGGGCGGCAGCGAGCCGGCCTATCCGCCCGAGCTGTTCATCGACGTCTTCCACGCCGCCCGCGAGCTCGGCTTCCGCACGAGCGCCCACGCCGGGGAGGCCGCCGGGGCGGCCAGCGTCTGGACCGCGGTGCACAGCCTGCAGGTCGACCGCATCGGCCACGGCACGCGGGCGGCGGAGGATGAGGAGCTGCTGGAGTACCTGATCGAGCACCGCATCCCGCTGGAGATGTGCCCGATCTCGAACCTGCGCACGGGCGTGGTGCGGACGATTGAAGAGCACCCGATCCGCCAGTTCTTCGATCGCGGCATCCTGGTCACCGTGAACACCGACGATCCGAAGATGTTCGGCAGCTCGCTCGCCGACGAGCTGACGCTGCTGGCCGAGCGGCTCGGCTTCTCCGGCCGCGAGCTGCAGACCCTCCTCCTAAACGGCATCACGGCGTCTTTTCTGAGCGAGCCCGAAAAGGACAGCCTGCGCCGCTCCTTCCTGGCCGATCCGGCCTGGCCGTACTGAGGGGCCCAAGGGGGGTGCAAGCGGTGCAAGCGGCGCCGGCGGCGCGGGGACGGTCGGCGAGCGCTGTGATACGATCGTCAGAACGTGAAGCTCGTAAACCTTGCGTGCACGCACTGCGGGGCGCGCCTGCCGGAGCAGCAAGCGGCCGATAAGTACAAGTGCGGTTACTGCGGCAGCCTGTTCGCGGTGGCCGATTCCCCGTCGGCGCCCGCGCCCGCTCCCGCGCCGGCCGTGACCGCCGCTCCACGGCGCCGGGGCAAGGGCCCGTCGCTCGGCGCGCTGCTCGGCTCTCTGGGGGTGCTCCTGCCCTTCGCCGTCGGTGGCTTCTTCCTTTATCGGTCCCTGGGGCCGATGGTCAAAGGGAGCGTCAGCGGGCTGCGCCTCGGCTCGCCGCTGCGGGCGCTGTGGGACCGCGCCGGGGGGCCGCCGGTGCCGGTGCAGCTTGG
>Ga0075158_10002806_pt1 | contig 12519 bp, 6 predicted proteins | sample JI91814BDNA_FD_70968 | JGI IMG/M metagenome (GOLD analysis project Ga0075158, IMG submission 70968) | Wastewater effluent complex algal communities from Wisconsin, to seasonally profile nutrient transformation and Carbon sequestration -... | ecosystem: Engineered > WWTP > Effluent > Algae... | reverse complement strand
GCGCAGCGAGGACACTGGCCAGGGGACTGGTCAGTGGTGCGGAGCGGATTCTGATTCCGCTGGGCGCGTGGCTGGTCTCGTGCGTGTTGCTGGTGCTTGCGCACTTTGCGACACGCAGTTCCGCGGCACGGCATCAACGGCGGTGGGTGGGCGGTTGTGCTCGCCGACGCTTGCACAACTTTGGGCAGCGAGTGTTGTGAAGAGCACTGATGTTTCGCACAGGCTTGGAAGCCTGTGCCACGCATCTGTGATGTCACGCGCTTGCTGGCCCACGCACCGCTTTGGCGTGCTGCTCGGGTCGCGTGAGAATCGTCGGGGGAGACCAGCCCGGGTTCGTGGCCCGGCCGTTGGAAGCCCGAAGAATCTCGCGCGAGGGAACTGGCACGCCTCTACCCATGGGTGCGCGGTCACGGGCGCGCGCACAAAGGTGGATGTTGGCACACGCTTAGTGACGAGCGGCGCGCGGAAGTGGCGATTCGAGGGTGTGGAGAGGGGTGAAATTGTGCGGGAAAATGTGTGAATTCGTGTTGTGGGTTCAAAACTAAGACCGCGTTTGTGCGCGCGCGGGAGGTCGGTAGGTGAGAACAGACAAAGAGAAGACACCACGCGCCGTTCAAAGCAGCGGCGGGTGGTGGCACCCAGAGAAGAAGGATCGAACTTTGACCACCCGCCAATCCGCGTCGGATTCGGACCTCCACCGGTAGTCCCAAAACCTGCGGGATCGGCACCGAATCTCAGGCATGCTCGAACAAGAGGAGCAATTCCAGATCAGTGCCACGCAGCCATCTCTTGCGCTTTGATATGCTGTTTCGAACTGCTTGTGAACCCGAGATAGGTCTCGCCGACTCGAACTATCACCGCTTTGGTTGCACTCAAGGGGACCCGCCATGCTCACCAACGCCCAGATCCCAGTCACATGGCAGCGATATGCGACCGTAACCCCAACTCTCCGCTTCCTATTTGGTCTTTTGGTGTCGTTATGCGTGCTTGGCCGAGCGGGTGGTCAGCCAGTTGAGTGGAAGAAGTCCAGTTTAGACCCGCGTTGTTTCCACGCCGTGGCCTTCGACACGTCGCGCGGCGTGGCCGTCCTCTTTGGAGGCCAGAACGCTCTTGGACAGAATGGCCAGACTTGGGAGTGGGATGGCTCCAGTTGGATGCAACGGGCGACAACGGGACCATCACCGCGTACCAACGTCGCGATGGTGTACGACGCGGCGAGAAACGTGATCGTCTTGTTCGGTGGCCGCCCGGCTGGTTCATCGAGCGGCGAAACGTGGGAATGGAACGGCACGACCTGGACGTTGAGAGCGACCAACGGACCATCACCCCGATTCGATCACGCCATGGCCTACGACACGGCGCGCGGCGTGACAGTCCTGTTCGGCGGCACCGCTAGCTCGACGAGCAATGGTGAAACGTGGGAATGGAACGGTTCGGTATGGACGCGACGAACTGTCGCCGGCCCCTCGCCCAGATCGGCCCACGCCATGGTCTACGACACTGCACGCGGCGTGACCTTGCTCTACGGCGGGAAAACGGATGCATTCACGTACAGTTCCGAGACTTGGGAGTGGAACGGCACCAGTTGGACCCAACGTTTCGTCAGCAGCCCCTCCGCAAGATATGGACATGCCCTGACCTATGACGCAGTCCGCGCAAAGGCCATGCTGCACGGCGGCGCAACGAGTAGCAGCGGCGATAGTGCCGACACATGGGAATGGGATGGATCTGCTTGGACGCAGAGGAACGTCGATGGCCCAACGGCGCGGCTTGGGCACGCATTGATCTTTGACCCTCTTCGCAACGTTTCCGTTGCTTTCGGTGGCGGAAGTGATTTTCTGAATGGTCCTAGGTACCACGGCGATATCTGGGAATGGAATGGTGTGGCATGGTTTCTTCGGGCAGATGTCCCGTCGGGACGTGCAGGTCACGCCATGTCCTTTGACGACGCCCGCCAAGTGATGGTTCTCTTTGGAGGCGGAAACGTCGGAAACAACACAGAAACTTGGGAGTGGAACGGGACGACCTGGATACTGCGAGCAAGCAGCGGACCATCGCCGCGGACGAGTCACGCGATGGTCTACGACTCGACCAGAAACGCCACAGTGCTCTTCGGTGGACGGGGGCTCACCATCAACGGGGATACCTGGGATTGGAACGGGACTAGTTGGACATTGCGAGCAAGCACCGGACCATCGCCACGATATGGCCAAGCGATGGCCTACGACAGCGCCCGCGGCGTGACCGTTTTGTTCGGCGGCACAACAAGCGAGGGCTCGGGCTCCAACGGCGAAACATGGGAATGGAACGGTTCGACTTGGACACAGCGGGCCGTCAACGGACCTTCACGGCGATTTTGGCACACAATGACCTACGACACCGCGCGTGGCGTGACGGTTCTCTTTGGGGGTATCACAAGCAACGGGTCGAGTAACGGGGAGACTTGGGAATGGAATGGCAACGTCTGGACCCAACGTCTCGTCAGCGGCCCCTCCGCCCGGGGTTATTCCGCATTGGTCTACGACACTGCGCGACACACTGCAATCCTCTTTGGAGGCGGAATCGGCGCCGCACGCGGCGAAACGTGGGAATGGAATGGAGCAGAGTGGAGACGACTGGTCATTGCTGGCCCAACGCCACGGTACTATCACGCTATGGCGCATGACCCTATCCGAGGCATCACATCACTCTTCGGTGGCCTTGTGTTTGTCGATGGCAGCGCCATAGCCAGTCCAGAGATTTGGGAACTTCGAACGCTGTGCCCCGCTGATCTCGACAATGACGGCGACTTCGCCAACGGCCTCACGCGTGATGGTGCGGTCACCATCGAGGACCTCCTCTCCTTCCTCGTCGGCTTCGAAGCGGGGAACGTGCTTGTCGATCTCGACAACGGAACCAGCACCGGCACGCCTGACAATGCCGTCGATATCAACGACCTCCTCTTCTTCCTCGCCCGCTTTGAGGCGGGGTGCTAGAAGAGGGCAATGGGCAGTGGGGAATGGGCAATGGGGTGGATCGAAGCCGATCACGTTCGATTCGGTGTCGGTTTGGTGGCTGGGTCCGCCTTCCAGTGTGTGCCGCCTCCATTCCCGCCCCCTTTCCCAGTTGGCCGCCGCCCCGGGCCTGCCTAGTATCCACCCGCGTCCGGGGGCCTTCTCCCGGACGTTGTTGTCGATAGATCGCTCGATTCGGTGGCGGCTTGAGAAGTGGTGGGCGCTTCGGGCCACACTGACGGCAGGTAGACGGAAAGGTTTGTGTCATGGCAAAGAAGAAGTCCGGTGGTCGTGAGTTTTGCTGGCTCCAGTGCTCGGAGAGCGGTGATCTCAACTACCGCACCAGCGTGAACGTCAAGGGTGGCATGCCTGAGGGGCTCAAGGAGGGGATGATGAAGTACTCCCCCCGCCTCCGCAAGCACACGCTCCACAAGGTCAAGCGCAAGTAAATAGCACGGGTGACAATGCTCGGCGGCAGATTCCCTGCGCCGGGCACGCCGTTTGCCGTTAGACACCCCTATGAACGCTTCCCGCTTGTCACAACTCCTCAGTCCTGAATCCCCGTCCGGCGGCGAAAGCCGGAACGGTGGCACTACGCCGGTAGCTCAATTGGTAGAGCAGCGGATTCCAAATCCGCAGGTTGCGGGTTCAAGTCCCTCCCGGCGTGCTTCTGAGTCCGCGAACGAGGAGCACATCCAGTTCGGCCTGTCCCGTTATGGGCAGGGGTATTGGGTTCGCGTCATGACTGCCGTCTTTGCAGGCATGCTGGTCCTGGGCGGCGCGATCTGGCTGGCCAACCTCTCGCAACTCATCGAACTGCCCAAGTCCGCGTGGACGATGGGTTTGGCGAATATGACGGGCGAACTGGCGCCCGGGACGGCCGTCACGATCACCGACGATGCGACGCCTGCTGGGCAGATCGGCACGGGCGTGGTGCAGACCATCTCCTCCCGCGTGGGCACGCAGGGGACGGCGACGATCGGGCAGATCCAGGTTTCGGCCGGCAAGTACCTTTCGGATGCGAAGGCGATGGCGTGGTCGGTTTCGGGAACTTCGGCTACGGCGGGCATTGGCTCGCAGACGGGCGTTCCGATTTTCAATCCCACGTACCTGCGGCTGGGGATCGCGATCGCGGTGATTATCGCGGGCGCGGTGCTGGTGTATTGGCTCGTTGGGCGTCGCACGGGGAGTGTGGACTTCCTCGTCGCGGTGGATGGCGAGATGAAGAAGGTGAACTGGTCCACGAAGCGGATTATCCAGAACTCGACGACGGTGGTGATCCTCGCGTCGTTCTTCATTGCGGCTGCCCTTTTCGGGATCGACTACATCCTGGGCACCTTCTTCCAGTTGATCGGCGTGATGCCGAAGTGATCGATCGGGCCGGTGCTTCCGCCGTGGAGTGTTGGCCAAAACTGTGTTTGTTGTGCGTTGCCTTGTTGTTTCGCGTCGGGGTTGTCCCCCCGGCGCTCTTCGCCACTCTGAGTTTTGCCAAGGATTCTCGTGAAGGAACCTGCCATGGAAGAGACCACACCCAAGGACAGCAAGCCGATCGTCACAGGCCTTTTGGGGGCTGACGAGGCACTCCGCCAGGAAGGGATGAACTGGTTCGTCCTTCGCGTTGCTTCCAACAAGGAAAGCAGCGTGCAGGCGACGCTGTTGCGGAAGGTGCAGATCGAGGGGATGACCCACCTCGTCGGCCGCATCCTGGTGCCAACCGAGAAGACCAAGACGGTCAAGAACGGCAAGCAGAGATCACCGAGACGAAGTTGTACCCCGGGTATGTCTTCGTCGAGATGCGATTGGAACTCGATGGGCGCATCCCGCAGGATGTGTTCTTCCTCATCAAGGAGACGACGGGCGTGGGCGACTTTGTCGGCACGGCTGGCCGCCCTGCTCCGATGAAGGAGCACGAGATCGAGAAGATGCTCCGCGATAGTGCCAAGCCTGAGGATGAGCCGATGGTCAAACTCTCGTTCACCAAGGGCGAGCACGTGGTCATCAAGGAAGGCCCGTTCGCGGGCTACGAGGGCACGGTGGACGAACTGGATCCCGAGAAGGGCAAGGTCCGCGTGCTGGTGACGATCTTCGGGCGTCAGGCGCCGATCGAGATGGACGAGTGGCAGATCGGCAAGCCAGAGAATCAGTAAGCGGGTGTTGGAAATCACGACGTGATCGCAATGAAGGCCCCGGAGTGAATCCGGGGCCTTTTGCTACACATTGTGCGATGAACGGTCGCGCGCGGCGGCTCGTACCATCCCGCATGACCTCCGAGACCAACCGTGACGACGTGACATCTGGCACTCCAGCGAACGCCGCCGAGGTGGGCGGCGGGACGGACGTGGCGGGTGGTGGTGTGGCTGACGGTGGCGAAACTCTGGAATCCTCAGGTTCTACGCCGCGCAAGCGCGGGCGGTGGAAGAAGGTTCTCCTCGCGCTGGTGCTGCTTGCGGGGGGCGTGGTGGCGTTGGCGCCGACGATTGCGGGGTGGGTCGCGCCTGGGATTGTGGCGTCGAGTATCAAGATCCCCGGGTCGATCACGATCGAGAAGATGAGTCTGGGGTGGTTGAGTCCGCAGGCGATCGGGCCGGTGGTGATTCGAGGGAAGGATGCGAAGGCGGGGGAGCCGCCGATCGTGACGATGACGATCAAGACACCGCGTGGGCTCTTGGGGTTGTTGGGCGTGGCGCGCGGATCGTTTGATATCGGGACGATCGAGGGGACAGGGACGGCGAACATCGTGCGGTATGCGGATGGGACGACGAACCTGGAGCGGGCGCTTGGTGTTGGCAGCGCCAGTACCAGCGGCGGGAGTGCATCCAAGCCGAGCAGTGGTGCGGCCGGGCCGATCAAGGTTCCGAGTGGATTGGACGCGACGCTCAACCTGACGAACATGAGCGTGACGTTCACGGATGAGCGTGCGGCGGGCGGGCCGAAGACGGTGTCACTCGTTGGCGGGACGCTGACGGCGGTGATCCAGAGCGGCGCGGGCGGCCTTCTCAACACCACGTTCTCGACGAAGGTGGCTGAGGGAAGCCCAGCCATCGGCAATGGCACGATCGCCGGAAGCGTGAAGGCGGAGGGTTTCGTCGGTGCGGACGGAGTTCTTACGCTCGACAAGGCATCGGTTGATTCCAACCTGGCGATGTCCGAAGTGCCCAGCGGCATTGCGGATGCGTTCGCGCCCGCACTTCCGAATGGCGCGAGCATCGCGACGACGCTGGGGCCCACGCTTGGGTTGACGCTCAACGCGAAGGGCTCGGCCGGGAAGATCAGTGGCGAGATTTCGAGCGTCGCGAAGAACCTGCTCGTGTCGGGGGAGTTTGCGTTGGCTGACAAAGCGCTGACGCTGACGAAGCCTCTTTCGGTGCGGGTTGCTGGGGAAGCGGCGCGGGCGTTGTCGCCCGTGGTGGAGGGGTTGCTGAGGCAGGGTGATGAGCCGGTGCGGCTGGAGGCGGTGCCGTCGTTGACGCTGGTGGTTGATTCTGTGAGGCTGCCCTTGGATTTGGCGAACCCGGGGAAGATAGACCTGCGTGGCGGGAGTGTGGATTTGCGCGTGGGCGTGGGCGAAGGTTCGATCGGTACGCGCGGTTCGGTGAAGTTGGGGAGCGAGCGCAAGGCGTTTGCGCTCGAGCCACTGACGATCCGCGTGCAGTCGCAGGACTTTGCGAAGGGCGTGTCGATCACGGGCGGGACAAAGGCGTCGATCGCGAATCAGCCCGCGGGAGTGCTGACGATCGCGCTGAATGCGAAGAACTTGCTCGACGACAAGGGTGCGCCGGCGAGTGGAATGCCGGTGGTGTTGGGGGAGGTTGGGATCGCGAGCGTGTCGACATCGTTGGTGCAGGCGTTTGTGCCACAGAATGTGGATCTGTCGCAGGATCTGGGGCCGACGGTTGATGTAGTGCTGAAGGCGCAGTCGGATATCGCGGCGGCGGCGGTGAAGGGGACCGCTCCGGGCGGTGCATCGTCGGGGACGTTTGATCTGAGCGTGCGCGCGGAGAAGGCGACGTTGTCGGCGCGGGCGGGCGTGGCGAGGGATTCGTTCACCTTGGAAGCGATGCAGGCGAACGTGCGAGTGTCGCCCGAGACGGCGGCGCGGCTTGCGCCGGGGGACGCGCGGCTGACGGGGCCTTTGGCGTTGAAGGTTGAACTTGGTGGGCAGGGCTTCACGGTGCCGTTGAAGGGGAGTGAGGCGTTGTTGCGCAAGGCGTCGCCCTTGGAACTGACGATTTCGTCGGCGGGTGCGGGGGTGACGGGGTTGTCGCTCGCGGGTGAGGATGGGGTGAAGAAGCCACTGGGTGATGTTGGTGTGCGCGACCTGTCGGGGACGATGCGTGTGGATGTGGCGGCGCTGCTCCCTGATCCGAGTGTGATTCCCGGGACGCTGCCGGCGGATGGTGGCGTGCAGGGAAAGGCGGAGATGGAAGTGTCTGGCACCTTGACGGGGCCGAGGGGTGCGACGCTCGGGACGTTGCGGCTGGGAGCGCTGGCACCGCTGAACACCGGCAATCTGGGTGACGCGATCAAGGCGAGCGTCGCGATCGAGAACATGAGCCCGGCGGTGGCGCAGTCGATCCTGCCCGAGGGGACCGTGAAGGCGGGCATGCTCGCGGGGGCGCTGGGCGAGAGCGTTGGTGTGTCGGTGCAGGCGGCGATCACGACGCCCGGGAAGGACCTCAAGAATCTCGACGCGGCGAACGCGAGCATCTCGGCGGCGATGAAGATCACGGGCGATCGCGTGAGCACGGTCAAGCCGCTGGTGGTGAGTGTCGGGAAGGACCGCGTGTCGCTGATGTCGCCGGGGGAGATTCGCCTTGGGGTGGATCCGGCGTGGGCGAATGCGACGTTCCTGACGGCGACGGTGGATCCATCGCTCGTGAATGGCAGGGCGGATGTGAAGTCGCTGACTCTGATGGAGGCGACGAGCGCGACGCTCTCGATTTCGAAGTTGGTGGTGGCGAAGCCGGTGGCCGGTGTTGGGGATGTTGCGGCTGTCGGGCCGTTCAAGGCGGGCGTGTTCGATGTGGAGTTGGATGTGCTGGTGCCGAAGGTGGTGCTGAAGAAACACGACGGGAAGCGGATCGAGTTGGTGGACCTGGACTTGCACGCGGTGCACCCAAAGGACGCGATGGATGGCACGATCAATGCGGCACTGACGGGCAAGGCGGGGGCGGCGGCGACTGGCGCAGATGCGGCGACGCTCGCGGATATTGACCTCGCGATCAGCGCGACGAAGTTGGCGACGCCCAGCGGCGTGATCGATCTGTCGCAAGGGACGCTCAACGTCGGTGGCAACCTGGAGAAGTTCCCGACGCCGCTGCTCGACATCGTGCTCAATCAGAATGGCGCGCTGCAGGAGTTTGTGGGGGACACGGCGGATGTGCGCCTCAAGGCGCAGAACATCTCGTTGGCTGGGGCGAAGGATGCAAGCCCGCTGGACAAGGCGCTGGTGGATGTGTCGGTGAGTAGTTCGCGAGTGTCGCTCACGGCGGCGGGGAAGATCGAGGGTGGTGCGTTTGTTGCGAGTGCGCCGATCGAGATGCAGTTGACCGAGGTGACAGCGGCCGCGGGCGGGTTTATCAATGCGGCTTTGCCCGCGATCGGTTCGATCGAGAAGCGCGCTGGGACGGACCGGCCGGCGAAGGTGGTCATCAGCAATCTTGTTTATCCGATCGATGGGAAGTTCGAGCGGTTCGATGGTGCGTTCAATATCGATCCGGGCGAGGCTCGCTTCGCATCGTCCACGGCGTTTGGTGAGATCCTGAAGGTCGTGAAGCAGCGGACGGAGGGGGAAGTCGGAACGAAACTGGAGCCGCTGATGGTGGGAATCACCAAGGGCGAGATTGCGATTCCCAAGTACAACATCCCGCTTGGCGAGTTCACGGTTGGGACGGAGGGCTCGATCAACTTGGCGACGCGGACGGTGAACGTGGTGACGTGGATCCCGTTCGGCGCGCTCTCGGACAAGGCGGCGGGGCTTGTGAAGTTGAACTCGGGCGTGGGCTCGGCGATCGGGCGCGTGCTGCCGATCGAGGGAATAACGGCGATCCCGTTCCGTACGTCGGGCACCTTTGCGAAGACCGGGACGACGCTCGATGCGGAACTGCTCGCGAAGAACCTGATCGACACGGTGAGGCCTGACAAGGTGATCGAGCGACTGCCGGAGTTGATTCCGGGCGGTATTCCCAAGTTTCCTGACCTCTTCCCGAGGAAGAAGGAAGAGCCCAAGCCCGCGGAGACGGCGCCTGCGGATCTGAAGCCTGCAGAACCGAAGGCGACGGAGCCAAAGCCCAAGTGAAGCGAGACGATCACTCTTCGAGGTAGGTGTAGCCTTCGAGGCCGTCGTCGTAGAACTTCAGGAGGCTCTTGCCCTCGGCGAGGGTCAGGCGACCTTGCTTGCAGGCGGCTTCGATGTCCTGCCGCATCGCACGTTTCAAGTCCGCGACGTCGTACTGCACGTATGACAGCACTTCCTCGACGGTGTCACCCTCGATGACTTCTTCGATTTCCCATTCGCCGTTGGTGTCGAGCGAGAGGTGGACGGCGTGTGTATCGCCCAGGAGGTTGTGCAGGTCGCCGAGGATTTCCTGGTAAGCGCCCAAGAGGAACACGCCGAGGTAGTAGGGCTCGACGCCCGCGCCCTCGCCCGGCAGGTCTTTGACCTCGTGCAGTTCGAGGATCTTCTTCTCGATGCGCTTGTCGACGAAGTGATCGATCTTGCCGTCGGAGTCGCAGGTGATGTCGGCGAGGATGCCCTGGCGCGTGGGCTGCTCAGACAGGCGATGGATCGGGCAGATTGGGAAGAGTTGATCGATCGCCCAACTGTCGGGCATGCTCTGGAAGAGGGAGAAGTTGCAGAAGTAGATGTCGCTCAAGAGTTCGGGGAGGTTCTCAAACTCCTCGGGGAGTTCGCCCTTCTTGCGGGCCTTCTCGAGCAGTTTGTACGAGATTGCCCAGAAGAGGCGCTCGGCCGCGGCCCGCATGGGGAGGGACATGTACCCGAGGCTGAAGAGGCTCATCGCCTCGTCGCGGGCTTGTGTGGAGTCGTGGTACGCCTCCATCAGGTTGCGATCGGTCATGCTCTTGTACGTGTCGAGCAGGTCCTTGATCGGCTGGGGCGGTTCGGCCTCTGCCTTGAGCAATGCTTCGATCTCGCCGATCACCGGGTCGGACTCGAAGCGGCTCGTGCCGAGCACGTCCATCACGAGGATCGAGGAATAGGCGACCATCGCTCGGCCCGATTCGCTCAGGATCTTGGGATGGGGCACGCCCTCGGCGTCGCAGACGCTTTTGATGCGATAGACGACGTCCGCCGCGTATTCCTGTGGGGTGTAGTTGATGGAACTGGACCAGGCGGATTGGCTGCCGTCGTAGTCAACGCCCATGCCGCCGCCGATGTCGAGCATCGAGAGGCCGGCGCCCATCTTGTGCAGTTCGGTATAGATGTGGCAGAGTTCGTTGACGGCGTTCTTGAGCACCTTGATGTCGAACAACTGGCTCCCCACGTGGCAGTGGAGGAGGTTGAGGCAGTCGAGCATGCCGTGGGCCTTGAGATACTCCACGGCTTTCAAGCATTCGGAGACGAAGAGGCCGAACTTGGAGCGTGCGCCGGCGGAACTTTCCCAGCGTCCCGCGCCGCGGCTGGACAGTTTCACGCGCAAGCCGATTTTGGGGCGGACGTTGTAGGCCTTGGCGTGCTTGACGATGAGTTCGAGTTCGGTCCACTTCTCAATGACGGGAATGATGTTCCGCCCGAGTTTGGTCGCGAGGATGACGGTCTCGATGAACTCGTCGTCCTTGAAGCCGTTGCAGATGATGGGCATCCCGTTGACGCCCGGGCCGCCGGCGGTCGCGGAAAGCCCCAGCACCGCGAGCAGTTCGGGCTTGCTGCCGGCTTCAAGGCCAAAGTCGAGTTCGACGGCGAGGGACGCGATCTGCTCGCAGACGTGGCGCTGCTGGTTGACCTTGATTGGATACACGCACGAGTAGCCGCCCGTGTAGCCCTGCTCGTTCATCGCATCGTCGAAGGACTTGCGGATTTCCTTGAGGCGGTGTTCGAGGATGCCATTGAAGCGCAGGAGGACGGGCGTGTGGATGCCGCGTTCTTTGAGGCCTTCGATGACCTCGTGAAGGTCGATCTGCTTGGCGGGGTCCTTGGTGGGCATGACGGTGACGTGTCCGTCGGCGTTGACGCCGACGTATCCCTTGCCCCAGTCTCCGATGCCATAGAGGGCGGCCGACTCCGCCGCGGTCCATTGTCCGTGGATAAATGCACTGCGCGACGTTGTGATCGATGCCATCTTCTTTTCGTTCACCTCACGCACGGGGCCTGGCGCGACGATCGTCGCCGCTCCTCGTGCCCGTCGGCACTTTGCCGATCAAGCACGCCGTCCGCCCGCCCGATGCCACCCTTGCTCGTTCGAAGCCGAATGACTTTCGGCTCTCGATCGAGACCTCACCCAAGCCGTGGCCTGCTGCTCGCCTGGATCGCTTCGTCGCGCGTTTCTCGCGCCACTTACGTTCCAATGATCCGTGCACACGTCGGCTTCACCAGTCACTCGGGGCACCACACCCCGCGCTGCCGACGGCCCGGCCGCCACCACCATACAAAAGATATCGGCATTTCCACCCGTGACAAGGGCGCAGGCCCCAAGTGCCGACGGAATCTTTACGATTGCCAACTCGCTCGGATGCGTCCAACTGGTCGATCGACTCCTCGTGAGGACCCCATGAACACGCTTCGACACGCCAACGCCACCTTCCGCATGGCGGCCACTCTCTTGGTTCTGGCGATCGTGCCGTGGATGACGTCGTGCGAGCGGAAGACGCCATCCGCCGCCGTCGCGCCTCCTGTCAAGATCGTCTCCACGGTCTCCAAGGCACGGCTGGAGCGTCTGCGCCTGGGCATCAACCTCTCGCATTGGCACTGGCTGCCGCACCCCGAAACGCCCGCGGCGGAGCGTGACGCCCTGATTTCGTCCGCCGAATTGGAGGCGCTCGCTCGTGCCGGGGCGACGCACGTGCGCCTGCCGATCCAGCCCGCCGACTACTGGGACGACGCCACGGCAGCACTTCGTGAAGACAGCCTCGCCGCTTTGCGAGCGAGCGTTGACAAGGTCCTGGCCGCGAACTTGGCGGTGATCGTGGATGCACACCCCACCCAGAGCGAGTGGAAGTCCCTCGATCCCCAGTCGAAGCGGATGCAGCGCCTTGAGGCGTTCTGGAACGCGCTTGCCAAGGAACTGGCGACGACCGATCCGGAGCGGGTGTTCATGGAGCCCCTGAACGAGCCCTTTGACATTCCAGATGCAGCCGAATGGTCGAACGCGCAGGCACGACTGGTCGAGGTGATCAGGACCCACGCGCCGAACCACACGCTCATCCTGACGGGCGATCAGTGGGGTGGGGTCGATGGCCTCCTGCGCCTGACCCCAGTGGCGGACGCGAACGTCATCTACACCTTCCACACCTATGAGCCCACCATCTTCACCCATCAGGGCGCGACGTGGGGGTTTGAGCCGTGGCA
>Ga0075158_10002802_pt1 | contig 12531 bp, 6 predicted proteins | sample JI91814BDNA_FD_70968 | JGI IMG/M metagenome (GOLD analysis project Ga0075158, IMG submission 70968) | Wastewater effluent complex algal communities from Wisconsin, to seasonally profile nutrient transformation and Carbon sequestration -... | ecosystem: Engineered > WWTP > Effluent > Algae... | reverse complement strand
TAGATAATAGAGAGTCGCTCCCAGTGAGTACAGATCTGACTCTGTGCTGGCTTTACCCTTAAACTGCTCAGGCGATACATAACATTGTTTGCCTACCATAGTGCCTGTGGCTGTGCCCAGATATTCATTGGCCGCGCCAAAGTCTATCAGGACTGCGGTGTCGTCTTCTTTGAGGATAATGTTTTCGGGGCTGATATCGCGGTGCACTACTGGTGGTGACAAGCTGTGGAGATAGTTGAGAGGTTGGATTAGTGATATCGCTATTTCAATCACACGGTTTTCGCTCTGGGGTCCTTGCTCTCTAATGAGCTGACGCAAGTTGAGACCTTCTTGATAGCCGAGCAGTAGATAGGTACGGTCGTTTTCTGTAAAAAAGTCTACTACTTTTACCAGCTGTGGATGGTCTAGATTGACTAGCAGAGAGGCTTCGCGCTTAAACATTTCAGCCGCTTTGTTTTTGAGAGATTCTTTGCTATTTAATGGCACCACAGACTCTTTAAGGACAATTAGATCTAGTTTGTTTAGCTGGCATAAATAGACGGCAGATAGCCCACCAAAGGCCAGTTGCTTTAAGACCTCTAGATTACCGCCTTTGAGCTTGTGACCAGGCTCCAGCGGCATAAAGGCAGTGGTGGTGTAGCGACTCTCCAGCTCGGCTTGCCAGATGTCTGTATAGGTAAGATCTCCTTGAGAGAGCATGGGAGCACTGAGTGCATCTTTTAGTTGCATAAGCTCTTCTGTTCTTGCTGCTTCAGGGAGCCAGAGAGTGAGGGCTAGTAGGAGCTGCTGGGTGGCTTCGAGACCGAGACAGGCGAGATTTAGTTTGATCTTTTCGCCATCAGTGAGTTCGAGTATGAGGGTGCGACCTTTGAGTACGTCCGGAGTAATTTTGGCTGCGCTCTGGATCTTTGCTTTTTTAATACTGCTCCAGGCTATTTCGTCTCTGTTGGGTGAAAAGACTCCTACCTTTAGAAGTGGGACTTTAATGCCGCTTTGTGAGAGTAAGATTGTTTTATCAGAGAGAAAGACTGTCGCGATGAGACACAGGATTGAAGTCAGTCCCAGTCCAAGTGCTAGAAAGACTGCCTGAGGATTTAAACTACTGAAGTAACATATGAAGATGGCAGCAATGGGAACAAATATGGCCCAGACTGGAGAAAAAAACTGAAACATTGACTTCATTTCTGCTGCAGTTTTGTCATTATATTTCAGTGTAATTTCATTGCAGCTCAAGGTGCCAGCTCCTTTTCTGCTTTACATTCGATGACGCGGATTTGTTTTCGCGGAGCCATCTCCCTATCTAGTAGTGCGCGCAGTCCTTTAATGCTCAATCTTTTGTTTGGTTCCAGGAAAGTTAATTGATTGACTATGTTATGCAGGATGATTTTATCTTCATCAGCAGCGGCAATTTCTTGCTGGCTGAGAATATTCTGTCTGGATAAGGGTTCTGGCTCTTTGCCTGTATGGAGATAGTAGAGTGTACAGCCCATGGCATAGAGATCTGAAGCTGGCTCTGGCTTGCCTCGTAATTGTTCGGGGGGGATATAGCAGTGTTTTCCTACTACAGTGGCCGTGGACCTTTGTATGTCCTGGTGCGCAACTTCAAAATCTATTAGCTTTAGTTTCTTCTCACCACTTAATACAAGATTGTCTGCAGTAAAATCGCGGTGCACTACGGGCGGTGATAAGTTGTGCAGGTAGTCTAGGATGTTGCACATCTCACTCGCCAACTCTAGCACGCTGGATGCGCCCATGGAGCCATCAGTCTCTACGATTTTTCTCAAATCCATGCCGTCGATGTGTTCGAGGACAAAGTAAGTGCGATGATCCTCGATAAAGTAATCGAGCAGTTTTACTATATGCGGACTATCAAGTCTTTTAAGCAAAAGTGCTTCTTGCTCGAATTTGTTTATCGCCGTTTTGCGTGATTGCTCATCGACAAAAAGAGGTAACACAGACTCCTTTAGGATTACGTGTTTATTGCTTTGGTCTGAATCGGCATAAGAAGAATCAGTATTCTGGGCTATATAGGCCACGCCCTGACCGCCCGCTGCCAGGGTGTTCTTTATTATGTAGCGACCTTCTTCAAGTGTGTGTCCGCACTCAAGTGGTGTGAGTATTTCTCTTTTAGGTGGGATAGCCAGAGAGGACAACCATAGTTGGGTAAAGGTCGTCTCTGGTGCATCACTTAGTCTGGCTTCTATAGCCGGATCTCGTGATACATCTGGTATGTGCTTCTGAATAGCCTTGAAAAGATCCGCTCTGCTGTCACCACTGCGTAACGCGCTGAGCATTATAGATAAGGGGGGGTGGCCTGCCGCTTTGTGATTGAAGTTGACTTCCCCTGTTTTCGCAAGCAACGAAACATTTGCAATATCTGACCAGAGAATTTTTTCGACGACAAATTCCGTAATCCCACAGTCAAAAATTTTGGCAACGCCTCTTTGATCCAATATAACTCTATTTGGTCTGAGCAACATACTCCACAGCCAGAGTATTGTCCCTATGGCGGCTGCCAGAATAAATAATTGTCCACAAATGTCTCTGGCCAGAAATGTCACGAAAAGGCCAGCGGGCATTACAGCCAGTCCAACTAAGCCAGTGACGATAACGATGAGTATATTGGAAAACAGCTTGAAGTACGCTGAAAACGGATTGAGCGTGTCAAATGCTTCGCACAGTGCGCAAAGCCCCAGAGAGGACCAGCCAAATGCCCACATTGACCAAAAGGTGCGCTCACTATCTTTGATGGCTTCGATTGTGCGTCGCATCATCATATGGGTAGAGTATTTTAGTTTGATACTTCCATCAGTATTACTCTGCCTCTTTAGCTTGACCAACTCAGTAGTAAGTCCCTGACCGTTTTGTAGGTTTGGTAACTTTTTGAGCAGATTTAGCAGTATGTCGATATTTGTTTGATCAAGATTGTTTAGAGGAGTTGTTACGACTTTGCGACCGCTACCAATAGTTATGCAGTTTTGCTGGGGAATTAAGCTGATTTTGTGAATGTTGGCTAAATAAGTTTGATGAGTTGCCTTCCTTCCATTATGTGAATAAATTCGAACCGTGATAATTTTGCTCAGCAGGTGCCAGAGCGTTATGGCTGCTAGCAGGCTGGGAATGCATAGCAAAAGTTTCAGAAGACTTGAGTATTTGACGGGAGAACTAGGGCCGTCACCAAAAAGCCAACATGGTAAAAGTATCAAATACAAAGGCGCTGTAAATGCCAAAATCCTCAAGGCGATTCTGCCTTTAGGACCATTGAGGTTAAGTGTGTATTGGATTGGTTCTTTTGCCATTTTGACTTTTGTCTGGTTTTTTATATCTTTCCCTGTCTACTATCTTGCTATGCGTCTGTATCCAGCTGCATTTTATTTGCGTAAAGTCAGGTAAATTTGTTGCCATGGCGATATAGAAATAGTCGGCTTAAAGCCGACCTGCCGCATATCAGTCGGGCGGTCAAACTACACCCATTGTCTATAAAGTGCCGAGCGGTGGCTCTTTTGCGCCCTCTGGTATGAGTCAAATGCGCTTGCAATGGCGCTTTGAAATGGTTAATGTGTGGTTTTGTACGCTCTCAGTGGAGATATCCTAAGTGGTAGTGAAAGAAATAGCCTGGACTATCGGCGGCTCTGATTGCTCATCTGGTCGCGGTATCCAGACCGACCTCAAAGCTATGACTGGACTTGCTGTCCATGGATGTACAGTGGTAACAGCCATCAAAGCTGGTAATACTCTGTCGACTAGCGTTGTCGAGTCCGTCTCCATCCCCGCTTTGAGAGCACAGCTGCACAGTCTGGCGGATGACCTTACCCCAAAAGCTACCAAAGTTGGCTATCTTGCCTCCACCAAGCAAATTCAGACTATTGTTGAGTTTTTTGAGGCAAATAAGCCGCACTTCCTCATTTATGACCCGGACTTTAGTGAGTTGCCCTCCGCTGAGGTGCCTACCTATACTCCAGACCTTTTGACGAGTGGGAGCGGTAACGAGACTCTTGGCGCTCTGGCGCAAAGTCCACTAGATGAATTTATGCGGGCTGTACGCGAACAGCTGCTGCCAGCCTGTCATCTACTCACTGTTGATTTGCAAGAAGCCCTGACACTACTAGCAATACCAGCGGAGCAGTGTCCAGTATTTGAGGACCGCGGCGCGCTCGATACTTTTGTCGAAGAAATCGGACTCAAGCTCGTGGCTATGGGTCCAAAAGCTGTTGTGATAAAAGGCGGGGAGCGCAAAGGCTCCTTTTGTCAGGATTATTTTACCAATGGTATGACCGGACTATGGCTCAACAGCCTCAAGCGCACAACTCAGAGCATCCTCGGCACTGGCGACACTCTGTCTGCCTCTATTGCTGCTGCTATTGCCTCAGGCAATAACATCCTCGATAGTCTAGTTATGGCTAAATCCTATGTCAATCAGACTCTGGACCAGGCTCCTCACATCGGTCGCGGTACTGGACCACTCGGTCATGCTAGCTGGACCAGTGAGCAATCTACTCTACCCTGGCTCACTCTCACTGCCGAAGAAGGTCGTCACCGTCTGACCTTTAAGCCTGCCAACAATATTGGTTTTTATCCAATAGTTGATAGTGCCGAGATGGTGTCGCAAATGGTATCAAGTGGAGTCAAGCATGTGCAGCTCAGGCTCAAGGGCTTGAGTGCCACAGTATTAGCTGAGCAAATTGAAGAAGCTGCCCGCATATGTCGGCAAGCTGGTGCAGAACTCTTTGTTAACGACTATAGCGACCTTGCCATCAAATACGGTGCACAGGGTGTGCATCTGGGGCAGGCTGATCTTGTCTCTGCTGATCTCAACCGTGTCGCTGAAGCCGGTCTCAAACTCGGCATCACTGCCAAGTCTTACTGGGAAATGGCACGAGCTCTAGCCTTTAAGCCTTCGTATATTACTGTCGGACCGATTTTTAACGACGATGCTCCAGATCAAGAAGCGCACCATGGACTCTCTCAGCTGATTCGCTGGCGCAAAGTGTTGGACTTCCCTCTAGTGGCAGCTGGTGGCATAGTCTATGAGAATGCCCAGGGTGTCCTTGCTACCGGTATTGATAGCATTGCTGTGCATCGCGACTTGAGTAATCAGACCGACCTGCCTCTAAGACTAGAAAAGTGGCTCAGACTATTTGAACGTCGTGGAGTGCCTTCTGGAATAGACCGCAGCTTTGATGCCTCAGTCAAATTTGACAATGAGCGTCCGCGCATTTTGCACAATGCCTCCTCCGACTCTCCGCAGTCAGAAGGTCTAAACGCCGTTTAAATCGCTGGTAGCGCCGGTTCAAGCACCGGTCTAAGCACCGGTTCAAGCACCGGTTCATGTACTGGTCTAAGCACCGCTCTTGGCGCCGGTCTAAGCGCTTGTTCAGGCAGTGATCTGAGCAAGCCAAATTGTGCTGATTTTGTCAAAGAAAAATAGAAATGGAAACAGTTACCATTGGCTATATTTTCTTTGTAAAGGCTGATTGGGAGCCGTTTTGCAAATATTTTAAAAGGGGCATATTATAAGTATGGTCTTGTCCGTCGCGTGGTGTACCAGGTGCAAAAGGCAAAGTCTATACTCCAATCTCTTTATGGCGCTTTTGCAGCGGGGCTATTGCTGACCTGTGCAGTCGGTCCTACGGCTTTTGCTCATGCTCACGAGATGGAGTCGAGCTTTACTCCTCAGTCAGCGCCAAGACCGCTCAAGCTCGACGAGGAGAGCGTCCGTGCCGCCGGCATAAAACTAGCTGTTGTCGCTACTGGGGAGCTATCGCCAGTGCTCAAAGCAAGTGGTGAGGCCCAGGCTGATCAGACTAAAGCATTTAAGGTCAATCCTCCGGTATCAGGAGTGGTGCAGTCTGTCCTGGTCAAACAGGGCGATCAGGTGCAAAAGGGACAGACTCTCGCTGTTGTGGTTAGCAGTGAGGCTGCATCTTTACTCAGTCGTTTGCTTGGTGAGAGAGCCAAGCTCAATGCTGATATCGCTCGTGCTACCACCCAGATTGGCAGTGATATCAAGCTCGCAGACAATGATATGCAGCTAGCTGAGGCCAATCTACAAAGACAGCAAGAGCTTTTTAAAGAGGGCATAGCAGCCCAAAAGGATTTTAGTCTAGCTACCAGTGCCGCCACTTCTAACCGAGTCAAGCTGGCCACACTCAAGCAACGCCTCAGCCAGGAAGTGGCTTTGCTCAACCGCGAGATGGCCGTCACTACCGACAATTATCGAGAGCAATTGATGGTCATGGGTTTGCCCTCATATACTATAGATAGTGCTATCAAAACAGGGCAAGTCAAAGCCTCTTTGCCAATTTTAGCCCCGGTCTCTGGCACAGTAACTGCGCGCGATATCACTCTTGGTGAGCGTGTCGATACTACTAAAGAGGTCTTTGCCATCGTCAATTTAGATCCGATTTGGGTCATGGTTGACGTCTATCAAGAGCAGATCTCTTATGTCAAAATGGGTCAGTCTGTCAGTATCGTCACACCCTCTGGTGATAAAGTGACCGGGCGGATATCGTCTCTGGGCTCAGTGGTCGACCCCAACACCCGCACTATCCATGTACGCATTATCGTCGATAACAAAGGCGGCATCGTTAAGCCTGGTATGTTTGTGCAAGCTGAGATTGCCATGCCTGCGGCTAGCGCCCATAACCATTTTGCTCAAGGCCGTCCTGGTAATAGTCATCTCAGTAGCTCTGAGTCGGAGCATGACGATTTTGTCGTGCCTGATGCTGCTATCCAGCGTGATGGCAATGCTAGTTATGTTTATCTCTCCCGAGATGGCTCTTACATACCGCAGTCAGTCAAAGTGGTGGCAAGCTTTAACGGACAAACCCAGATAGAGGGACCACTCAATCCCGGCGATCTGATCGTGGCTAGTGGGGCTGCTCAACTTAAAAACCAGACTGCTATCAATGAGAGCTTTGATGAGCATCAAGGCGAAAACCACGAAGATCATAAAAAACACAGCGAAGGAACCCCCGAAAGTGAAAATGCCAGGTTGTTGACTGCGTTTTTGGGTGGTATGGCGCTGGTGGTTGTGGTGCTAGGGGCAGTGGCACTGTGGCGTCGTCGTCTGACTGCAAAGGTCTAATATGCTCAATGGTTTGATCAAATGGTCAATAACCAATCGCTATGCTGTTATCTTTATGGCTTTACTCTGGCTGGGTTATGGTTTGTATCAGGCCCGTCAGTCTACTGTGGACGTGTTTCCTGATTTTGCTCCCATCCAGGTCACAGTATTGACCGAGGCCCCAGGATTTGCACCAGAAGAAGTAGAGTCCCTGGTGACTAGACCTCTTGAAGCTGGTCTTAATGGTACAGCACAGGTCAAAGTGGTGCGGTCGGTTTCGACAGCCGGGCTTTCGGTCATTAACATCAACTTTGAAGATAACACCAATGTTTTTACCGCCAGACAATTAGTCATGGAAAAACTGCAGTCTTCTTCTTCTCAGTTGCCAGCCGAGGCTAAGACACCAACACTGGCACCGATTACTTCGGCCACTGGTGACATCCTCAAAATTGGTCTGATATCCACGGGCAAAACGTCTTTGATGGACTTGCGTACACTGGCTGATTGGACAATAAAACTAAGACTAAAGGCACTCTCTGGAGTCGCTAACGTGGTGGTGATAGGCGGTGACACCAGGCAGTATCAAATCCAGGTCCAACCTGAAAAGCTCAAGCAGTACGGTGTCACTCTTGCTCAGGTGGTGGAAGCCACTGGTGACAGTAACGTAAACGCACCTGGTGGCGTGTTGCGTGGACCCGAGAGCGAGCTTATGATCCGCGGCCTCGGTCGGGTATCGAGCGTGGAAGACATCGCTCAGTCTGTCATTGTCGCGCGGGCAGGGTCGCCTGTTTTGCTCGGCAATGTAGCTGATATCAAAATTGCTCCAGAGTTTAAATTGGGTGACGCTATTGTTAATGGTCAGCCTGGAGTGGTACTTACTGTAATCAAGCAGCCCTGGGCTGGTACCACAGATACCACTGACCGTATTGAGCGCTCGCTAGCACAACTCAAGAGCGCATTACCGGCTGATGTCCAGATGATTACGACATTTAGGCAATCAGACTTTATCGAGGTTGCCATCAAAAATGTCGGCGAGGCCATACTGATAGGCGGAGTGCTAGTGGTCTTTGTCCTGTTGCTCTTTTTGCAAAACTGGCGAGCAGCACTTATATCACTGGTGGCAATACCGCTATCTCTTATCACAGCTGTGGTCTTCTTAAAATTGCAGGGGCTGACTATCAATACTATGACCCTTGGTGGTCTGGCGATTGCTATCGGCGAGACTGTGGACGATGCCATTATCGATGTCGAAAACATCGTCCACCGGCTCAGGGATAATAAAATCTTGGGCTATCCTAAGTCCAGCTTTAGAGTCGTTTTTGACGCATCCAGCGAGGTGCGCGGCTCAGTTGTTTATGCTACGTTGATTGTGGCTCTGGTGTTTTTGCCAGTCGTCTTTTTAAATGGTCTTGAGGGGCGTATATTTAGCCCTCTGGCTGTCTCATATATGAGTGCACTGATGGCGTCACTGGTGGTGGCTCTGACTGTCACTCCTGCGCTTAGTTACATGCTCTTGCGTAGCTCCAGTCAATCCACAGAGACCGCCTTTGTGCTCTGGCTCAAAGGGCTCTATCGCCCGCTTTTGCAGTCGGCACTTAATGCTCCGCGCGTAGTCCTGGGTATGGCTGTGACATTTTTTGTGTTGGCGCTGACTCCGTTACTTGTGGTTGGTACCGAGTTTTTGCCATCGTTTGATGAAAATAACGTGATTGTGGTGACCAATAGTTTGCCTGGTACCAGTCTTAGTACCACTACTAATATGGGTAAAGAGCTTATCGATCATTTTGTCCATAAGCATGGTGTCATGGCCGGTGATCAGCGTGCTGGTCGGGCTCAGGGCGGAGAGGACTATGGCGCTGGCAACTTTAGTGAGTTTGACTTCAGACTCAAGCCTAATACCAATAAAAAGGACACTCTCTATCATATCCGTCATGAGTTTGCTCATGTGCCCGGGCTGATATCCGATATGGGCTCGTATTTACAGCATCGGATGGACCATGCTATCTCGGGTGTTAATGCCGCTATAGCCGTCAAAGTTTTTGGCGATGACCTCGATACACTCTATAGCAAGGCTAGTGAAATCGAAAAGGTCATCAAAACAGTGCGAGGCGCTGTGGATGTGCACTCAGAACAAATTGTGCCAGCTCCTCAGATATCAATTAAGATAGACCGCACTATGGCTGCTCGCTACGGTCTGTCTGCTGGTAAACTCGCCCGCACTCTGGAGACAGCCTTTAAGGGGTCGGTAGTATCCCAGGTGGTAGAGGGGCAGAGAGCATTTGATGTTTGCGTACTCTATGGTGAGAAGTATCGCAATAATATAGAGGTAATTCGCTCTACTCTTATCGATACTCCTGGTGGTGCCACAATACCGCTCAGTGCTGTTGCAAGAGTGGAGACGAGTACTGGTCCCAGCTCAATCAATCACGAGAACACAAGCCGCCGAGTCGTAGTCCAGGCTAACGTCGCCGGACGCGACCTGGGCGGTACAATCAAAGATATACGAGAAAAAATCAGCCGCGAAGTCAAACTGCCAGAAGGATACTATGTGGTCTATGGTGGTCAGTTTGAAGCACAAGAAGAAGCAACCACCAGGCTCTTTTGGTTGGGGCTTTTGGCTCTTGTTGGCATGACTGTCTTATTAGCATTGGCTTTTAAGTCTATGCGAGCTGCGGTACTGATTATGTCCAATCTACCGCTTGCCCTGGCTGGTGGCATAGTTGCAGTACTTTTGTCTGGTGCTGTCATGTCTGTGGGATCTCTTGTGGGTTTTGTCACTCTGTTTGGTATCAGCACTCGCAATGGCATTATGCTGGTGACCCACTTTAATCAACTCCTGCAGAGTAATGATAGTCTCGATGACATCATCATCAAAAGCTGTATGGATAGACTCAGCCCGGTACTTATGACTGCACTTACTGCTAGTTGTGGCGTATTACCCATCGCTATCCTGGGAGGCGCTGGACGTGAGCTGGAGCAGCCTCTGGCAGTAGTTATAGTGGGTGGGATGGTTAGCTCCACCTGTCTAACACTATTTGTAATACCGGCCTTGCTCAGACTCTATGGTGCTGACCTGTCGCCTATAAAACGGACTCCGTCGGGTAGCGAGTTTGTGATGCAGTAATTGTCCTAAAGCTCTTCGCCGGGGCTTGCTTTTTTGGGTAGCAATATAAGTAGTTTGCCGTCTTTGATAGAGGCCCTTGCGTGCTTGCTCTCTACTGGATAGGCGAGACTAAATGTGCGTTGAAATGAGCCGAAGCTATGTTCTGTAACTAGTTGTCCGTTGCGAGCTGGATCGTTTTTTGCACTGTTATTTTGTCTGTGACCTTTGATAGACATTTCTTGATCTGTGATATTTACGTCAATATCTGTCGAGTCCATCTTTTCAATCTGTGCTTCTATTTTGATTTGAGATGGTTCTTCGGTGGTGGTCAGTAACAGCATTTGACCATCATCGACCTTGCCTTTGCTATTTATGATAGGCTCGCTAGTTATCGTTGAGCTAACACCGCCACTATTGAGATGGACAGAGATTACTTTTGTCGCTTTTGCTTTAGTACCATCAGCTAGCGCTTGTTGGGGCAAAAACAATGCACCGTTCAAGATGGCAGCCATGATTGATATTTTCGCGAGTTTTATGGCGTTCATTTCCAGCGCACACTATTCATTGACTGGGTGGCTATCGATAAAAATTTGTCATACATATCTGGATCGGCTCTGTAGAGTAGCTCTACCATCCTGGTGCCATTCATGCTTGTATCAACAAAATAGCCGCAGCATTTTTCACCGTCATCAAAGGCATCGTCTCCGGGCGGTGCGCTGCCTTCAATGTATATGGCGCGACGTCCATGTAGATTGAGTGTCTGGCATTTATCGAGTTTAATTGGCTCTTTACTTTTGGAGTTGTAGGCACTGAGCAACTCGGGAATGCTGTCTTTTTCTTTTTGAGTCAGAGCATGATCTGCACTTTTCAAAATTTCTTGACGTGCTTTGATTTCTGCTGCAGTGGGTACTGCACCGACTACTTTGTATTCGCGCACAAAGTAATCCACGATAGATCTCATCTCTTTGGCTGGTTTTAAGCGTTGCGAAATGCAACCCGGTCCGCTCCATAGCGGTGCCACATACCAGCCAGTTGGTACAGCTATTTGCTGGATGTCGCTAAATGATTTAAGCCATAAGCCCTTTGCTTGTGCCTCTGCCGCTGCCGGCACTACAGCTGCTTTGCCTGGGGTCGTCGATGGTTTGGCTGTACGGGGCTGAGCAAAAGCAGAGTTTACTGTTAGCAGTGCAACTACTGTCCACGTAAATGTGGTTGCAAGGGGGCGGCTGATTTGTAGCCCTTGAAAACGCTGCTTGTTAGCGGCGCTTGCTGTGCGGTGCTGCTCTGTCATCGTTTTACTCCTCGGCTAACAACGTGCCATTGCCCATTATAAAACTCCCGTCGATAACAAAGTTGATTTTGCACTTTATAATAGCCAGGTCAACCAATTTATAATGATCTCGGCGTTCTCAATTGTGAGCACAGCCATTGCTAAGATCATGATTTTAGGTATAAATGAGGAACTCGATATGCCCTTGCATTACATCAATGGTAAGTTAACCGCTGGTAGTGGCAAGGCCACTATCGATGTTATTAACCCTGCCACCGAAGAAGTAATTGATCACGTGCCCAGCGGCACTGCTGCGGATGTGGAAGACGTTGTGGCCGCAGCAAACTCTGCCTTTGCTCACTGGCGCCGGGAGCCTGCTAATCGCCGGGCGCAGCTCATGCATGAATGTGCCGCCAAGATGCGCGCTCACAAAGAGCACATTGTCAATTTACTGACACTGGAGCAAGGTAAGCCAGTACCAGAAAATGAGGAAGAGTTTGAATGGTTGGTCAATACCTTTGACTATTACGCTGAGCTTGGTCGGCACGAGCGTGGTCGGGTGTTGCCCTCCGGCGAGTATTCACAGCTCAATCTGGTGCTAAAAGAGCCTTATGGTGTGGTTGCCTGTATCATTCCCTGGAATTATCCACTGCTTTTAATGGCCTGGAAAGTCGCTCCAGCACTTGCTGCCGGTAACACTGTGATCATCAAGCCCAGTGAGCTTACACCACTTACTACTATGTATTTGGCTGAGCATTGTTTTGATGACTTCCCTCCTGGTGTAATCAATGTAATCAATGGTTATGGACTGGAAGTAGCTGAGCCTATGGTCAAACACAAGGATGTGCCAGTCATTGCCTTTACCGGTAGCCTGGCTACTGGTCAGAGGATTGCATCGATTGCCGCTCCAATGATGAAGAAGCTCCATCTGGAGCTGGGGGGCAAAGATGCTTTTGTTATCTGCGAGGATGCCGATCCTGAGATCGCTGCTCGCGCGCTGGCTTATGCTGCTCTTACCAATGCCGGTCAGGTTTGTACTAGCTCCGAGCGTGTTTATATACCGCGCACCAAGGCAGCAAAGTTTACTGAGGC
>Ga0075158_10002801_pt1 | contig 12538 bp, 19 predicted proteins | sample JI91814BDNA_FD_70968 | JGI IMG/M metagenome (GOLD analysis project Ga0075158, IMG submission 70968) | Wastewater effluent complex algal communities from Wisconsin, to seasonally profile nutrient transformation and Carbon sequestration -... | ecosystem: Engineered > WWTP > Effluent > Algae... | reverse complement strand
GACACAACCACAGTATTGGTGGGATCACCCTGAGCAGGCTCCACATCGTAGCCAGCCTTCTCTAGCATCTTCACCATAGGGTTATGCACAGAGAACCGAACACGACGGGTATACCAGCCAGCAGCCGTAGGCCAATGGACACCGGGTGTCACGCCAGCGACAATGGAGACAGTGCCAGAAGGCTTGATGGAAGTCTTCTTGATGGACTCACGCACAGCAAGCCACTCGCTGTACTTCTCATCGCGGTGAACGATGAACTGATAGCCCTCATCTGTCCACGTCCGAAGCTCGGAGAACCCACGGGATTCCACGAACTCAGCCAGACCCGACATCGAACACCCGATACGCCGGTTACGAGCCATGACCTCATTGGACTCAGGCCACTTGGTAGGCATCAGCGTTACAGCCTTACCATATAGGTAAGCGTGCTTCAGCGTCTCCCTGAAATCGTCATAATCGTCGTGTTTGCTCGGGAAAGTCTCGACCAGCGTACAAAGCTCCATGTGCTCAAGGGTCTGCTCAAGACACGGGTTGCCGCCAGAGGCGCGGCGATCCTTGTAATTGGGAGGATCGACCAAACGGCCATAATCCTGAGCGAGTCCCAGCCACATGAACCCCGGCTCACCACCTGATTCGATGATGGACCTAACCATGTCTGAGTAATCATCGCCCTGATCCACGAAGACTGAGTTATTAGAGTTCCAAGCCCAGCCAGACTGAGGATCGGTACGCTCAGCGTTCTCGGGAAGGTTCCAGTTCTTGATGTTAACATAGTCTGAGTCAGAGGGAAGACCAAAGCAAATCTGAGCTGAGCGTCTAGCACCACCAGCGACTACTGCCTTACCAATCTTGTTCATGATGTCAACAATGTCACGGGAAGTAAGTGCGTCCCCACTTCTCTTATCTAGCTGAGAACGAAGAGACTCGTGAAGCTCCCGCAATGGATCTGGCCCCGACGCCCGCCCTCCGAATCTAACCAACGGGGTCCCAGAAGGTCTAATCCCACTATAATCAAACTCCACCACAGGCCGACTCTTGAACACATAGCTCTCAATAAGCTTACCGACCGACTCAGCCCACCCCTCGCGATTATCAGGCACTACAAACAGCTCAGTCTTATCCTCTACGGGTTCCAGTAGAGAGAGCTTTCCTGCTCCCTTAGTGTCAAAGCCACAGTTATGGACTGAGATGCCGTTAGCGTCAAACTCTTCGACTGTAGGAACAGTCATATCATAAGTGTTGACGACTGCATGAGTCGTAACAGACAGAACTCTTGCATCTAGACGAGAGTGGTAGAAGTTGTCGGAGTTGAATGACATCAACATATCAAGCTTAGCTCCCGGCGAGAAACTCACCTTGTCACGAAATGTAAGAACTGCATCTCGTGAAATGCTGAGCGTCCATGCCCTATTCGAAATAGTTGGCCTACCAGCGATAAGAGACGCTTCAGCCTCAGCTCTCTTGATAGAAATAGAAGACTTAATCCCTAGCCGCAATAGCATTCGTTGAACCATCTGTAACGTAGTTAGATTGCTCTGAGAGAGTCCTATTGTTCTGCCCTTGGCCCCTCCGTCAACAACGTGACCATCAGCGTCAAACAGCCCTCTAAGGAAGCCCAGCGAGAACTCAGAAGAAGCCTCTTCCACTGAAGGGCGGGCTTGTTTGGGCGTGTGATCCAAATAATTGTCAATCCAAGTGCCAAGGCTCAAAACTTCGCAATCTTTGGTTTTTGCTCTCCAACCACCAGCATTACTTCGGCGCATCTGGGGTTCAAGAGAGTTCAGGCATTGAGCTTTAATACCTTCATAGGAATTATCGTTATGATAAGCCGCAGCAACCCAAGTGTTAGTTTCCTTCCAACCATCACCAAGGCAAACCCCAACCAAATACCCTTCATTGAATGATCCGCCAGTGCCAAGCCATGAATGATCTGAGGGGGAGTTTAGTACAATCAAATGATCTGACGTAAGGTTTTGAGCTTCGACCCACTCAAAGTGGGAGACAATGCGGTTATTCGTAGTTCGACTATATGTAACGGTGTTGATGCGGTGATCAGGCGTACAAACAACCTCATAACCTTCAACTGTGGAGACTTTTACAGTTTCCTTCTCGCCCGTGGGCCAAGCCCCAAGAGGTGCGGGTTCCTTGCTGTCACCAACCATTACATTAGTTTCGGTGGTGATTGTCTCAATCTTCCGCGGACCGTCAGCAGTCGTAATCCATGAGCCTTCGGCAATACAGCCAATTCCCCACATAGACATCTCCATCATCCTGACAAAGGGGAGGGTTGCTTCTGCTACTGAATGGTTGGACAACTTGTCGGTAGAAATGAAGGCGCAATTTTGCAAACTAGCGGAATTCTGCTCTACATGGACAATGGGTCGTCCCATGTGCTGTAGACCGCGGCCCGGTGGGAGCCACTTGAAGGTGAACATGCGCTCATAAGCGTCCTTGGCTGAGGCCAGAGCCTTGAAGTCATTCCAAGGGGTTCTGTTCTGCTTACAGTGATCCTTCAAGATGCTGTAGTACCCCTCTACGCACCTCCGGCAAGTCTCATACCAATGTTCCTTGGTACCGTCTTCCTTCAGTGCCGAATACTTGTCTACATAGATGAGTTCAGAGAGGAAGAGGGGGTTCTTCTTGTTATTGTTGATCGGGAAGGCCCAGTCTGGTTGCTTCGTTACATACTCTTCGATGAAGGTGTCAGGTAGTTTGAAGGAAAGGAAGTCTTCCATTGTTGCTCCGATTTATGGCCGTAGAAACAGTAACGGCAAAGAGAGGTTTGATTTTAAGAGAGGTCAGAAGAACTGTTACCTGTCTTCTGTAGGTAGTCTGCGGCAGCTTTTAAGGCACTAGCTCAACCGATCGTCTATCAACACAACGCGCACAGCGACTCTTGTTGCCGACTCTAAATCTATCTGGATCGGAGGTTCCGCATGTTTTGCAGAGCATGGCGCAATTTTAGCGGAGCTATCTTTCGAAAAGACTTAATTGGCGGGGTGGAAACCAGCAGCGGGGACAACGCGCATCCGCAGGTACCTGTCACACGTTGGATGGCCGGGACCCCCACAGCCAACGTACTTCCAGTCAGACCACATAGCTCTGTACCCAAGCTGAACCAGTAAAGCGTCAGCGCGCTCTGTACGGCCTGTACCGGGGAAGGTGAAGACCTTACCGTCTACTTCAAGCAGAGTTATAGGATTCCCAGAGAAGTCATCCCGCGAGTCACGCAGCGTGGCAATCATCAGTCACTCCACAACACAGCATCTAGGGCGAACAAAGCATCCCGAGCAGCGACAAACAGCAGCCAGACATCCTCAGGCATCTCGTCTTCGTCAGTATGCTTAAGAGTGGAATAAAAGTCATTCAGAGACTCTATGTTACAGTAATGCTGCTTAAAGTTTTCTAGTAGTTCTTCTGTTTCAGTCATGCCACAGTCTCCATACGAGCGATTCCATCAGGGAACTGAAGGACACAGTTCTCGGCGGCTTCAATGTTATCGAAGATGTACTTAGTCTCATAGCCAAAGGGGCCAGTTACAATAATGTTGTAGACTTCTCGACCCGGCTTGGGGATCTTATTCCATGTACCATCGACGTACTCATATAGAGCATACTCATCAGTCCAGTAGAGGTCAGCGGGTCTGCGCTGGATAAAGTTCTGTAAGTCTTGAAAGTATGCGGAGACAATTTCAGTGTCAATGTGGACAATCGCGTACTTATACATTTTCGGGCCTCATATCAAATACAGCAGCATCAATGTGGTCAAATAGCTTATCTATCGCATCATCGCGATCAGCGGCGGAATCATACACACGAGACAGAAGCCGATTGTCAGTGAACCCATAAACTGAAAAGGTATAGACCGTAGCTTCTGCTGAATCGCTCCAGTAATGATGTCTCCTTACAGAGCAAATCTGATCAGCTCGTACAATCTCTCTGCCAAAGTCAATATACATCAGTAGCCCTCATCATCGTAGCGGCGACCACATGATTCACAAAGCTCTCCGTCAATCTCAAACATATCCCGCTGAGATTCCTCAACCTCTTCTTCTGTAGCTGGACGTGAGCCGGAAAGCAGCAAGCGGCCATTTACGGGATCAAGCTGAATGACAGCATGTTCAGTGGTTGCGAAGAAATCGCACTGATACCGGAAGTTCTGCAAATCAGCAACCACTGTATCTAGAGATACCTTCTCAGATCGTGTGCCCAGCATTATCTCGTCATGAATGTTAACTCTCATAGTGGTGGTAAGCACCCTTTCCATAAAACGTCTAAAGCATTCGTATGGATCTGACAAGCTCTAGATTCAGTGACTGACATCAGATCACCGATCTCACGCAAAGATAGATCCTGAACATAGTATAAGGCTAATACTGTGCTAGCCTCATGAGACAACACACCGATAGCTGTAAGCAGCTTCTCGCGAAGCTCCAAGTAATCATCACCAACAGTGAGTGAGTTATCGGGAATCAAATCAGATAGACTGAACTTAGAACCATCTACAGATACTAGGTCGTCCAAATTGGAAACGATCGCTGAAGAAGTCTCGCCAGTCACCTGATAAATCTCCGATGAATCCCAACCCAACAGGGTTGCAATCTCGTCCACTGAAGGATCTCGTTCTAATTCTACCTGAAGCCGATGCTTCGCCAACTCAATCTCTTTAGCCTTGGATCTGAGAGAACGTGGTGCCCAATCCGCGACCCGTAGCTTGTCGAGGATTTCCCCGCGAACTCTGAATGCAGCGTATGTTTCGAACTTGTATCCGTACGAGTTATCGAACTTATGGATAGCGTCTATTAGTCCAAAGTAACCGTCTGAGATAAGATCATCTAGCTCTATATGCCTAGGTAGCTGCTTATGAATAGAATAGGCGTTAGACTTAACAAGATGGTCGTACGCGAGTATAAGATCGTTCATGTTTGAACCATCTTTATTGTACTGATCCCATAAGTCTTGTTTGGTCACTATTCCGCTTTCAGACAATACACAAGCCCAATTGGTTGAAACGCTTACTACTCAGTAAACATTTCAAATACAGAAGTAAAATTCCAATTATGTTCTTCCAACAACTTGATACACTCTAAGTCTGAATAAGTATGATCAGCAAATATTGCACTCAACAGCTTCACACTACTAATGTCTATCAATTGTTCTTGACTAAGATACAAAAGAATCTTCTTTCAGCCACATACTGTATGTAGCGATGTGGGTGAGTGGGTTAGACCGCGACTGCTTGAGCTTAACACGCGTTTCTGAGTAACCAGAACAAAATCTCTTCTTCAGCCAGAACGTTGGTTTTGCAGGGGAGAAGCGATCTGAGCGCGGATGAATTCGCGAAGTAAGGAGCTACGTTTAGAGACTACTGGAATCAGCAAAGGAAGCGACGGCCGCGACGTGTCAAGGGCCGCGAAACACTCCGTTATGTTCCACGCAAAACCGTTAAAGATACAATACGACGGTCGCCAACGGAGAAACTATGTCGAAACCAAAAGGTGTGGCAGATCACCCAGCTAAGGATCAGATGGAGGCCATCTGGCGCGACGGTGGACGAGCGAAGGAAATCATCGCCTACCTAGAAGAAGCTGGTCTGCCCGTAGTTAAAGAACAGACGTTAGCCAGATATGGTCAGCGTTACTGGTCTGAGAAGATTAAGCTGACCACGGATGGTCACAACATCGACGCGCTTGATCAGCTACTCGACCAGATCGAAGAAGCCGAACTCGGCACGATCACCAAAATTGGTATCAGCCGCAAGCGGTATCCCGGCTGGGAGAAAGAAGATGGTATTTCGATCCCAGTCGAAAAGGAATCCATCTCCCAGTCCGTTGAGGTCGTTCCGAACAGGTTCAGGACGCCCAACAAAGCCGACATCGGAAATATCACAGTCAACCTCGTTAAAGAGAAGCGAGAGACTAAATCCACAGGGTTGAAGCTCGCCTATGTGATCCCTGATGAGCAGATCGGCTACCACGTCGGTCGGGACGGCGAACACACCACCACGCACGACGAAGCGGCGATTTCGGTGGCCCACCAGATCCTCGGGTACGCCGAACAGAGGTTCGGGGTTGATCTTGTGGTTAATTTGGGCGACAATCTCGATCTGCCGGGATTTTCGACCCACAGATCAGCGCCCGGTTTCACCGGCCCAGCAGCCACACAGTTGGCTGTCGACCGCTACGGAACCGAGGTTGCGACACAAAGGAAACTTGCGCCTGATGCCCAAATTGTTGCATTCAACGGTAACCATGAGAACAGGCTCAACAACACAATTGTGGACAAGCTCCCGGCACTCCACGGCATCAGCAAGGCCAATGACAGAACCCCCCTACTGTCAGTTGCCAACCTATGCCGATTCGATGAGTTCGGAATTGAATCCATCGACACCTATCCTGACGGCGTGTTCTGGGCTAATGACTACCTTAAGTTCGTCCACGGACACACCGCCTCATCTGTTCTAGGCGCTACATCAGCCAAGATGCTGGGCACCAACCGGGTATCCACAGTCTTCGGCCACATCCATCGTCAAGAACTGCTACGCAGCCGTGTAGAGGATTCTCGTAGAGGCAGACAGATTTTCGCTGGCTCTCCCGGTTGCCTATGTCGTATCGACGGAGTTCTACCATCAGGCCAAACAGGCATTAGATCCAATGGGGGACAGGCCGGTATTAAGCAAGAACGCTGGCAGCACGGCGTTTTCCTCATCTGGTACAACGATGAGGGATTTGCCTCACCTGAGCCAGTTTTTATTGACAATGGTTACGCCGTTTATGATGGTAAGGAATTCATTGCAACAGTCACACCGAACGGTGACCCTGTTGACTAGAAAGGTGTCCGCTATGAGTGAATCCGCTGAAAGTCAGGATGATGTCGTTGACATTGGCGACAACCTGCATATCATCACCATCATGTATGATACGACATCAGGGGACGTTCCGCAACTGGATCTTGGCGACTGCTCTCCGTGGATCGCTATGACCCTCTTGCAGACTGCAATGGATACAGTACAGCTTATGATTCCACCTGTGGACATTACATACAAAGGGCAGGTTGTTTGTCAATCAGAATTTCGCATCCTTGATGATGACGAAGATTGTTGATTTTACTGCGTTTCATCCGTTAGAATCTAAGTGTTCTACGAAAAATTAAGACGTATATCCCGTGACAACACAGGAAGCTAACCCGAGGTTCACTTGAAACAGAAACCAAAGGAACTGAGCAAATGGAGTTGTTCTGCCGAATGTATAAAGGTACACACTAAAAAGGGGACCGGAGTGATTTCCGGTCCCCTTTTGGTTATACGATGTGATTTCGTATCTCGTACAATGTCGGCAATCGCAAGCCCGAGGCTACCTCTAGTGAAGTGTCGCCGTTTAGCTTGAAGTCGTTCTGTTCATCAATGGCGTCAAGTTCCTCTTTGAAACCAGCAGTCAAATCAGCCATACAATCCAAACAAACGCCGGGTGTCTTAGACGGCTGGAAATCAATCTCTCCGCAGTTCAAGCAACACTCGTCTTCGTCTAAATAGTCTTCCCAATCCTTAGCCACAATGATCCTTTCAGGTCTTCGACACCTTCAGGTTTGATCTAGTGAGGGTGTCCGCTGGAGCTTCCAGCACATACGAAAATGGCAGAGGGCAGCACAGGGGCGTCTTGTCGCCAGCCTTGTACGTCCCAAACTTCAGTACCGAACCATCGGCTGAATACCAAGCTATGTCCAAATCCATTAACATAGCTTTCATTGTAAACGGAACCAGAGACGGTAGAGAATAAGCGAAGAGCATTCCATCAAGATCAATGAACGCAACCTCGGACAGTCCTCGTTGCCGTTCAATCTGAGAAATCGCTACATACACTTCAAGCTGTGAGCCATCTTGGAACTCAACGTCAATGACGTTACGGTTAGCGAAGTAACGCGCCGTACTACAGACAGCGTTCATCTTTTCGTACCATTCGTTCATACAAACCCTAACGTCTTAAGCAATCAACGAATATAGCTTCGCTCTTCCACCATTTCTGAAGGCGAGAGCGAAATTCGAATGTGCGGTCAGTGCTAAAACATTAGCGGGAAAGAACACGTCATAATTGAGCCGTGTCGTAGGCGAATAGCAGGCAACAAAGGTAAGATCCACTTCGTCGCATTCACAGGCTTTAGTTTGCTGCGGAGAGATGTCCATATCGCATCCGCACTTGAAACAGAAGAACTCAGTCTTTTTAGCAGTCATTTCACAGGTGATAGTTCGATGGCGTACTTAACGCCAGTGATAGGGTCAATAATTGCGTATGGCTTCTCTCTGACCAGAAACCGTGGGATGAACCCGACGTTGCGCTGGAAAGTAAGATTTGCTGAATACGAGATGGATTGAGCAATTAGCTGTTCACTCCAAACCAAGCCACCCTCAAACAGGCTAGCTGGGTGAAGCATATAGCTATCAGTTCTTTCATCTGTGGAATATTCAGTCATCAAAAGTGACTGACAGTATTCATCACACGATGGGCAGCCAAGATCAGCCGGATCAACAGACCGATACTTCTCCCATTCGGTGCCGCATTCCCAGCAGAAGAACTCGTATTTGCGCGTTTCAAACATAAGATAAAAACCTTTACGGTTAGACTAGTAAACCGTGAGCTTGAAAAAAGATAAATTCGGGTTCTAGCGGTGTGGAGGCCGGGTAAAGGAGTGGTGCCCGACGACACGTCCGGTGCAGTTGCAGTTTTCCCGAATAGTGGTACGATCCCCGTAGCCCGAAAGTCCGAACATCGGAAGGGGGGCATCGGGAGCCAGACAAGGTTGAAAGGAAAAACTGATGACCGCATACATGGGTCACACGGAACAGGAAAGGCAGCCACGCTCCACACAGGCTGAAATGGAATTCAGACGCCAGCATGTGATGGAAAGGTTGCAGGATGGTCCTAAGTCTTTGCAGGATCTTTTCGGAGACACTGAATGGACTTATGCTCAGGCTGTAATCACCTTGCGTAAGATGAAGGACGATAGAGAGATTTGCGTCATCCGCAAGGATGGTCGCGAGGTTATCTACGACCTTTACGAAAATGCCAATGTTCCGCCAATGGAAGTATCAAGAATCATCGAGACAATCGCTACAGGTGATACATGCGTTCATGTGGTAGGTGTGAACTTTGAAGATGGTCTATCCCTGGACCTTAAGCTTTCGACAGGTGAAATCTTTGAGGCTAGACTAGTAGCCTAATTACAACTACAGGTAGTACGAAAAAACCCCCCGCACTGTGCGGGGGGTTTTCTAGTTAGCCCTCAAACGGAGGTGGAACATCGTCATAAAATTCCGGTTCCGGTACAGCCGGTGGCTCTGGGGGGTCTGTCTTGGTAGTAGTGTTCTTAACAGCCAGACCGATGTTAAGAATAGCGACCACTAGACCGGACCACAGCGAAGCAGCGTTTTCCTCAAGCACACCGTAAAAGGTGAGAATCGGCATAGCTGCCAGAGAGATCCTATAGAAATAGGCCCTAGTAGCTTCATCTAACTTTACCATATGTGTTTCCTTTCTGAACGTACAGGTACAATATTAAATCGGCATATGTGTCGATGTAATGTACGACGAAAGGGTTCAGATGGAAACGTGGGGTTCGGAGTTTGTTGATGACGGCCAATTCGGCGCACCCTTTGAACCACTCACAGTAGTCGGCTCATTTCACCTATCAATCGACTTTCTAGACCAAGTAGTAGATCGGCGCTATCACAAAGAACTCATAGTGCGTGATGCTAGACGACTGGCTGAGTTAGAGGCCAACATTCGCCAGCATGGCATCTTAGAGCCGGGAATCCTGACCTATGACCACAGCCGCATTCGTCTTCAAGACGGCAATCACAGGTACATCTGTGCGGTGCGAATCGGCTTAGAGAAGTTTCCTGTCGAGCTACGCCGAGTCAGCCATATACAAGCTCCCGGTATTGCCATAGAAGCAGTTCTCCCCGACTTGCTCGGATTCCGGTACGGGGTTTAACTCTTTCCGCTGAACACGGTTGCTACAGTCACAGCACGTTCAACAGAAAGAGAACCATGAGCGCGCCTAAGAAAAAGGAAGCCCCATTCCAGCCAAGCGGCGAAACGCACCGCATCATCTCGCTGGGACAGGGAACGTGGGCTTATATCTTTGATCAGAACGGTAGGAAGCACCATGTGAAGCGCACGTCGCCTCTTATGGTAAAGGTCTGCAAGGAAGTTGATGAGGCAATGAATGGGCGAATCCGAGCAGAGCTTAAGGAGCTTGGCTGGGATGATGTGTTGCGAAAGATGGATGCAGAATGACTGATATGAGCAGAGATGCACTGTTTATGAATCTCGCCATTATGGAGGCCGAGAAGAGTGTTGATGATTCCGTGCAGAATGGTGCTGTCTTAGTTCAAGGTGCATATAACGTTATCGGTGTAGGCTTCAATGGTCTGACCTCAGGGGTGCCCGATACACCTGTCAAGTGGGAGCGCCCAGCTAAGTACATGTGGGTTGAACACGCTGAGCGCAATGCCATCTATGACGCAGCTTTGCAGGGTAATCGCACACATGGAGCGTCCATGTACTGCCCTTGGGCGTCTTGCTGTGACTGCGCTAGAGCCATTGTTCAGGCTGGCATTCACACGCTGTATCGGCTTCCGATGGGCAGACATGAGGGCTGGGTTGAGAGCATCCACGTTGGAGAGGCCATTTTGCATTCTGCTGGCGTGCAGATTGTTGAAATGCCCATTACGAGCGTCATTATCCCCCAAGGTTTGCGGCTCGGCCAGTTTCGCTCGACGTGACGAACTTGTGCTAAAATTTCCGTCTGGTCTGATTGACATGGAGATTCAGTGACATACCCTTGCGCTGGTAGACAGGACATCTTTTTTCCTGAAAATCAAAGCACGAAGAAGGCTAACGAGGCTAAAGCCATTTGCAACACCTGCCATTTCAAACAGGAGTGCCTAGAAATAGCCTTGCAGAATAATGACCCATACGGCATCTGGGGTGGAACGTCACCGCGAGACCGCCGTAAGCTCAGAGTTGGATACCCAACATCGAAACTTTTCTACCCTCCGAAACGGGAACCGATGAAGAACATCGACAGGGACCCCGCCTTTATGAATAGTGGATTTTATGCAAACGAAACCGCATCCAGCCAAGTTCTCTAAAGAGGTCTTACGCAGCCTAGAGCAAGAGGTCCGATCCCGTGTACCTCTAGGCGGCACGATCGTTGACCCGTTTGCAGGAGTCGGAGGCGTACACTATCTGTACCCCGACTACAACACTATCGGCATTGAGATTGAACCTGAGTGGGCAGAGGCTCACGAACGGAACTTGTGCGGCAACTCGCTAAACTTGTCAAAGTTGTTCGAACCGGGTACTGTCGACGCTATAGTTACGTCACCAGCTTACGGCAACCGCATGGCTGACCAATACGCTGGTGATGCTAAGAAAAGCAAGCGGTATACCTACCGAACCTTTCTTGGCCGTGAGTTGGATGATGATAACGCTGCTAAGTACAATTGGAGCGGAAAGCAGAAGTCAAACTATCAAGACTTGCATTTTGATGTTTGGTGCGAATGCTGTCTCGCCCTAAGGGACAAAGGCTGGTTCTTCCTCAATATCTCTAATCATATCAGGGGAAATCAGGAAGTTTCAGTCGTAGAGTGGCATATCGCCACGTTAGCTAATATTGGTCTTAAGTTTGACTCGATATTCCCTGTGGAGACGAAAAGGCTCAAACACGGGGCAAATCATCAGGCTCGGGTCAGTACCGAAAAAATCGTGATCTTTCAGAAGGCATAATGGGACTAGTAACGAAAAACTCCGTTAAGGGAAAGCTTCTAAGGGCCGAGAGCGTCCCTGTGACCGACATTGCGACTCAGGTGGCTCCCTACCTAGACGAAGCACGTCACGTCCTTAAGAGAGAGCGTGGGGTGGCTCTCGCAGCCGTTCAGATCGGTGTTCAGTACAGATGGTACGTCGACCTGCTTGGCAAGGTCTACATCAACCCTGAAATCTTCGAAGGCGAGGATACTGTCGAACAGATTGAGGGTTGCTTGTCACTGCCGGATTGCTGGTATACAGTGGAGCGTCACGACAAGGTTGCCGTTAGGTATCTAAACGAAGACGGCGAAGAAGAGGTTTCTAGGTTCGAAGGCATTAGCGCCAGAATGGTTCAGCACGAAGTTGATCACATGAACGGTACGCTAGTGTCTGACTGTGGAGACAGAAAGTACGCTGGTGAGTGATGCTGGTGGGATTCATTATCTTCATCCTAGTTCTCATCGTACTAGGTGCGCTTTTTGAGCCACCTCGACAAAGAGGTATTCAGGGTTCTATCTGGATAGAGAATGCTCCACCCATTACGCCACTGACACCTGAAGAGGCAGCAGAGTTTCTGAATCGTCCATTACCACACGCTCTGCTCTGTCAAGGGGCTGAGTGTGAATGCAACAAAGGAAACAACATGGCTAAGTACACACCCGAACAACTACTTACTAGAGCAGGCCACCGTCACCCCGACGACATCCTGAACGCGCTGAAGCAAGAGTACAA